>Ga0247611_10010071_pt1 | contig 11190 bp, 6 predicted proteins | sample 177DNAGHGhighgp2_FD_192422 | JGI IMG/M metagenome (GOLD analysis project Ga0247611, IMG submission 192422) | Sheep rumen microbial communities from Palmerston North, Manawatu-Wanganui, New Zealand - 1770 DNA GHGhigh gp2 | ecosystem: Host-associated > Mammals > Digestive system > Stomach > Rumen ... | reverse complement strand
GTTCCAGAGCCAGGGCGGCAGCATGGTGATGATTGCCAAGGGCAACCGCAGCCAGGAGGTGACTGATGCCTGCAAGAAGCACGGCGGCTTCTATCTGGGCAGCATCGGCGGTCCTGCCGCCATCCTGTCGCAGGAAAGCATCAAGAGCATCGAGTGCGTCGAGTATCCCGAGCTGGGCATGGAGGCCGTGTGGAAAATCCGCGTCGTGGACTTCCCCGCCTTTATCCTCGTTGACAACAAGGGCAACGACTTCTTCAAGAAGATCGGTTTGTAAGACGCCCAAATTCCCTACTCTCGCCAAGGCGTAAAGCCGCTAAATGTTTTTTTTAGGCACAAAGCCCTAATAATAAAACACTTATCGGCCTTACTCCTTGGCGTGAGGCTTTTTATGGCTATTTTCGCCAAGCAGTCGACACCTACGCAACTATTCAGCCATTGTATCCCCATGCCAAGGCACAAATCCGCTAAGTGTTTTATAATCAATGTTATAAGTTTATCTATGGACATCATCTCATGGCTTTGACGCATGGGTATTGCTGATTGTCGTACCCATCGGAACAATACATTATAGTTCTTTAAATCAATATCTTAGCGCATTTGCGGCTTAGCGTGGGGTTGTTTTCGGTGAATAGTTACGCAGCCTACTGGTTTTGGTTAAAAATATGTTAAATAACACATTTTTTGCGCTCCAGCTATTGCCAGCTCACAAAAAAGCATTACCTTTGCACTCGCAAATTGCGGGATGGAGCAGTGGCAGCTCGTTGGGCTCATAACCCAAAGGTCGTCAGTTCGAGTCTGGCTCCCGCTACTAACAGGAGGTTGAGCATAATTGCTCGACCTCTTTTTTGTCGCCAGATTGTGACAAATTATCGCGCCGGAGTTGCACAATCAAGGAAAAATGTGTACATTTGCTTGAAAAATCCAACCCGACAGGCTATGAAACAGATTGCAGTGCTCTTTGAGGGCGACATTAACAGACGGTTAGGCGTTTTTAATGCGGTGGTCAACCGTGTGAAACACCTGCAACAGATTGCCGACTACAAGATTGACGTGTACATGCTTCAAGTGTATGACGGCTGGCTCATGCGCCGCCTGCGCCACACCCGTAAGGTCGACAGTCGCCCCGACGTGATTATCGCCGACGGGGTCAAGATCCACATCACATGGTTCAGACGCCGCTGGTGGGACATTGTCGTGCACCGTGTGTTCCACAAGCCGCCGCGCGCGTTGATGCAGCGACTGCATCGCTTGGGATGGGAAATGCGTGGCCACGACCTGGTGAGTGCCCACGACCGCATCATGGGACATGCCGCACTGTTTGCCAGCAAGAAACTGCACATCCCCTGCTTCATCACATGGCATGGCGCAAGCATCTACACCGACCCACCCCGCGACCCGATGATCAAGGAGTTGACCATCAAGCTGCTGAAGGGTGCCACAAGCAACTTTTTTGTCAGCCAGGGATTGCAGGACAAAGCCCGCGCCGACTTGACCAGGGACTTCCAGGCCGAGGTTCTGCTCAACGGTGCCAGCGCTCAGTTCAAGCGCTACGACGAGAGCCGTCGCACCAAGCTGCGCGAGAAATATGGAGTCCAGTCGGGCAAGAAGGTGGTCGCTTTTGTCGGGCGGTTTGAACCTGTCAAGAATGTGACCCTGCTGCCCGAAATCTATCGTGAAATCGAGCACAAATTCGGTCAAGAGCTCACCTTCTGGGCCATCGGTGACGGCATTCAGCTCGACGAGACCCGCCAGCTGATGAAGGCCCAGGGCATCGACTGCCACTTCACTGGCAAAGTGCCGCCCGAGGAGATCCCCGACATGCTCAACTGCGTCGACCTGCTCGTGCTGCCCAGCAGCCTTGAGGGGCTGCCCCTGGTTGTGATCGAGGCCCTGTCGTGTGGGGCTCACGTGGTAGCCACCAATGTCATCGGCACCGCCGAGGCCGTGGGCCGCGAGAACGCCATCGACCTGGGCGAAGGCTTCGTTGACCGCTTCACCACCCGCGCCGTGCAGCTGCTACAAGGCGGCATTGACCAGCGACTGCCTGCCGAGGTAAGCTGGACCGAGACCGCCAAGAAGGAAAACGCTATCTATCACCGATATATCTAACCGCATCTCCACCAAAACTCAAATATCATCTTTTATCTTATCACTCTTATCTAAAAAAGAATGCCTTCCTTTGCCGAAACACTGCTGCCGCTTGCCATCCCCGGGACCTATACCTACCGCATCCCCGACGGGATGCGGCTCTCCATTGGCATGCGTGTGCTGGTGCCCTTCGGCCGGAAAAAAATATTCACAGCCATTGTCACCTCGCTGCACGACCGCGAGCCCAAGGGCTATGACGTGAAAGAGATACTCACCACACTCGACGAAAAGCCCATCCTGCGGCACCCGCAACTGGAGTTCTGGCAATGGATCGCCGACTACTACCTGTGCTCGATGGGGGAGGTTTACAAGGCCGCCGTGCCGTCAGGCCTCAAGGTCGAGAGCGAGACGACCATCAGCGCCAACCCCGACTTTGAGGAGTGTGAGCCAGGCCTGCTCAGCGACCGCGAGCGCGTGATCCTGGACTTCACCGCCCAGCGTGGGCGAGTCCAGATTGCCGAGATTGCCAAAGCCACGGGCTTTAAGACCGTGGAGCGCAGCGTGAGCCGCCTGTTAGACATCGACGCGCTGCACGTGAGCGAGCGGGTGATCGACAACTACCGTCCCAAGACCGAGCCGTGTGTGAGGCTGACCATCGCCCGCGATAACGAGCAGGCGCTGCACCAGTTCTTTGACGACCTCAAGCGGGCCCCCAAGCAGGAAGCGCTGCTGCTGGCCTATTTGGACCAGTCGCGATGGCTGCAGGGCAGCGACGTGCGCGAGGTGAGCAAGGACAACCTGCTCAAGCGCGCCGGCGTGAGCGGCGCTGTGCTGCACGAGGCCGTCAAGCGCGGCATGCTCGAGATCTATAAGAAAGAAATCAACCGTTTTGCCGACCTGGGCGGTGTGCTGGAGGAGCCTCCCACGCTGAGCGAGGAGCAGCAGCGAGCCTATAGCGAGATTCACCAGTCGATGCGGCAGCACGCCATCACCCTGTTGCACGGCGTGACCAGCAGCGGCAAGACGTCGGTCTATATGCACCTCATTGCCGATGCCCTGCGACTGGGCAAGCAGGTGCTCTATCTCGTGCCCGAGATCGCGTTGACCACCCAGCTCACACGCCGTCTGCGGCGCGTGTTTGGCGACCGGCTGCTCATCTATCACTCCAAGTTCAGCGACAACGAGCGCGTGGACATCTGGAAGCGGCTGCTCGACACGAGCGAGCCATGCGTGGTCATCGGGGTGCGCTCGTCGGTGTTCCTCCCCTACTCCAACCTGGGCCTCGTCATCGTCGACGAGGAGCACGACAGCAGCTACAAGCAGCAAGACCCCGCGCCGCGCTACAACGGGCGCAACGCTGCCTTAGTTCTCGCCCAGATGCACGGGGCCAAGACGGTTTTAGGCTCGGCCACGCCCGCCATCGAGGTCTATCACCTGGCCCTCGAGGGCAAGTATGGGCTGGTGAAGCTGCTCACCCGCTATGGCGACATCAAGATGCCCAGCGTCAAGGTCATCGACACCATCGATGCCCGCAAGCGGCGCGAGATGTCGGGCCTGTTCTCCAACGAGCTGCTCGCCGACTGCCGCAAGGCGTTGAAGGACGGTGAGCAGGTTATCCTGTTCCAGAACCGCCGCGGCTACTCGCCCATGGTGCGCTGCAAGGAGTGCGGCTGGGTCCCCAAGTGCGAGAACTGCGACGTGTCGCTCACCTATCACAAACACAACCACAGCCTGGTGTGCCACTACTGCGGCTACACCATTCCCCTGCCTAACCTGTGTCCCGCCTGCCAGCTGCCCGGCATCGAGATTGTGGGCTATGGCACCGAGCGCATCGAGGACGACATCGATGCTGTCTTCCCGGGCGAGAAGATCTCACGCATGGACCTAGACACCACGCGCAGCAAGAACAGCTATGACCGCATCATCGACGAGTTCTCGCAGCACCACACCAACATCCTGGTGGGCACACAGATGGTAACCAAGGGCCTCGACTTTGACGCTGTGAGCATCGTGGGCATCCTCAACGCCGACACGATGATCAACTTCCCGGACTTCCGCAGCCACGAGCGGGCCTTTGACATGCTGGAGCAGGTGTCGGGCCGTGCAGGCCGCGCCCACAAGCAGGGCCAGGTCGTCATTCAGACGAGTAACCCCAACCACGACGTGATCAAGTTTGTCCAGGCACATGACTACGAGGGATTTTACCAGCACGAGCTGGCCGACCGCGAGAAGTTTGGCTACCCGCCGTTCACCAAGGTCATCAACATCTACCTCAAGCACCGTGAGGACGTCGTGGTGGGCGAGCTGGCCGTGCGCTACAGCAACCTGCTGCGGCAGGTGTTCGGCACCCGCGTGTTAGGCCCTATGGCTCCGTTTGTAGCCCGCGTTCAGAACATGTACATCCGCCAGATCACTCTCAAGATGGAGACGGCCGCCTCGATGAGCAAGGTCAAGGGCATCCTGCGCAACCTCTACGAGCAGATGATTGCCGCCGACACCCGCATGAAGGCCGTTCGCCTCTACTACGACGTCGACCCCGTGTAGAGGACACTACTATCTATCATTTTCATCAACTTTTGCACAAAGTATCTGTCATTGTATCCGAATTAGCCGAATTTTTCAAAGGCATCCGCATACGTTTTTAAAACCGTTTATTTCGATGACCAAAAAGAATGAGAGACATTTTAAAGTGGACTCAGTTCTAAATCTCAGCACTCTTTAAACTTGAGACTATTATTCGCTGTATTCTTGTGAAACCGCCAACAGTCGGCACCCTGCCTCTGTTGGGGGGCGGTTCTGAGGAGCTGGCCGTTCCCACTCCCAACATGGCCAGCGCACCGACTTTTGGCGGTTCTTTCGTGTCTGGCAAAGGTGCTAATTGTGAGACACGCGCACGGCACGAACGGAGTAGCCACTATAGCGGCCAATTAATTCGCCACATAACACGTACCCCGAGCGGAAGCGGATGTGGCAGGCACAGTAGTTACGACTGGTGTCGAGCGTGCGCGACCAATAGTAGCCCCATGAGCCTGCGCCACTGAACCACTCTAAGCTGCGGCTGCCCGCAGCAGGCAAGAACAAGGTGTTCCCGTTGGGACCGGTGAACAGATAACCGTTCACGCCGTACCGCGTCGTCCAGTCACAGGTGCACTTCTCGCAAAGTTCTCGCTGCTGTTCGGTCGTGGGCATGCGCCACGACGAGCCCCAGTTGACGTATGCGGCATCGTCCTCGGGATCCAGCTCGGTCTTGTCATCCACAAAGCCGTTATTGCCATAATTGCTGTCGGTGCAGTACTTCGTCAGTTGGTCAAAATTGCCCCACTTGTAGGTGCTCCAGTCGTAGTAATCCTTGGGAACCGTCTCGCCCCATGCGAAATAGTCGCCATATTCATCGGGAGCATAGGCGCCCACGTTGCATGTTGCCCACAGCGTGCCAGAAGGCAGGCCCAGGTCCACCCACTCGTGCTGGGTCTCTCCTAACCACTCTCCATTTAGCACATAATAAATCAAGGAAACCACATCGGCAATATCTACACTGCCGTCATTGTTCAAGTCGCCACGTTTGCTCGGCGAGACGCACACAGAACGGACGGTGAGGCCGTAATAGCGGGCATAGTGGAACCAGCTGCCCCAATTGTCCAAGTGGAAGTTGATGAAGTAGGCTTCTTCCGGGTAGACGGAGTTTAGCGTGCGCGACCAATAACTGCCCCAAGAGCCCGCGTTGTAGAGCGACTCGCTCTCGCGGCTGCCCGCAGCAGGCAAGAACAAGGTGTTCCCGTTGGGACCGGTGAACAGATAACCGTTCACGCCGTACCGCGTCGTCCAGTCACAGGTGCACTTCTCGCAAAGTTCTCGCTGCTGTTCGGTCGTGGGCATGCGCCACGACGAGCCCCAGTTGACATATGCGGCATCGTCCTCGGGATCCAGCTCGGTCTTGCGATCGGTGAAACCGTTGTCGCCATAACTGCTATAGGTGCAGTACTTTGTCAGTTTGTCATAGTCACCGTTGCACCACTTGTAGGTGCTCCAGTCGTAGTAATCCTTGGGATCCGTCTCGCCCCATGCGAAATAGTCGCCATATTCTTCGGGAGCATTGGCACCGATGTTGCAGGTTGCCCACAGCGTGCAACTGGGCAGACCCAAATCCACCCACTCGTGCTCCTCCCCATTTATCACATAATGAATCAAAGAAATCACATCGGCAATGTCAACACCGCCGTCATTGTTCAGGTCACCACGCTTACTCTCATCGGCTGCCGCCGTCAAGGGGAAGAGCATCCCAGCCAACAAACACATTAACACAGCAGTAAATTCAAATCGTCTCATAAGTAAAAATTAATTCATATGTATAAATGTTAGTGATTCAAGTCCTTTTCCCAAAAACTGATGCTGCGCCGCATCAGTTTTCAGCATGGCAAATATACGACATTTAAGCGCAGGTTCAAATAATTCCACTGTTTTTTTGCTCGGGGTTTCACAAATATTGAGTAATTTTGTAGCTTGATTTTTAGCGACATTAACTAAATAATTGATAACGAGACGATAATGAAACTGATAGACGGAAAAGCAACCGCTGCGGCCATCAAGGAAGAGATCAAGGCCGAAGTGGATCAGATGATAGCCGCGGGCATGAAGCGCCCGCACCTGGCTGCAGTGCTTGTGGGTCACGACGGTGGCTCGGAGGCCTATGTGAAGAACAAGGTGATTGCCTGTGAGAAGTGCGGCTTCAAGTCCTCACTCATCCGCATGGAAGAGGACACGACCGAGGAGCAGCTGCTCGACTGCATCCGCAAGCTCAACGAGGATGACGACGTGGATGGCTTTATCGTGCAACTGCCGTTGCCCAAGCACATCAATGAGCAACACGTGATCAACACCATCGACTACCGCAAGGATGTTGACGGCATCCACCCGATGAACGCTGGCCGCATGACATTGGGACTGCCGTGCTTCATCTCGGCAACGCCGTTGGGCATCATCACGCTGCTGCAGCGCTACAACATCCCCACCTCGGGCAAGAAGTGCGTGGTGCTGGGCCGCAGCAACATTGTGGGCAAACCCATGGCACAACTCATGCTGCAAAAGGAGCATGGCGATGCCACGGTGACCGTGTGCCACAGCCACTCGACGACGCTCAAGGAGGAATGCCGCCAGGCCGATATCATCATAGCCGCCATTGGCCGCCCCAACTTCGTCACCGCCGACATGGTCAAGGAGGGTGCAGTGGTCATCGATGTGGGCACCACCCGCGTGGAAGATCCCAACAGCAAGACGGGTTACCGCCTGAACGGCGACGTGAAGTTTGACGAGGTGGCCCCCAAGTGCTCCTACATCACCCCCGTCCCCGGTGGCGTTGGCCCCATGACCATCTGCTCGCTGATGAAAAACACGCTCACTGCCGCAAAGAAGCAGTTGGAAGTTAACTCTTAACTCATAACTGATTTGATTAACAAGAAAGTCGAGCCATGTGGCTCGACTTTCTTGTTAATCAAAGAGTCCTTCGGTGGCCTCATCAGCGGCACCTCCACCGCCGCCTTCGCCACCTTCGTCACCGCCACCGCCGCCGCGCCAGCTTCCGCCGCCACCGCCATAGTAGCCAGCCAGCTCGTCACCACAGGCGTTGAAGCCCTTGGGGAACTCAAACTTGGTGCTCTGCTTGTAAGGCAGACTCTTGTCGTCGTAGAGCCACTTCATGAAGTAGCCCAGGATGGGCAACGCGGCCTCGGCACCTTGTCCCATGGCCATGCTGTTGAAGTGGATGTAACGCTCCTCACCGCCGACCCACACACCGGTCACCAGCTCGGGCGTGAAACCCATGAACCAGCCATCGCTGTGGAAGTTGGTGGTACCGGTCTTGCCGCCCATCTCGGCGGTGATACCATAGGCATAGCGCAGGCGCGCACCGGTACCGCCATCAACAACCTCGGTGAGCATCGAGAGCATCTTTAGGTAGGTGTCCTCACTCATGATCTCGGTCTGGCTGCCAGTGAACTCGGCCAGCACGTTGCCGCGGTTATCGGTGATGCGTGAGACGTAAACGGGCTCGACGCGCATGCCGCCGTTGGCAAATGCCGAGTAGGCAGCCACCATCTCGCGCAGGGTCACCTCACAAGAGCCCAAGCTCAACGCGGGCACGGGATCGAGGTAGCTGGTAATGCCGAAGCTGTGCATCCACTTGGCCAGGTCTTCGGGCGTCATGGTATAGTAGCCATTGCGCTCAATCCAATTCTCGCGGGTGCCACGCATGAAGCCAGCCGAAATCCAGTTCTTGGAGTACTTGAGGGCGTTGCGCAGGTCCATTCCGCCACCGCTACCCTCATTTTGCGGATTATAGATCTCGTTGTTCCAAATAATGTTGGGGGCGCCACCGGGACGAGTCGAACAGGGTGTCAAGCCACCAAACTCAATAGCCTGTGAATAGACAAAGGGCTTCACCGTCGAACCGATCTGGCGACGACCTGTCGACACCATGTCGTACTTGAAGAAGCGGAAGTTGGGACCGCCCACGTAGGCCTTAACGAAACCCGTGACGGGGTCCATCGACATCATCGCACAACGCAGGAAGGACTTGGTGTACAACAGCGAGTCGAGCGGTGTCATCTGGGCATCAAAGCCGCCCTCGTAGTTGAACAAGTGCATCTGCACAGGCTTCTTGAAGTTGTCCATGATCTGGGCGTCGCTCATGCCCGAGAGCTTGAGCACGCGGTAACGCTCGCTGTGACGGATGGCAGCATTGATCAGGGCCTGCTTGCCAGCGCTGGAGAGCTCCTGCTTGTTGTTGGTGTAGGGGTTCTTGGTGCCGCCACGCTCACGCAGGAAGGCAGGCTGCAGCGTCTTGCTCATGTGACGGTGAACAGCCTTCTCGGCATAATCCTGCATGCGCGAGTCGATGGTGGTGTAGATCTTGAGACCGTCGGTGTAGATGTCATAGTGCGAACCGTCGGGCTTGGTGTTCTTGTTGCACCAGCCAAACAGGGGATTGACTGCCCATGCTACCGAATCGTCGATAAAAGCCTGCTGGTTCCACGAGGGATAATCCTTGCGGTTGGGTTTCTTGGCCATCATCACACGGCGCAACTCCTCGCGGAAGTAAGGGGCCGGACCATCATTGTGGTCCAGTTTCTTGAACTTCACCACCAGGGGCAAGGTCTTGAGCTGCTCACACTCAGCCTCGCTCAGGTAGCCCGCCTTGACCATCTGCTCAAACACCACGTTGCGGCGCTGGCGTGTGCGCTCGGTGTAACGCACAGGGTTGTAATAGGACGGATTCTTGCACATGCCCACCAGGGTGGCAGCCTCCTGAATGTTTAGGTCCTTGGGGTCCTTGTCGAAGTAGACCTCCGAGGCCATCTTGATGCCCACGGCATTGTTCAAGAAGTCAAACTGGTTGAAGTACATCTTGATGATTTCATCCTTGGTATAATAACGCTCGAGCTTAACAGCAATCACCCACTCGACAGGCTTCTTGAGCGCGCGTTCAAAGATGTTGTGCGACTCGGGTGAATAGAGCTGCTTGGCCAGCTGCTGAGTGATGGTACTGCCACCACCAGCACTCTTTTGTCCCATGATGATGCGCTTGATGACAGCGCGGCCGATGGCGCGCACATCGATTCCCGAGTGCTCGTCAAATCGTGAGTCCTCGGTAGCGATGAGGGCATCGGTCAAGTGGGGCGACATCTCGTCAAAGTCGACATAGATGCGATTGCTGCGGCTGCGGTAATAACGGCCCATTTCCACACCGTCGGCACTGTAGATGGTTGACGCAAACTTGTCGGTCGGGTTCTTCAACTGGTCGATGGGCGGCATGTAGCCGATCACGCCATTGTAAATCAACACAAACATCAGCACCAGCAGTGCCACAAAGATGGCGAAGCATGTCCACATCTTGCGCACAAGGCTGCGTTGCTTGCTCTTCTTCTTTCCAGTAGTTTTCTCGCTCATATCTTGTTATCGTAATTAACACTAACACACTACCCATCAACCTGTTGCACCATCGCAACAGGTCATGACAGGACGTTTCAAACTGCAAATATAGTAAATAGTTTTCAGTTTTCAGTTTTCAGTTTTCAGTTTTTTATGGTCATGGCTCGAATTGGATTGATGTATTACCGATGGTTTACACTGGTGATGGACATACTGGATTGACTCTGCGTCACATAGCAAGCCTGAATCCCAGGCAGAAAGTGGAGAATGCAGGCAGACAGCGACTGCGATAGGACACTCGGCTGTGCCTTGCATCATAGGCCCATGACCCGCCACGATACACACGGTCGGTTCCCGTTACAGGGCCAGTGGGATCGACCTGTGGGTCCTCGTCATAGGCTCCATACCTGTCTTGACACCACTCATAGACGTTACCGCTCATATCATAGAGTCCCAACTCGTTAGGCCACTTAGTCGCTACGGGATGGACGCCATAATCTGGATCATCCTCGCCCACATCGAGCGCATTAGCGCTATACCACGCCACATTGTCCAACACAGCACTGCCAGCGTAAGGGTAACCATGTCCCTTGATACCGCCACGGGCAGCAAACTCCCATTCGGCTTCGGTGGGCAGGCGGAAATGCTTACCAGTAAGCTCGTTCAACCTTGTGATGAAAGTCTGGCATTCAGTCCAGGCCACCCTATCCACAGGCAGCTGAAGTTCCTGTGTCTGTACGTCATGTGGGGTGCCCATCACCGCTTGCCACAATTCTTGAGTGACCTCGGTCTGAGCGATATAATAACCCGAGATGGTCACTTGATGTGAGGGGTACTCCGTGTCAAATGCATCAGGGTCACCAGCCGATGCCCCCATGACAAACGAGCCAGGCTCGACTCGCACCATGTTGAAACTGACGCCATTGACCTCCACTGTCATCAATTCGTCTTCCGATGGTTGGGCGGGTGGCCATTCACCATTGAGCACATAATGGATTAACGAAATGACATCAGCGACATCCACCATGCCGTCACGATTCAAGTCGCCCTGCGATTCTTTTTCGGTCGACGCGCTGAGCGAGAAAGCTAACACCGACATGAAACACATCAGTAGGAAAGGGGATACTTTTCTCATTTTTCTTTACCAACAAGTTCAGTCCTATAGACTCCCCTAATTCG
>Ga0247611_10010070_pt1 | contig 11191 bp, 7 predicted proteins | sample 177DNAGHGhighgp2_FD_192422 | JGI IMG/M metagenome (GOLD analysis project Ga0247611, IMG submission 192422) | Sheep rumen microbial communities from Palmerston North, Manawatu-Wanganui, New Zealand - 1770 DNA GHGhigh gp2 | ecosystem: Host-associated > Mammals > Digestive system > Stomach > Rumen ... | reverse complement strand
TGCCCTCGGCATCATATTTGCTCCTGGGTCGGTAATGACCTCTATCTTCTTAATCATCGAGGCAGGAATCACCTTGAGAATCTCCTTCATGTTCATCCCGCTCAGTGCCGGGTCGGGATGCCCGTTGCGGTAAATCTTGAATGAGGTGGAGCCCTTCACCCTTATCTCGTCCTGGCCATCAACGGTGACCATGGGCACCTTCTTGAGCATGTCGAGCACGGTGCTGGTCTTGGAGTCGGCATCGGCCTGCACGTCGTAGCTCAGACGGTCGATCTCGGTCTTGACGAGCTGGCGCTGCGTGCTCACCACCACCTCCTTGAGCATGGTAGAAGATGTGGTGAGGACTACAGTTCCGAGCTGTGCCACCGGAGCCTTGGAGCTCACCTCAAAGGTGCGCCTCTCGTCGGTCATTCCCACAAAACAAATCTTCATCACATAAGAGCCTGGCTTCGAAATTTTGTAATCTACCTTGCCAAAGGCGTCGCTCACGTCGGTAGCCACCACCTTGGCAGTGTCGTTGCTGTTATAGAGGTAGATAGTAGCAAAGGGGATGCCCTCTCCATCACTGTCGTTCACTTGGCATTGCACGCTATAGGGCTGCTGTGCCAGTGCAATGAGCGCGCAGAGTGCCATGAATACTGTTGCAATAATTTTTTTCATCTTACCTATTTTTATTTGCTTTTTTCATCTATTAGACGCAAAGCTGATGCTTTTTGCTACACAAAATTTTCTAAAAAAGCATCAACAAACGTTATTTGCTAAGATAATCTTGATACATTTCCTGTAGCTCGACAGGTGTAATGCCCACCGCCTTGAGCTGCCCCAGGAAATAGTCCATCTCACCTTTCATCAACTGCTCGCGGCGCATGGCGATAATCACATCCTTAGCATCGGGGCTCACAAAGTAGCCCAGACCGCGCTTGGTGTAGATCACCCCACTCTGCTGCAGGTACTCATAGGTGCGCGCCACGGTGTTAGCGTTGACCTCAATCTCTGCCGCCAGCTCGCGCACGCTGGGAATCTTCCCCTCGGGGAGCAGAGCCCCCGAGAGAATTTTGTCGCCAAGGCGGTCGGCAATTTGCAGATAAATGGCTTTATTGTCTTTAAAGTTCATAGCTTATTTCCACCATTTTAATGACACAACATCCTTGCGCTTAAACAGGTACCAAGCCAGGCCGAAGCCCGCTACAATCTCAATAACCGAGATGATGCTCGAAGCTATAAAGAAGTCGCCTCCATTCACAAAGTCCTTCACCCAATCGGCAAAAACATTGGGGTCGAGGCACAAATAAACTGTCACCATAAATAATACCGAGAGCCCACTCTGGATGACAAACAAAGTGACGAATGTCTTGAGTACCGACAGGCGCGGCCACACCACACTACCCAAGAAAAAGAGCGCAGCTTTAGAGAGCGTGTCGAGAAACATGGTCATTGCCCCGAGCCATGACAAATCTTCAAGCCCTGAGCCAATTCGCCAGTTTATTGAGAAGAACACTTGCAAGAAATTCATGGGGCCTGGCACGGCAAAGTCTTTGGTCTCAAAGGCTTTAAGCGCAGCGATGCGTGTGAGGTCGGCCAGTTGTGCGCAGGCAAAGAATATCACCATTGTAGCCACCACATAGATGAGCACATTCACCACAAACTTCTCGAGCGATGATGATGGCGACATGAAGAGGCTGGTGCGGCCAGCTTTTGTCGTCAAGTTTTTGAACGCCATCGCCGCCATCACACACATCACCAGCGACAGTGTGAGCAGCACCACAGTGTAAGGCACTCGGGCTTTCATCATTATCATTTGCTCGTGGGGGTTGTGATTGATGACATTACCCAGAATCATGAAGATAGTGAGCAAAGCATACATGCCAATTATCGAGAACGCAATAGTGCGAGAGTTTTCTACCACTTCTTTGCGCAGAGCAGCCACTAATCGGCTCCAGTTAAAAGTTTGACTGACGGTATTCATAGTTTTTTTCATTTTGAGGCGTTAAACAGTTGGTTGATAGCATCAGGATTTTGAAGAGTAGCGTTGAAGAGCATCTCCAGGTCAACGGCGGTCTCCTCATCGGGCTGGGCGGGAACGACCACTAGCGCACCCATAACACTCGGTTGAACAAAGAGCGGCTGGTCGCCTTCTTGCATGGGGCGGAACGCTAGGCGCTTGGTAACCTCGGCAATGGAAGCATTGAGCAGCACACGGCTCTGGTCGATGATGGTCACATGGTCGAGAATCTCGCTGATGTCGCGCACCTGGTGGGTGGAGATGAGCATCATCTTGTCGTCGGTCATGCCCGCGGTGACGAGTTTGCGGAACTGGCTCTTGCTGGGGATGTCAAGGCCATTGGTGGGCTCGTCCATGATGAGCACGCGGGTGTTGGTGGCAAAGGCAAAAGCAATAAACACTTTCTTCTTTTGACCCATCGACAGCGAGTGCAGTTTCACGTCCATGCTGCCACCCATCTCAAAGATGTCGAGATAGCGCTGAAGGTCGTCGCTCGAGAAATTGGGATAAAACGGTGCATTAATACTGACATATTGCTTCAGAGTGAGGCGCGGCAGCTCAAATTCCTCGGGAATCAAGTAGATGTCGCTCATGGTCTTGGGCAAGCGCTCACGCACGTTATCGCCGTCGAGGGTCACCTCGCCGCTCTTGGGAGTGAGCAAGCCTGTCATCAGGTTGATGAGGGTTGACTTGCCGGCACCATTTTTGCCTAACAGGCCATAGATGTTGCCAGTGGCCAACTCAAGCGACAGGTCGTGAAACAAATCTCCACCACGCTTCTTATAGCTAAAACTTAAATTGTTGAGTGAAAACATAATAGGAATATTTTTAATGATTATTTGATTACTGAACTAGTGTACTACTTAACTAGTACACTGCAAAGGTATAACAGTTTTATCTTATCCTCCAAATTTCTTAACATCTTTTAAGAATTTCTTTTATACCCTTTTTTCTAGAATTTCTATGCCATCTGGATAATCTATAAATTCTATAATTCCCTATACAATTCTAAAAACTTCTCGTCATTTACACTAAAAACACCTATTTATCAGTTATTATAATATACATTACATTACTAAGAAAGCAACAATGAAACCTATTACCAACATACTCCTTGTGCTAGCGCTGGTGTGCTATGCGTTTCTCCCCATAATGGAGATTTCACACATGGGCTCCATCACTGGCCTAGACTTCTCGGCAAGCTTGCTCACCTTCAACGGATATCTCCTCTATGCCCTCACCCCTTTTATCACATTATTCATGGCCATTGGCTTCAACTGCCTGCGCAGCCGCTGGTGGGGCATTATCGACGCCATTCTCATCATGATGGCAATTCTATTCTTCGTCAATGTGCTGACAAAATTTCAAGGCCTGCCGCTGGCTCACAGCCCCGAAGTAGTTGCCGACACCGAAATGAGCGAAGGAATGCCTGTCGTTGGACTCAAGTCAGGATTATATTTAAGTTCGGCACTAACAATACTCGCTTTCATCTCGGCACTAGTGTCGCTCATGCCGTTTGAGTTCAACAAGCGCCTTGAGCAGCGCATCGACAAGCGCTTTGAGTCGGGCAAGAGACAGATAGGCAAGATGGGCCACACCATCCACGACGAGATTCACAAGATAGGCAAGAAAACCAAAGAGAATGTAGAGCAACCTCACCAAACCACCTTACCCGAAGCTCACCAGCAAGAGCAACGTCTCACCGACGAACAAGACACTAGCAACGACACACGCTTCATGCCGAGTGAGATGACCGAAGAGGAGAAATACAAGGACTATATGCCTAAATAATTAAGAGTTAAGAGTAAAAGGTTAAGGGTTAAGGGTTAAGGGTTAAGAGTTTTTCTAGATTTTCTAGAAATTCTAGACCTTCTAGATCATCTAGAAAAAACCAGCGAGCCACAGGCGAGCGACAAAACCAGCGAAGCGCCAGCGAGCGACAAAACCAGCGAAGCGACAAAACCAGCGAAGCGACAAAACCAGCGAAGCGACAAAACCAGCGAAGCGCAGGCGAGCGACTACCGTAGTTTCTTCATTTTCACTTTGTCCCCCACAATCCAGATGATGTCACCCTGGCTGAAAACGATGTCGGGCGTTGGCGAGAGGAAGTTGTCCTGGCCACGCTCCACCGCCACCAGCAGCGACTTGTAGTCTTCCCTAAGCCGTGTCTCAGCAAGCTTCTGGCCTAGCAGCGGCGAGGTCTCCGAGAGCTGGAAATGCGTGAATTCCACATCGGCCGACGTCGCATCACCAGCATTTTGCGCCTTGGGCTCGAGCAGCGGCAACAGGGTCTGTATCTGGTCGTCGGTGCCTATCACACCTATCTGGTCGCCAGGGAAGATGCGCATGTTGCCTGTGGGAATGGGATATCGCACGGTGTTGCGGATGATTGCCACCACATTCACCCCATATTTGCGCCTGAGGTCGGCATTGCGGAGCCTCTCACCCACAAATGGACAGTTATAGCCCACCGTCATGTAGGCAAGGTGCATGTCGCTCACCAGGTTGTTCTCCTTGCCGGTGCGACGGTTCTCGCGTTCATTAACGTTGCTCATGAAGTGCTTCTCAAGAAGCTCCAAGTGCTTGTGCACGATAGGTGCAAAAAGTAGCATCAATGCCAGCAGATAGACTATTGCCACAATCACCGACGTGGTACTTGAATAGAAGCCATAGAGCAAAGCGGCAACGTAGGCCATCGACAGCAGACCTCCCACTATCACCATCACAAAACGGGGAAGCCCCACAATCACAGGAGTATTGGTGCTGCTGAGCTGCATTTTCTCTTTGCGAGAAAGCCGCGGCGTGACAATGCCATAGAAGAATGGTGAGAGCAGAATCAAGGCAGAGACCACACTAAGCAGCAGCGCCAGATTTCCGCTCATGAAACGACCCAGCAGGTCATTGAAAAAGGGAATGAAATAAGTTCTCAGCACAAATATCGAGGCAATAATCACCACCGAGTAGAGCACCACACGCAGTGCGTTACGCTTGATGATAGTGCCCCAGATGTTGCGCGACTTCTGCTTCACATCGTTATTCACCGTCTTGCTATAGCCCTCGAGCAGCACGCTCCACTTCTTGGGCAGGTGCTTCTCAACAAAGTTGTAGCTCGGTATTGCTGCCTTGATGAAGAATGGCGTGGTGAACGTGGTGATTACCGACACCGTCACGATGATGGGATAAATGCTGTCGTCGAGCACATCAAGCGTGGTGCCCAGCGTGGCGATGATAAACGAGAACTCGCCTATCTGGGTGAGGCTGAAACCGCTCTCCATCGAGATCTTGAGCGACTGGCCCGTGGCAAGCATGCCCGTCGTGCCATACACTATCATCCCCACTATCACCACCACCGATAGCAGGGCAATGGTGCCAGAATACTGCATTATCACTTGTGGGTCAACCATCATGCCCACCGAGATGAAGAACACCGCGCCAAAGAGGTCTTTCACTGGATTGACGATGCGCTCAATGTGCTCGGCCTCGCTGGTGCCAGCAAGTATCGAGCCCATCACAAAAGCCCCCAGCGCCAGCGAGAAGCCGCTGGCCACCGAGAACACTGCCATGAGAAAGCACAGCCCCATGGCGATGATGAGCATCATCTCGTCGCTGAGCACACGACGAAACTTGCGGAAGATGGAGGGGATGAGAAACACACCCACCACAAACCAGATGATGAGGAAGAACGAGAGCTTGAGGATGCTTGCCACCATCTCGCCGCCAGCCACAGTGTTGTTGATGGCGATTGACGAGAGGATTACCATCATCACCACGGCAAAGAGATCCTCAACGATGAGCACGGCAAAGATGCCGGGCACAAACTGGCGATGCTTCATGTTTAGGTCGGTCAAGGCCTTGAGGATGATTGTCGTTGACGACATCGACAACATGGCACCCAGGAAGATGCTGTTGACCGACGTGAACCCCATGCACTTGCCTATCAAAAAGCCCGTAGCCATCATGCCACACACTATAATCAGGGCAGTGACAATAGCCGAAATGCCGGCATTTATCAACTTCTTGAAGCTGAATTCCAATCCCAGCGAGAACAGCAGCACCACTATGCCTAGCTGCGCCCAGAACTCAATGTTGGCCTCATTACCCACCGAGGGCAAGAACGAGAAATGCGGACTGGCGATAAAACCCGCCACGATATATCCCAGCACCACTGGCTGCTTGAGGAGTTTGAAAATGATGGTTGCCGCAGCACCTAGCGTCAATATCAACGCCAAGTCGGTTATCAAGGAATTTATTTGGAGTTCTTCCATAAATTTTGCTATACTCTTTTATATTTTGTGACAAATTTACCAAAAAAATACCATTTACAGCAAAGATTTGCCACCGACAAATTATTTTCAAACCACATTTTTTTGTTTTTTTAAGGGATGCTCCTTTTCTCTTTTGAGTTAGACTTGATTTAGATGGCGGCAGTATAACCTTAAAAATGCGTTAAAAGTGAGAGCTACTTGTGGCTGGTACATGAATTTTGACTAATTTTGCACATTAATTAAAAAATACTATATGCAGATAATAGACGGAAAGAAAATATCGGCCGAAATAAAAGAAGAAATTGCGGCCGAAGTTAAAGAGATAGTTGCTGCCGGTGGACGACGCCCCAACCTGGTGGGCGTGCTCGTGGGTCACGACGGGGGCAGCGAGAGCTACATGGCATCTAAGACTAAGGCCTGCGAGCAGTGCGGCTTTGAGTCGTCGCTCATTCGCATGGACGACACCGTCACCCAAGAAGAGCTCATCGCAAAAATTCAAGAGCTGAATGAGGACAAGGGCGTGGACGGCTTTATCGTGCAGCTGCCACTGCCCAAGCACATCGACGAGGAGGCAGTAATCGAGGCCATCGACTACCGCAAGGACGTGGACGGCTTCCACCCCGTGAACGTGGGTCGCATGATGATTGGGCTGCCATGCTTCAAGCCTGCTACGCCATCGGGCATCATGATGCTGCTTGAGCGCTACGGCATCGACACGCGCGGCAAGCACTGCGTGGTGCTAGGACGAAGCAACATCGTGGGAAAGCCCATTGCCAACATGCTCATGCAGAAAGCCACTCCAGGCAACTGCACCGTCACCGTGTGCCATAGTGCCACTCCCAACATCAAGGAGATGTGCCTCCAGGCCGACATACTGATTGCCGCCCTGGGAAGCCCAGAGTTTGTCAAGGCCGACATGGTAAAGGACGGTGCCGTGGTCATTGACGTGGGCACTACACGCGTCGAGGACAAGACCCGCGAGCGCGGCTGGCGCCTGTGCGGCGACGTCGATTTTGAGCACGTGGCACCCAAGTGCAGCTACATCACCCCCGTGCCTGGCGGCGTGGGTCCCATGACCATCGTCTCGCTCATGCACAACACCCTGCTGGCAGCCACTGGCAAAGCCTATTAATAATGCAAAATCTAGAATGTCTAGTAAATCTAGAATGTCTAGTAAATCTAGAATGTCTAGCAAATCTCTAGAAAAATCAACTCAACTAACTATAAAACAACCTAAAAAACAACATGAACCGACTTATTGAATGTGTGCCCAACTTCAGCGAGGGCCGCAACATGGACGTGATTAACCAGATTACCGACGTTATTCGCCAGGCTAAGGGTGTGAAACTGCTCGACGTGGATCCAGGTGAGGCTACCAACCGCACCGTGGTGACATTCGTGGGAAGCCCCGAGGACGTGGTGGAGACTGCCTTCCAAGCAGTGAAGTGCGCTGGCCAGCTCATCGACATGCGTCAACATCATGGCGCACACCCACGCATGGGTGCCACCGATGTGTGCCCGCTCATCCCCATCGCTGGCATCACCCTTGAAGAATGTGCCGAGCTGGCTCGCAAGCTCGCCGAGCGCATCGCCAACGAGGCTGGCATCCCCTGCTACTGCTATGAGGCAGCAGCGTTCACCCCTGAGCGCCGCAACCTGGCAGTGTGCCGCAAGGGAGAATATGAGGCTCTGGCCGAGAAACTGGTGAGCAAGGACGGCGCCCCCGACTTTGGCGCACGCCCCATCGACGAGCAGGTGGCTCGCACTGGCTGCACCGCAGTGGGTGCCCGCGACTTCCTCATCGCTACCAACTTCAACCTCAACACCACCAGCACCCGCCGCGCTAACGCCATCGCATTCGACGTGCGCGAGAAGGGCCGCCCCGTGCGTGAGGGCAACCCCATCACTGGCACTCCCAAGAAAGACGAGAACGGCAACACCATCATGCAGCCGGGCACCCTCAAGGGCACCAAGGCAATAGGCTGGTACATCGACGAATATAAGATTGCACAGGTGTCGATGAACATTACCGACATCAACACCACCCCACTCCATGTGGCATTCGACGAGGTGTGCCGCTGCGCTCAGAACCGCGGCATCCGCGTCACCGGCACCGAGATTGTGGGCTTGCTGCCTAAGCGCTGCCTCATCGAGGCTGGTAAATACTTCCTCGAGAAGCAGCACCGCTCTACTGGCATCCCCGAGGGCGACATCATCGAGATTGCCATCCACTCGCTGGGTCTTGACGACCTCAAGCCTTTCGACCCCAAGGAGAAGGTTATCGAATATATGATTCAGGACGACAGCGCTAGCAAGCTCGTCGATCTCACCGTTACCGGCTTTGCCGAGGAGACCTCGCGCGAGTCACCAGCTCCTGGCGGCGGCACCATCTCGGCCTATATGGGCGCGCTGGGTGCTTCGCTCGGAACGATGGTTGCCAACCTCTCGAGCCACAAGCCCGGCTGGGACGACCGCTGGCAAGAGTTCAGCGTGTGGGCCGACAAGGGTCAGGCTATCGCCAAGGAGCTGCTGCACCTCGTGGATGAGGACACCGAGGCCTTCAACCGCATCATGGCGGCATTTGGCATGCCCAAGAAGACCGACGAGGACAAGGCAGCCCGCAGCGCCGCCATCCAAGACGCAACCCTCTATGCCGCTCAAGTGCCATTGCGCACCATGAAGGAGTCGATGAAGGTGTTTGAGATTTGCCGCGCCATGGTAATGGAAGGCAACCCCAACAGCGTGAGCGACGCTGGAGTGGGCGTGCTCGCCGCTCGTGCCGCAGTGCTAGGCGCTGGCATGAACGTGAAGATTAACGCCGGTTCGCTCAAAGACCGCACTGTTGCCGACGCTCTCATCGCCGAGGCCAATGAGCTCATCAAGAAAGCCAATGCCGAGGAAGCCGACATCACCGCAATAGTAGAAACAAAACTCTAAAAGCGGTTCCGTCTGTTGCGTTGTCAACGCAACAAACCAAGAAACCAAAAAAACAAAAACCAAGAACTGAATAATACAATGACAAGAGAAGAATTCATTGCCGACATCAGGGCCGGAATACCCGACGTATTGCCCGAACCCATGCCCTACGACACCGAGATAAACCATGCGCCCAAGCGCAAGGACATTCTCAACCCCGAAGAGAAGAAGCTCGCACTGCGCAACGCACTGCGCTACTTCCCCGCCAAGCACCACGCCACTCTCCTACCCGAGTTCCGCGAGGAGCTTGAGAAATATGGCCGCATCTATATGTACCGCCTGCGTCCTCGCTACGAGATGAAGGCTCGCCCCATTGACGACTATCCTCACCGTAGCCGTCAGGCTGCCGCCATCATGATGATGATTCAGAACAACCTCGACAAGGCCGTGGCTCAGCATCCCCACGAGCTCATCACCTACGGCGGCAATGGTGCCGTGTTCCAGAACTGGGCACAATATCGCCTCGTGATGAAATACTTGAGCGAGATGACCGACGAGCAAACCCTCGTCATGTATAGCGGTCATCCGCTGGGACTTTTCCCATCGCACAAGGATGCGCCACGCGTGGTGGTGACTAATGGTATGGTAATCCCCAACTACAGCAAGCCCGACGACTGGGAGCGCATGAACGCCCTCGGCGTGAGCCAGTATGGCCAGATGACGGCGGGCTCTTACATGTATATTGGCCCTCAAGGCATCGTGCATGGCACCACTATCACCGTGCTCAACGCTGCCCGCAAGGTGATGGGCGATGAGCGCAAGAAGCGCATACCACTCTTCGTCACCGCCGGACTCGGTGGCATGAGCGGCGCTCAACCTAAGGCTGGCAACATCGCCGGCGTGGTGAGCGTGACAGCCGAGATTAACCCCCTTGCAGCACGCAAGCGCTACGACCAGGGCTGGGTTGACGAGCTGCACGAGAACCTCGACGAGCTCATCCCCGCCATCCGCAAGGCTGTGGAGGAGAAAAAGGTCGTTTCGATGGCCTACGTGGGCAACGTGGTTGACCTGTGGGAACGCCTCGCCGACGAGGGCATCCACGTGGACCTGGGTAGCGACCAGACATCGCTGCACAACCCATACGCCGGTGGCTACTATCCCGTGGGCTACAGCCTCGAGGAGTCGAAGCGCATGATGGCCGAGGAGCCCGACCGCTTCAAGGAGTGCGTCTTTGAGTCGCTGCGCCGCCAGGTAGCTGCTATCAACCGCTTGACTGCCGATGGTATGTATTTCTTTGACTACGGCAACGCCTTCATGCTCATGGCAAGCCGTGCTGGTGCCGACATCATGAAGGATGAGACCCACTTCCGCTATCCTAGCTATGTGCAGGATATCATGGGTCCCATGTTCTTCGATTACGGCTTCGGTCCTTTCCGCTGGGTGTGCACCTCGTGCGACCCTCACGATCTGGAAGTTACCGACCGCCTCGCTGCCGAAGTGCTCGACAAGATGATGGGCACCGTGACCCCCGATATCAAGGGACAGCTTGCCGACAACCTGCACTGGATTCGTGAGGCAGGTAAGAACCACCTTGTGGTTGGTTCGCAAGCACGCATCCTCTATGCCGACTGCGAAGGCCGCACCAAGATTGCCTTGGCATTCAACGACGCCATTCGCCGTGGCGAAATCAGCAAGCCCGTTGTCCTGGGCCGTGACCACCACGACGTGAGTGGCACCGACTCGCCATTCCGTGAGACAAGCAACATCTACGACGGCTCGCAGTTCTGCGCCGACATGGCAGTTCACAACGTGATTGGCGACGCCTTCCGCGGTGCCACATGGGTGAGCCTGCACAACGGTGGCGGTGTAGGTTGGGGCGAGGTCATCAATGGTGGCTTCGGCATGGTAATCGACGGTAGTGAAGAGGCCGACCGCCGCATCCGCCAGATGCTCCTGTGGGATGTGAACAACGGCATCGCACGCCGCTCATGGGCCCGCAACAAAGGCA
>Ga0247611_10010069_pt1 | contig 11191 bp, 10 predicted proteins | sample 177DNAGHGhighgp2_FD_192422 | JGI IMG/M metagenome (GOLD analysis project Ga0247611, IMG submission 192422) | Sheep rumen microbial communities from Palmerston North, Manawatu-Wanganui, New Zealand - 1770 DNA GHGhigh gp2 | ecosystem: Host-associated > Mammals > Digestive system > Stomach > Rumen... | reverse complement strand
TGGTCCACCGTCTGCGCCTGGATTACTCGCCCGCAATCGGGGCAATGCGGCACGCCGAGGCGGGCAAAAAGCAAGCGGTAATGGTCCAAAATTTCAACCACCGTACCCACCGTCGAACGCGGGTTACGGTTCACCGTCTTCTGGTCAATCGAAATCGTCGGCGAAATGCCGCGCACGCTCTCCACCTCGGGGTGTTTCATGCGGCCGATGAACTGGCGCGCATACGCCGAGAGCGATTCCACGAAACGGCGCTGGCCTTCCTGGAACACCGTATCGAAGGCGAGGCTCGACTTGCCCGAACCCGACACTCCGGTCACCACCACGATGGAATCGCGGGGAATGGAAAGGTTCACATGGCGTAGGTTATGCTCGTGCGCGTCGCGTATCTCGATGGACTTGGTCATACTACAAATGTAGTGAACAAATGTGTAAACGTCAAGTAGGCTCTGTCAAGTCATTCAGTATTTTTTTCCAAAACTGCGGGTTAACTGCATTCTGGCTGCGGTTTCGGGGGCAGGCTCTGTCATACCTGGTCGTATGGCTGTAGAAAGGCTACGGAAGCCGAAAATGGCGAAATTAGTCTAAAAATAACATTTTAGGGGCAAAAATACCGTTTCGGATGGGCTGACGTATTGGGAAAGTTTTGCCAGCCGTTTTTTGTGAATGGAATGGCTTGACAGATTTTTTTTAAAGCTATGTTTTGATTCCTTTTTCGTAAAGAATAAAGTATTTTAGGGATAATCCAGGAAGTCTGTGGAGGCGTTATGTCATCAGAAGTAAGAATCTATAAAGGCCATTATACCAGCGGATCTGCCGTTTGGACTTTTGCGGATAACCGTTTGTACTCTGGTCATTATGCCAGCGGTACGGCTGTGTATTGCTTTGACAATGGTCGCATTTACAAGGGCCATTACGCCAGCGGTTCCGCCATCGCAAACTTTGACAAGGACCGCATTTACAATGGCCATTACGCTAGCGGCACTTCGGAATGGTGTGTAAAGGACAATCGCATTTATGCGGGACATTATGCCAGCGGCACTGCGGAATACTGCATTGACGGTGGCCGAATTTTCGAAGGTCATTATGCCAGTGGTTCCGCTATTGCTTGCGTTGATAAGGCTCGGGATTTGCCTCTTTACGTGCTTGCCTTTGTGGCGACGTTGTTTTGATTAAAAATCCAAATTTTATTCCGAATAGGAAAAAAGGTCTTTTTGCTAACCGAGGTCCCGTGTAAGAATAATTCCTTGACAGAATTATTAAAATGGCTCTGTCATGCCTGGTCGTATGGCTGTAGAAAGGCTGCGGAAGCCGAAAATGGAGAAATTAGCCTAAAAACAGCATTTTAGGGGCGAAAATACAGTTTCGGATGGGCTTACGAAACCGACTTTTTTTGCTATGACGATGAATCCGTATAAAAAGGCTTGACAGAGCCGTCAAGTAAGTTTTGTCGTATTATCGCCCCTGGCTAGCAGTCTATCGAATTTATACATCTTTTTTTACAAAAAAAAGTATATTCGCAAGCATGAAAAAAATCCTTTGTTTGACAACATTTTCTTTATTGCTTTGTGCATGTGGTGACAACTCCTCCGCCCCGCAAGAAATAGATTTTGCCTCGTTATGCCCCACAAATGCACGAGGAACATTCATTGACGATCGAGATGGTCATGAATACCGCTATACTACTATCGGTAAACAGGTGTGGATGGCAGAAAACTTGACGTACGAAATGAAATATTATAACGATGACGGCAGTGAATTGACATCCTTTTGCAACTATGGCGTTTATGGATCATGCTATTACCCTCCTTTCAAGGATATTTATCCCGATATAACGTTGGAAGAATCCCTATGCCCTAAGGGGTGGCATGTACCGAGTAACGACGAGATTGACGAATTGATAAAGAACGTAGGGGGCTATGGTATCGCAGGCCAAATCCTGAAGAGTTCCTCTGGCTGGGGAAACATCAATCCCGACGAAAATTCTAACGGAACGGATGCTTGCGGCTTTGATATGAAACCTGGTTCAATGTTTTTTTCAAGTAACGACGAATCTGACTACAAAAAAAATTATTACGGATCATTCATGAGTAGCACCCATGTTCCGAACATGTCTGTCTATGCCGAGGACTCGACAGGGAGATATTATCACGATATTTTTTACAGCTACATTTTTTATTCCAGAAGCGATTCGGTTCAGCGATGGGAAGAAAACTATCATTCGTCGGACTACATTCGCTGCGTAAAGGATTAAGATATGAACAAGGCAATACTTAAGTTATTTGTGCTCCTTTGTGTTTGCGCCTTTGTCGGATGTGACGACTCCACGTCGTCTAGTCCGGAACCTGTAGATTTTGCGACCCTTTGCCCAGCAAGTGCGCGTGGAACTTTTATAGACGAACGCGATAGCAATGAATACGCATACACTACCATCGGGGACCAGGTCTGGATGGCCGAAAATCTGAAATACAATCTCAAGCACAGTGTCTGTTACGATAGCCTTTCGGCGAATTGCGACACTTATGGCAGATTCTATGTTTTTGAGTCCCTGGAGTTCAATCTTCTTGGCCGTATTACAGAAATGGAATTCTTTTGGGACAGCGTCTATACGCTTTGCCCTAGAGGATGGCGCGTAGCGAAAGCGGACGATTTCAAACACTTGCGCGAACAGGTCCAGGCTGACGCCAAATCCTTGATTTCCACTTCGGATGGCGGCAATGACCTATGCGGTTTTAACTTGAAATTGGCCGGGAAATACGGATATAAGGATGGCGAACGACAATTCTATGGCAAAGGTCGTCTAGCGAGTCTGTGGACACAAACTCGTAGCGATGTTGATGCCGCCTACACACAGACAATTGACGATCGAGAAGAAATACCTGACCTATACGCGGATTACGGCAATATCCTAAGTAGCAGTTGGGTGAACTATATGGGCAACATTCGCTGCGTGAAAGAATAGAAGATCAACCCTTTGCGCCCCAAATAGAGTATATTATAAATAGTTGCTCGAGGTGCTTATGGGAAAATTCCAATTCCGGAATTTTCCTCTACGCGAGCAAGCACATCTTTTTGGAGCAGATTGACAGCCACCACAATGCGGGCCCGGGATTCTTTGCGAATGACGGTGCCGCCGATGGCGGTGGACACATCTTCTTGAACTGCGATGCCCACGACAACTACGACCCCTTGGGCTGGCAGGGCGATGGCGAGAACGCCGACGGCTTTGGTGCGCATTACCAGAAACCCGGCGAAGGCGATACCACCAAGTTCATCGGGTGCCGCGCCTGGTGGAACAGCGACGACGGTTTCGACTTCATCAACCAGGAATTCCCCGTGGTGTTGGAGAACTGCTACGCCATGGGGAACGGCTACAGCGACTACGGGCTTGGCAATCCGAAAAACGGCAATGGTCACGGCATCAAGATGGGCGAAAGCACGCTCGGTGGCGGGCGACACACCATCAAGTTCTGCGTCGCCTGGAAAAACAAGTCCACGGGCTTCTACGCGAACTACACCGGTGCCGGCAGCAAGTGGCTCAACAATACTTCGTACATGAATGTGGACCGGGCCTTCAGCATGGCTTCGACACTCTTTGATTCCGAAGGCAACCGTCTTGCCGAGGTGGCTCCGCTTACGGGTGACAATGCGCACGTACTCAAGAACAACATCGCCTTCCCGAATAAGCTCTCGCAAATCGGAGAATGCTGGGAGAAGATATCGAGCCAGAACATCGACCACTATGTAGAATGTCCGGCCGGCGAGAACAACACATGGAACCTGAAACTCGACCTGACCGAAGACGACTTCATGAGTCTCGATGACCCGAGCATGACCGTGACGGGCGAAGACCTCTCGAAGATGGCGGGAATCCTCGGCCCGCGCAATGATGACGGTAGCTTGCCTAACGTGGACTTCCTGAAACTCAAGAAAGATAGCCGCGCCATCGACAGGGGCGAAGATGTAGGCTTCCCGTTTGCTGGCGAAGCCCCTGATCTCGGCGCATTTGAATACGGGCTTTCGAGCAGTTCAATGGGATTGAGTTCAAGCGCCGCTTCCATCACGAAGAAACTTCGTTATCCTACCGAGACTCTTGAAACGGTAAGCGTGTTCGATATGCAAGGGTGTTCCCTTGGAACACTGCCGTCGGAGTCCATGCGTGGAAATATCGCGGAAATCCTTCGCATGAAATTTGGTGCATCAGGTATTTACTTGCTTCGGCAGGGGAAAACGGTACAGCAGGTTCGCGTAAGGTAAGCCTAGCCTCTACAGGGCCTTCAGTTCAAGCAGGTGCCCCACGTGATGGTCCACCCAGTCGGGAGCCTCGATATTCGGGTTGACAAGTACGGTGGTCCAACCGCGGGCATGCGCGGGTTCCAGGTTGCGTAGGGAATCCTCGAGCAGTACGATTTCTTTTGGGTTGGCAGGCATTGCCCATCCCTTTTCCGGCAAAACACGGGCAAGCCATTTCTCTATTTTCGCATACGCGCTTTCGTGTGGCTTGCCTTCCCAGTCCATCATCTTCAGGTCGAACACGCCGTCTATGGCGGAATCAATCCCCATGTGGGCCATGCCTGCTTCGCTCCAGTCGTGACGCCCGTTGGTAAAAACGAACCGCGGGCCATCAAGGCTCTTCAGGAGCGCAAGCTTATCGGGAGCTTTCTTGGGGTAAATCAGATGTTCCGGCTCATGGATGAAATCGAAGAAGTCGTCCGGGTCGGTGCCGTTCATAGCCATTAGGCCAGAAAGCGTGGTGCCGAACCGCACAAGGTATTCCTTGCGGATACGGGTCGCGTTCTCGAAATCACCGCCTACGGTCTTCTGTACAAAGAGCGCGATGCGCCTGTCCAGCGAATCAAGGACAAAACGCTCCTCCTCCCCGTACAATGTAAGGTCGTAGTCAAAAAGCCAGACCATTATACGCCCATTGCAAGGCCACCAATCTGGCGTGCCAGATATGTTGCGTAGTTGTCTGTCATGCCGCTCACAAAGTCGAGAACCTGGTGGTACGCTTCGGTGGCCGAGACACTCTGTCCAATTTTTGCCTGCCCGATAAGGCGAACGATACGGTCGGCACGGTACGAATTCTTGCCATTCTGGCGATAGTCGTAAACGCCGTTGATAAAGGCGTCGAGTACGGTGGCAAGCGTCGTGTAGCTACCGACTTCGAGTTCCGTCTTGCGACGATCCGGATAGATGCGTTCCTTCCCGAGGCGCTTGCCTATGCGAATTCCCCACATCACGTCGGATTTGGAGAGATCGATAAGGTGTTGCTTTAGTGTGCCGTTCATGATTTCTTCGTAATGGTTCACGAAAACGACGGCTACGTCGTCAATCAGGTTCTGGATTGCCTTCCCGCGAATACTGCTGAGAAAGTCGCGGAAATTGCGTCCGTTTTCTTCGTATTCGCGGTCGATATTCACTTCTGGACCACAGAGGTAGATAAACATGTCGCGCACGTCGGCAAAAGAAAGGATGCCAAGCTCGATGGCGTCTTCCACGTCGAGAATGGAATAGCAGATATCGTCGGCGGCTTCCATCAGGTACACCAGCGGGTGACGGACCCAGCGGCCCCTTTCAATTTGCGGGAGCCCGAGTGTTTCGGCTGTTATTTCGTACAGGTCATATTCTGTCGAGAACAGGCTTGTGGGGCAACCGTACATCGCAAGTTGCGGGTACTTGATCATTGACCCGATAGTCGCATACGTAAGGCGCATGCCGCCATCGAGAAAGTGGTATTCCAGCTTGCTCAGAATGCGGTGACCCTGCGCATTGCCGTCGAAGTTCTCGAAGTCGGCCATCTCGCGGTCGCTCAGACCACAAAGCGGTGCGCTTGTTCTGTTCTTGCGGAACCATTCGCGGATGGCGGCCTCCCCCGCATGCCCGAACGGCGGATTGCCGATATCATGCGCAAGGCATGCGGACTGCACGATGGTACCGAACTGGTATTCGTTGATATATTTTGGCAGATACTTCTTGATCAGGTGGTAAACCGTAATCGCGAGGCTGCGGCCTACACTCGAAACCTCGATGCTGTGCGTAAGGCGGCTGTGCACGTGGTCGTTCACCGAGAACGGGTGCACCTGCGTCTTGCGGCCAAGCCTGCGGAAAGCGGTAGAAAAGACAATGCGGTCGTAATCCCTGTGGTAGTCAGAGCGGTTCGGGTCCGGATCGGCCGGATGGCCGAAGCGCGTCGCCGACAAAAGTGTTTCCCAATTGAGCATGACGCAAATATATAAATTCTGCAAGGCGAGTGAAGCGACAAACTTGTTTGGCATTTATTTCTATCTTTCATTACATGATTACGCGTATCATCGACCGCAACTTCGCCAACATGCGCCTCGACAGGTTCCTGCGCAAGGCGTTCCCCGACGAATCCCTATCCATATTCTTCGCTGTCATCCGCAAGAAAAAGGTGCGCGTAAACGGCGTTGTCGGCAAGGCGAATCAGATGCTTGTCGAAGGTGATACTGTCTGCATTTACGAGAATTTCAAGAGCGTGGATGCGGATAACAAGACGCCTGTAGACACACTTGCCGCTACGCGGCTGCGGTTTGACGAGGGTAATGCTAAGCAGGCGCAGGGTGACAAGGGAGCGACCACGCAGGCTGACAACAAACCCAGCAAGTCTGGTTTTGCGAAGAACAAGTCCACCTGGGGCAAGGCGCTCTCTCCCGCAGAAAAGCAGGCGGGCTGGGGCGCGAAAGACCTCGACATCGTTATCCAGACAGAAGACTATGTTGTCGTGAACAAGCCTTCGGGACTTGCAAGCCAGCCTGGTTCGGGTACGCGCCCGGGCGAAAGCCTGGTGGAATACCTTTGGGAATGGGGCCGTCGCGAAGGGCTCGATTTCAAGCCCACGATTGCACACAGGCTTGACCAGGAAACCTCTGGGCTCATTGTCGCAGCCCTCCATGGCGATACGCTCCGAGACCTCACCCGACTCATCCGCGAACACGAAGTCGACAAGTTCTACTTCGCGCTGGTCAAGGGCAACCTGAAAAAAGACAAAGGGACCATTTCAGAATCGCTCACCCGCACCGATGCTGCAAAAGGCAGCAAGATGAAGGTTGGCGAAACTGGAAAGGATGCAAAAGAGGCCATAACGCACTACCGCGTCAAGCAGCACTATGTGGGTTACGACCTCGTGAAAATTAAGCTCGAGACCGGCCGCATGCACCAGATCCGTGCCCACTTTGCAAGCATCGGGCACCCACTCCTGGGTGACAGCCGTTACGGAGACTTTGCGCTCAACCGCGAAGCGAAAAAGGAACTCGGGCTTCACCGCCTCTTCCTGCATAGTTGTCGTTTAGAATTCGTATGGAAGGGCGAACGCAAAGTTTTCGACTGTCCGCTCCCGAAGGAACTCCAGAACGTAATCGATAAACTTAAACCCGTGCATTTCAGGCATGATTCCGTTGAGCAGCATAGGAAATAAGATGCGCGCACTGATACTTTCCGATATTCATGGTTCCGCTATTGCCGCAAGGCAGGCACTTTCTTTTTTTGATAAGTTCAACTGTGACCGCATCTTTTTGCTCGGCGATACCCTCTATCATGGCCCGCGCAATCCGCTCCCCGAAGGCCATGGCCCGATGGGTGTCGTAGAGGCTTTGACCCCGTACAAGGGCCGCATTACCGCCGTCCGCGGGAACTGTGACGCCGACGTGGACCTGATGATGCTCGACTTCCCCATCGAAGACGAATATGCCGTCGTAGAAGATTCAAACACCACCCTGTTCTTGAGCCACGGGCATATCTTCGAACCGAACTGCTTCCCCGCAAATGCGCTCGAGACGCTAGAACCCGCCAATCTCGAAAACGGCTGCCGCAAGGTTGACGCGTATCTTTACGGTCATACGCATATCTGGAAACTCGAAAAGAACTTCAAGGGGGTCCTTATCGTGAACCCCGGTTCCACGAGCCTTCCCAAGGGCGGGAACCCGCCGACCTTCGCCCTCTACGAGAGCGCGACAGGAACCTCCCCTGCCAGGTTTAGCATCCACAGGCTCGATGACGGCAGTGAATTAAAATGTGTAATGTGTGATGTGTAATGTGAAATGGTTTTCAATTACACATTACACACTTCACATTTCACACTCCCATCCTACTTCTTTTTTACTAACATTTAAGCCATGGTCTTAAACGTTATCTGGCTTATCTTCTTCTTTGGCGCGTTTGTCGCGTGCATGATACAGTGGCTCGTCTTTGGCGACACCGGAATCTTCAACAAGGCAATCCTCGGCGCGTTCGACATGTCGAAAACCGCGTTCGAAATCGCCCTCGGCCTCACGGGCATACTTTCCCTTTGGCTCGGCATCATGAAGATTGGCGAGAAGGCGGGAGCCGTCCAGATTCTCGCGAAAATCGTCTCCCCGCTGTTTAGCCGCCTTTTCCCAGAAATTCCGAAGAACCATCCGGTCGTAGGCACGATGCTCATGAACATCAGCGCGAACATGCTCGGGCTAGATAACGCCGCCACCCCGATGGGCCTTCAGGCGATGAAGCAACTGCAGGACTTGAACCCGAACGAAGACAAGACCGTCGCAAGCAACTCGCAGATCATGTTCCTCGTGCTGAACGCAAGCGGACTTACGCTCATCCCGGTCAGCATCATGACTTACCGCGCCCAGATGGGGGCTGCAAACCCGAGCGACATTTTCCTCCCCATTCTCCTTTCCACGTTCTTCAGCACCATGGCGGGCATCTTCGCGCTCAGCTTTTTCCAGAAGGTAAAGCTCAAGGACCCGGTAACGGTTGCATGGCTCGGCGGGCTTTCTGCCTGCGTCATCGCCATCATGTTCTACTTCAGCCACCTCACCGCCGAAGCTATCGGCACTACGAGCCTCTTCATCAGTGGCATCGTGCTGTTCGGCATCATTGTCGCGTTCCTCGGGCTCGCGGTGTACAAGAAGGTTCAGGCCTACGAGGCGTTTGTCGAAGGCGCTAAGGACGGCTTCCATACCGCAGTGATGATTATCCCGAACCTGGTCGCCATCCTCGTGGGTGTCGCCGTGTTCCGCGCAAGCGGTGCGATGGACTTACTCATGAACGGCATCTCGTGGGTTCTCGGACTGTTCGGCATCGGTAACGATATCGTGCCCGCACTCCCCACCGCATTCATGAAGCCCCTTAGCGGGAGCGGTGCCCGCGGCATGATGATCGACGCCATGAAGGCACTCGGCCCCGACAGTTTTGCCGGCCGCCTAAGCTGCATGTTCCAGGGAGCCGCCGACACCACGTTCTACATCATCGCGGTGTACTTCGGTTCTGTAGGTGTTAAGAAGACACGCCACGCCGTCACCTGCGCCCTCATCGCCGACGCCGTGGGCGTGCTTGCCGCTATCGCAATCGCGTACCTGTTCTTCCCGCCGGTCTAATTAAATCTTGCCGGTGGCCTGTGCAATCAGGATGCCAATGTAGCCGATATAAATGGCAAGGAATGTTGCGCCCTCAATGCGGTTGATACGCCCGATGCGCTTGCCATCTGCGCCGACGCGGCTTTTGCGGACAGGTAATCCGAAGAGTAGGAGCAGGGCTGTCAGTACGGCCATCACGGGCATATCACGGGTAAACACTGCAGGCTCGTAAGAATTCATCGGGGCAATTATCGCCGCGATGCCTACAACGATAAGCGTATTGAACAAGTTGGAACCAATAATGTTCCCGAAGGCAAGGTCATCTTCGCCCTTACGTGCAGCAACGATAGAACTCGCCAATTCAGGGAGCGACGTGCCTACCGCCACAATGGTAAGGCCAATGAGCAAGTCACTCACGCCGAGTGCACGGGCAATCTCTACCGCCCCCCACACCAGCGCACGTGAACTTGCCACCAGGAGTACCAGTCCGAGCAAAAGCAAAAAAATTGATTTTCCGAGAGAAATCTTTTCCGAACTACCTTCGGAGCCTTCTGCTTCCGCAGTGCCCGCCCTGGACTTGCGGCGCATCTCGCTTGCGATATTCACGCCCATAACAAGCGCAAAAACGACAAGGAGGATTATGCCATCGGAGCGGCTTACGGAACCGTTCATCATCAGGATAAACGAAAGCGCAGTCACCACCATCAGGATAGGCAGGTCGCGGAACAATGCCTTCCGGACCACGATGACCGGTGAAACGATTGCCGTCATGCCGAGAATCAGGGCAATGTTGGCGATATTGCTGCCGTAGGCGTTGCCGAGCGCTAGTTCTGGAGCGTTCTGCATTGCCGAGAGGGCCGAAACGACCATTTCGGGTGCAGACGTACCAAAGCCCACGACGACCATTCCGATAAGAAGCGTACTCATGCCGCAGAAACGCGCGACACCTACGGCGCCATCGACAAATTTGTCCGCACTCCAGACAAGAACCCCAAGCCCGAGAAGTACAGCGACAATCGGAAGAATCATATATTAGAATGCGTAGAAAGAAAGACCGAGGAGGAGGGTGCTGGAGGTGAGTTCGTTCAAGCGCCATACAAGCGGGACATCTTCATAGAAGTTCGAGAAGCCGCATTCGTAGCGGATATCGAACGACATGTAGCGGTTCGCCTTGATGGTCAGTCCGAGAACCAGAGCAAAGTCGACAGAACTGCGGTAATCCAGGTCAATCATGTCTGCACTACGCTTGATCGTCGAGTCTGCGGAATATTCATAGGAATACTTGAAGTTGTCCTGCACGGGAATGGATACCTGTGCACCGAAGTCAAGCGTGAAGCTGGAATAGGGAGACTTGAGCGTAAAGAGGAACGGTACCGAGATACGGTCCATCTTGAACTTGACGTTCATCTCCTTGGTGTAGTCCGAACTGTAGATATAGGTGGCGCTAGCATCGCTGTGGTCGTAAAGGACACCGATCTTGAAGCCCATCATGTATGCGTTGAGCGGGAAAATCGCGAAGAGACCCGCCTTCCAGGCGATACCGCTATAGGATTCGTCGAAATCCCAGTCGTTTGCATAGAGGGTGTTCGTTCCGAGGAAAGCCTGGGCACCGAACGTGAAGCGCATTGGCACAGGTTCGGTCGTAGCGCGGGAAGATTCCTTTCCCCTTACAGCCTTCGGCTCGGCGATAGGTTCCTCGTTGTAGGGCACAGACGAGGCATCGACGCCACGGACAGCCATCGGAGCCGGCATATCGCCGTACTGTTCGGGCTCGGCAACTGGCTCTGCGGTTTCTGCAACGGGCTCGGCAGCCGGAGCAGGTTCCGCAGCCGGTT
>Ga0247611_10010065_pt1 | contig 11193 bp, 11 predicted proteins | sample 177DNAGHGhighgp2_FD_192422 | JGI IMG/M metagenome (GOLD analysis project Ga0247611, IMG submission 192422) | Sheep rumen microbial communities from Palmerston North, Manawatu-Wanganui, New Zealand - 1770 DNA GHGhigh gp2 | ecosystem: Host-associated > Mammals > Digestive system > Stomach > Rumen... | reverse complement strand
TGTATTCAAATTTGGAGAGCACATACAAGAATGACTTAGGCCGTTCTATCTCGAATTACGTTGACTCTGCCGTTGTGTCGTCTATCGTAGAGAATCCAAGTGTGTATCTTGCTGGAGAGCCTGCTATAGATAAGCTGTATGACAGATACGTCATGACACTAAAAATATATCCAAGCATCAGACCGACAGACCTCGAGCATCAAACGTATGTTTTCACGAATTACGTGCAGCATGGTGAGTTGTTGGTGAAGGTAATTGCGCCTAGAACTACTTTTATAGATATGTTTTATGCTCCTGTTACTACAAATATTGTAGGCAATCAGTCTAAGGTTTATAACGTTTTGATGACTACGCTGGAACTTGTTGAAACTCAGCCTGGCGTTGTTTCTACGAACGAGCTTACTCGTTTAAAGGAGGCATATGTTATGAAGAGCTGGATGGAGGCTAAAATAAATTCTAGCAGCCCAGGCTATATATATGCCCCAAGTGGGACAGATGTTATTCAGTATGACGGATCACACGTAGCAAATGAGTCGACTCTAGACATGGCGTCATGGAATTCTAGATCAGCTAACGGTGGTGATTTTTATATGGGAAGAAACTTGTTGTTTTTTAGTAATTCTTTGACGACAGAAAACCAGCCGTTGTTTGGAAGCACTGGGAAAATTGGAACTGCTTTTCAAAAAGCAGCTGAGTACGGTGAATACTTGTTTGTAGGTTGTGCTGCTGCGGATTCTATTTTTAAAGACGGTACAGCTGACCCGCTTAGAGGAACAACCGTAGCTGCCGTAGATTCAATGCTTGGAGTTGATATTTCAAATGCACAGGATGATTTCTTCTATTTTACCATGTATGGTGTATCGTTCGGAAACAATTCCTCCAGTGTAAAATATGAAAAACCAACAAATATTACAGGCGATATCACTCCGAATTATGCAGTGTGCGTGCAGCAGAACTACGGTACTCCGAATACTCGTGTGACAGTTGACGGCTTTGGACGAGTTGCTTCATACGTAGTCCCTTATACACAACTTTCCAGCGTGGTTACATCTAACCAGGTCGAGAGCATGATACAGAGAGCGCTCGGTAATCAGTAATCCAGGCATGCAGCAAGATCAGTCCAAGTACATAGAAATCGTATACATAAAGAACGGTGACTACAGAATAGACACCGTTGAAGCCTTGTATGATGATTCGCGCAAACTGTATGTTGCGCACGATGTTGTGATTTCACCAGAGAAGTTTCAGTTTGTAGAGATAAACGCATTCAACACGGTGTTCTCGAACTGCACGTTCAATAAGGCATACGTGATAATGGGCGTGCTCGAAGACTGCGAGTGTAGCGACTGTAGGTTCGATTCATGTGAGATACTTTCTGGATCGTATGTAAAAGGATGCACGTTCAATTCGTGCAGACTTCATCTTGAAAACGGTACAACTGTGAATCGTGGTCAAATCAACGGGTCTTGGCTTTACGGTGGAATAGATAATTCACTGGTCGAATGCAGCATTCTGGATAGCCAGATAAACGACGTACACGCTACTAGCTTCAATCCAGGAGGTATTGTACATTCTTGTGACTTTAGCGACGTAGATGCCGGTGTATCGGACACGTTTATTACAGACGTAGACATTGAAGATGACTTCAAGACTCGTGCACTGTCTTCAGGTGGTGATTCAAGCCCTGGCAAGGTGCACAAGTTTGAGAACATAAATGATGCTGCTGCGTTTCTTGTAGAAAACGGAGCAGTCTCTTCTCTTCAAAACGCACTAGAAGTTTTGAATAACAAGGTTGTGTACATAAACTGGCACATAATTATGTATTTTCCAAATGACAGAGTGTTGATTTATACGATAGAGCGACAGGAGACAGAAGACAGGCTCGACGAACTTATACCGCTGTTGTCTGAGACGCATGCTCCTAGCGCAGTAGCTAACATGATCCAGTGGAGCAAAACCGGATTTCTGACTACTATAACAAGGTCCGTAGGGCACGAAGAGGCGTATACGTTTGTAGCATGGACGACTAATAGCAAGAACAGCAAAATAGTGGCCCGTGCGCTCAAAGAAAAGTATCCACGCGAGATAATAACGCAGGAAATCCAGAATACGATAGACAAGCTTGATGAGGGGGTGCCGCTGTCGAACATGCTTAACTGCGCCGACAAGAGAGAGAATCCTACACAGGCAAACAAGGATGACTGTGGTCAAATCACGTCGGTCACAGGAAGCGATGAGCAGCCGCAGGCATGTGACGAGCTCGGAGAAACTGGTCAGGAAGATACGTACATGAGCATGTCGATGCTTATAGATGTAGTTAAGGACGAGTATAAAAAATCACCAGAAAGTAAAAAAGAGAACGAGAAAAAATCGCACGGGTATTTCACGTGTTCTATGTATTCGCGTGATGGTACTTGGAAGTGCACTACAAGCTGCGGAAGTTGCAAGAAGTGTTCGTGTTTCAGGACTGACGATGAGATGGCATATAATGGATGTTATTATGGATGCGGTATTCAATACATGTCAGAGTACACATACAACGAGAACTGCGCTTTTTAGACAGGTAGAGGTCACACAAGATGAACAAAGAAGGCGTTTTGCACAGCAAGATTAAGTACACCGATAGGGTGTACTTGGTTTCTGACATCGATGAGCTGCTTAAACTAAAGCAGGACAAGCTTATACCAGGCAAGAACGTAGAGATCTTGGAAGACAACACTATCAACGTTGTTCTTCCGAGCATACCACTCAGCTGTGTCTCGAAGTACAAAGATTTGACATACAGCGACACTGGTGCGCTTGAGTTTGAAGAGGATACTAGGTTCTACACATACTCTGTGTATGAGCCTGGGCCGATATCTATGTCTCTCGGCGGGGTTTTGGCGAATTCAGACAGCGATACGATTGTTGAGCTGTACTTCCTTGTAACTTTGCAGAACGTTGATACTGTCGTCAGTTTTACGACACAGTCTAACAGGCCAATACAGCTTGTAGGAGATACTGACTACAGGGTTGAAAATCCAGGACAGACCTTGTATTTTGTATTGCGTGCATTCAAGGACAAGATTTACGTCAACAAGTTAGGCGCGCTGTAGAATGGCTGGATCTTCAATAGCCGTAACAAACACCGGCGGTATTGTAGTCAACAATACTGCCGTAGAGACGTCTTATATAGGCACGCGTACATTAAGTGGCTTGGATGACGACCAGCTTGAACTTACGTATCCTGACAGCTACAAAGACCCAGGATGGCCAAGCTATATTTGGATTGAGGGAGAGAGAACGATAATTGCCCCTCCGAATGGAGGCGTATATCGGTTTTCATCCGTGTATGATGGTCCCACATATGACTATTTCAGGGATCCATCGTATACAGACGAGCAGATAAGAAAAGAGGTTACGAGTTCGATTCGTGTGTCTGGAGATTTGACCTGCATCAAGGATTATAAGATAAGCATGACGTATCAAAAGGTCACTGAACGGCGTGGTGGCAAAGAAATAGAATACTATGCTCCGAAGGGGCATCTTGAAATTACTCTTAAGGAGAAGATCTATCGGCAGACACAGTTTACAGTAGTATTCCATATAGTGTCTCAGACTGTAACTGTATACCCAGTCCCGCTGGAGTTGTTCACTGCGTTGGATATAAAAGACGACAACGGAGATTTTCTTGCTGATCTAGTTTCAGGCGAAGAAGCTACCGTGTTTGGTGTGCTTAAATTTGCTAGCGGAGACACCGGTGTTATGTCGAAGGGTCTTCCGATATCTGTTCTTACAGGAAAAGAGGCAATTGAACTTAGAGACGGAAGGGTGACAGCTCTTCCAGTTACAAAACCTACAAGATGTGAGCTGTCGGCTAGTGTAAGATTTGTTAACGGTCTTAATGATGACAAATACAAGAGTAAGGTTACGACAACAACACTTACAGCCTCTAAGGTCTTCACGGTCTATCCTGCAAACTATGATTTAAAGACAATCAGAATATCGAAGGTATATGGCTTTGGTGCCGTATCTCCTACAAAGGCAAGAGTGCTTACAGACGGTATAGATGTTGCTCAGTTTAACGTTAGGTACGGCGGCTCTGGCAAGTCGTCAGCGTACGTCGTACAGCCGGATGGATCTTTAGGCACAGCAGCAACATATTCCAAAGAAGGTGCTTTCACTCTGAAAGCTGGTTCAACTACTGTCACTGACTATGAGATTTTTTGTACTAGAACACTGTCGATTGGGGACACAGTCGATTTTGTAACTGGAGATACGCTGGATGATTTGACTGACGTCTATAAAGACTGGGCACTTTTATATTCAGTCGGCAAGTCAACGGCGTGTCCTGGTGTTGTGTCTGTAAATATTCCTTCCAGCAGCTTTCGCAGAAGTAATCTAGCAGTACCCAGGTTTGATTTCGGCTCAAGGAGATCCGAGTTCCCGTCTATTAATGTAACTATAGATCAGGGAGTTCGTGGCACGTTTTCTGGCTTGGATTTGAATGGCGGTGTGGCTCCCGAGAAGCAGACATACAGTTCGTGCAGCCACGCTGTAGTTAAAAATGCTACAATTAGCGGCGATATGAAGAACTGCCTGATAAAGAACTGTGCGATTTCAGGTGGAATTTTAGACACGTGCGATGTACGTTGTTCTGTTGTTACTGGTGGTAAGCTGAAAAACAGTAGCGTATGTGCTACAGAAATAAAGAACGCCAAGGACGACATATTAGCTGGATGCGTTGTTAATCAGTGCTATATCCATGACTGTAGAGTAAGGAAAATGAACGCTGGCGGATCGTTTGAAGGGTGTGCGTTCGATACGAATACAGGGTATTATGTTTTTCAGTGGCCATTCTGGTCTATGACTGACAACACGTCCGCACAGTTTTCATGGATAAGTCCGCCAAGCAATACATTGAGAATGTACGACTGTGCTGTAGTCAGAGACGGAGTTCATTCCTATGTTATGGAAAACAAGGTTATGCGCAGACTGTGGTACGCTACCGGGTCTTTCAAAAATTTATTCACGGCTAAAGATGCTGGTTTTAGAGAGGATCTTTTTGCGAAACTGTTCAATAGTAGGGTAGGAACAGCCGCAAGATCAGGCGTAAAAGACGCTAACAGATCTTTGATTACACCAGATCCGTTTATGAAGTATATAAAGATGCGCTATGAAAATTCATCCACTCAGTTGCAGGATAAGACGTTTAGACTTGTTGACGAAGGCAGCGTGTATGTAAACAGTGTAACTACGGCCAAGTATAGAATGCGCGATATAAAAACCTCCATGACAGAGTACGCAGACGCCGTAGCTAAGGATCCTGGCGTTATAGCTATGACAGCATATGCTACTGACAAAGAAAACGAGGGATATAAAGATGCTGGTGTAGAGTCAAAGATGCTCATGGCACAAAACAAGACGAAGTGCATTGAAAGGCAAAAAGAAGAGAACAAAAACAGTACATCTAAGCAGGAGTACGACGACAAATACGAGAAAGAGATTGCTGCAATAATAGAGAACAGGGGCCTTGATGCTGGTGTTACCGGTAAAGAGGCTGCTGCCTATATATTTGCTGGGTTTGACGTTGTCGACAGTCCTACTACTGATCCAAACGCCGAGAGGAAGTATACTGTTTTCAAGCGTGGTGTTGGCCAATGCATCAGAGAGCTTGGCACCTGCTCGTGCCTGGGTGAGAAGACAGATTACTACAGGCATGTACAGGAGAGCGACTCTACTGATTGTACGTTTGAATTCAGCAGGAGAAAGTGCCCCACGGACAGCAAGCCGACGTACAGTCTTGTATCCTGTACAAGCATGGTTGATTTTTAAAACATGAAACCGTTTGTTCTAGAGTCGATTTCCAAGTATGCGGTGCATGGTATAGATGCACCAGAGCCTACTATGTTTTGTTTCGGCGGAAATAAGAGGAAGACAGCCATATTGCTTTTTGCGGAGGAACTGTCCACAAAGGATGGCTATAAGATAGTAGACAAGCTCGAAATAGCGCCATCAACTGAAATAGAATTACCGTATAAGTGTGGCGAGGCAACCGCGTGCAGCATAACTGGGATGCAGCTGGTTGGCTGGGCACTATCACCAGACAGGGCTTCTAGGGGCTTTTTTGAGTTTGCAAAGGGTGAGAAGTTCATAACTTCGTACCCCGGTCAGTTTGTGTTCTTTCCAGTTTATGAGCCGTATGTTGTTGAAAGATCAGAGAGTGAGTCTTCTGGAGACTTTGTAACGCATGAGGTTCATATATCCACGGAGGACGAACCGAAGACTGTTTCATACTCATTGGACAGCCTCTGTGTTCCACCACCTGGTACACATCCAGCTGTAAGTGACGATGATCTGGACAAGTGTGATATAACTCCATACCGAAATTGCACGGTCGTTGTACAGTTCAATACAAGCGGTGGATCTGGGACAGCGGCCAGTATAGTTGTTGACGTTGATGGAGTTAAGATTTCAAGCGCAAACGGAGCCACGCAAGCTATTAATCTTGTTGAGTCTGTCGGATACTCCAAAGATATAAAATTGAGCCACAAAGTGTCATTTAATTACGGAGATGGCTCTGCTACAGTGACTTTCGTGGACTGGATTTCCGAGTGGCATCTACACCCCAAAATGGTATACTCTGTCGAGGAAGGTTAGCCTTCCAGAACAGACGACAACCAGGGGTAGTAAATGCAACACATAGAGGTAATCGTTACTGGCGGAGAAATGCCAGACGAAGAGAAAAAAGCGTACGTGGATAGAGCTCTTTCCATGTATGGAAAAGAGCACATTCTCAAGAAAATAGAGCTTGCGTTGAGTAAGGATGATCCTGAGTATATAGATATAAAGTACACGTTCGTGAGCAAGCCGTTCGACAGGATAAGACGTATCACAGGATACTTGGTAGGATCTTTGGACAGATGGAACTCGGCCAAGCAGGCTGAGGAGCACGACAGGGTAAAGCACGCCGAGAAACCACATGATCACTGTGGCGATTGCCACAACTATACGGCAGATGGTGTTCACGGCATTGGATGGTGCGGAGCAACCGAACGAAACGTCTGGCAGACAGACGAGGCTTGCGCAGGATTCAAGAAATAACTTCTATTAATTGCATTAAAAGGCCCTTTGGGATATCATACTTGTCCTGAGGGCCTTTAAATGTCTTTTCTTTCGTCGTTTTCACTTGTTTTCGGAGCAGTTCCGAAACTTGTGGACATGCTGTATAGTTGGTTCAAGAAGAAGACCGACAAAAAACAGCAGATGTTGGACGAGTTAACCAGACTTGAGGTTTCTCTGTCTAGCGCTCTGCGTGACGGAAGAATGACAGACGCCGCAAAGCTGTCGAAAGAGAGAAACGAACTGCTTGAAAACCTTTACAAGTTGACATGACAAGAAGAGCAAACATACTTGAGAGTGCATTTTCGTGGGTGAAACACCTGCTTACAGGCACGCTCGGATCGTCTAAGTCTGATATACGTCTGCTGGCTATAGGCATGGAGTCGAGCAAGAAGTTCGGCCGTTGCCCGGGGGCAGGCGTTGACGCCCAGAACATATATAACATGGTAAAGGCAGGTAAGAAGGTTTTGCTTCTTAACAACCAGGCGACTAAGTCTGCTGTCTTGTCTGAGCTGAAAACCGGTGTTTCAGCAGTAAAAGATGACGGCTTGTTCGTTTTCTTCTATTCAGGACATGGAGGACAGATTAAGGCTACAGACAAGTCTGAGACAGATGGAAAAGACGAGACGTTATGCCTGTGGGACAAAGAGCTAGTAGATAACGAGATCTGGGCTATCTTGTCTTCAGCCAAGTGCCGTGTGTTTATGGTAACTGATTGCTGCAACTCTGGAACAAACTTCCAGATAGCTAGAGGCACGTCGTTTGCCATGCCGTTTGCATCGTTTAAGTCTCCTCGTGGTATGAGGCTGTTGCACTGGGGTGGCTGTTCTGACGGAGAGTATTCGTATGGCGATGACTCAGGCGGTGAGCTTACAAACGCAATTGTGTCGATAATGGGCAAGGGATATGACTACAAGACGGCTTTTCACAAGGTGGTTGTAAAGTGCATAGGAACAGAGGTTCCAACAAAGACAAGTATTGGCTTTAATGAAGGAGTGGAGCTGTTTAAATGAAAAAGATACTTCTTATAGCTCTGTTGGCAGCGCTGTGCGCAGGCTGCAGGCTGCTTAGGCCTAGCAAGCAGGTGTACGAGACTCCGCTTGTTGTTGGAGAGAGAATAAACATCGTCAAGCCTGGAGACATCATCGAGGTGCCAGAGCTTATATGTCCTGCCAAGACGTGGTATCTTGTAGATGATGTCGGTCTCAGTATCTGGCTTGGTATTCCAATGAAGAACATACCAGGTACAATGACGGCTTATGATACTGCAATGTCCGAGTTGAAGGAGGTTGAATAATGGCAAGGTCTATGCCCGGCTTGTTGAAGTTCGCACAGCTACTGTCTCTAACGCCTACTGTTGGAGACACGATGCGCCACATTTCTGCCGATCACAGCCTTGATCCGTGGCAGCAGCACAACATAAATCAGCAGATTGTAAATACCGGCTTGCCGGTATCTGCTCCAGCGTCTAGACTTGCAAACATAGGTATTGGAGCAGCAGTCGGATCCCAGATAGGTAGCACGATTGGAAACATCGGTGGCGGACTGTTAGGTAAACTTACTGGTCTGGACAAGGTTTGCCAGGGTCTGGGTGCTGTTGCTGGCGGATTGTATGGCAATATAATGTACAACAATTCGAATCCAGATCCTCACCACAGACACGGGAAAAACGTGTATACTTACTAGAAACACAAAAGGAGATACACATGGATTTCAGAGAGTATCTTACGCCAGAGGAGCGTCAGGAGTGCTGGAGAGTCGGTTTCGTAAGAAAGATGGCTTCTGCAGGTGTCAAACCAAGTGATGTTGGTATGACTAAGGAGGCTTTTTATATTCCTGTTGCCAGTGAGCTTGCCGAAGGCGCTGGAACTGTTTTGCGTGCTGGCGGAGCTACATTGAAGGGTACTATGGCTCTTGCTCTTCTTACAGGTCTTCCTATAGGTGCTGCACTGCACTTCTTGGGAAGGGCAATGACTAAGGACAACAAAGAGACAGAGAAGCTCACTGCACTTAGAGATACATACAACACCGTCATAGAGGGTATCAAGAACAGATCTAAAACCAAAGATACGTGGTCAGTGGATTGAACATAAAACCGCCAGACAGAATGCCGATCGGTTTGCCAATAGGGCAGGCCGATCTTGAGTATGCTGCAAAGAAACTTGCAGGCGGAAAAGACGTAGTCATATCTGCGGTAAGAATCGAGACATTTGATTTGCTGGATCCAGAGGACAAGAAGCGGTGCTGTGAGGTTGAGAAGGAAGTCCTTAACAAAACATACGCCGGTATGATAACTCTATCGGTTGATAAGACAGAGAAAATGCAGAGGTCTGACGGTTCGACCACTTGGATGCGTCTTTTGAAATGGGTTGAGTACACACTAGAGGCATAACAGAGGTTACGTGTAATGAGTAATAGCACAAACAACGGTAGTCTTGGGGAGTATATAGCCGACAAGAGAGAGGCGTTTAACAGGACACTTGAGAGGAATCCAGCTCTGTCAGTAGGACTTAGAGCTGCTGCACTTGGTTCAGGTGCGGCTGCAATTACTGCCGTAGTGAAAGAGGTTCGTGATCTTCTTGAGGACAGAAAGAAGAAGAAGAAGGCACAGAACCCAGACCTATCCAGCGGTACTATCGTTATAACTATTCCAAAGAACAGAAAAGTTGCAAACGCAAGAGACACGCTTCTTGAGGAGACCAAGAAACACAAGAAGGAGAAGTCGAGCTGGAAGCAGACAAGGAATCCAGATGGTACGTTTGCAAGCGGGTTTGAGCTGGATCTTGCTGGCGACAATGAGTATGACGAGGAAGAGGAAAAGATAGCAGAAGCTAACAAGAAACAGTATGACGAGTACAATCCAGGATTCTTTGAGGGAGTAGGAGATGTCGCGCTTGGAGGAGCAGCGGCAACTATGGGCGCTGGTCTCGGCTGGTATCTCACGCAAAAGGCACATGCATATTTGAAGAAGAAGCGCTTGAAGAGGGAAATAGCTGCGGCGCAGAAGGAATATATTGATTTTCTTTCTCATGAGGAGAAAAAGGCTGAATCAGCGTACGATCCTCCTAATAAGTATCAGCCTACCTGGCTTCAGCGTCAGTTTATTAGCAGCAATAATGATGGTTCAGATCTTGAGAAGACCAAGAATCAAGCTGCTGAAATCGGTAAGTACGGCGTAGGACTTACTGGATCCCTGGCCATTCTAGTTGCTCTTGCCTCGTCGTATTTGACCAAGAAGTTTTTGGATCAGAAGTTTAATGACGGTTACACGAGCACTTCGTTTAACGATCCGCCTGTGGTCGATAACATTGTCTTCAAGACAGCGGAAGACGAGAGCATAAAGATAGATCCAGTTGACGCGCTGGCACTTGTTAAGTTTTCTTCAATTCTTATGGAGTGCGAGCCGTATGTTGATTCAGAGATGAAGAAACAAGCGCAGGTGTTGGGCGACGACGACATAGCTATGATTCTTGAAAGACTTGGATTTAAAGGAAAACCAAGCGAGTGGACATACGGAAAACAGCCGCAAGGCGATCTTGATGACGCATCTAGATTTTTTGTCGGAGGATATTTGGCAAATATGGAAGGTAAAAATGGGTCTAGAGAGGCACTGCAGAAGATGTTCCTAGATCCAAAATACAGAGCGCAAAGAGAAAGGATGGCACAGGCTTATCTTGACGATTGGTATGGTAAAAACTTAAAGGGGTCTTTCCTAGATTCTCTGTTAGGAAAGCCAATTCAGTGGTTGATGAACAGATTCGGAAAGTATTTTGCCAACTCACAGTGGGGCGGCAAGAAGATGTTCAACAAAATGATAGGTACTGCATATGATAAGGCTGGAATAGCGGAAGGCAAGGCCCAGCAGTATATGAAAGATAATGCTGCAGGTATGGGTATCGCTGCCGCGAAGGAACTAGGAGGGAAGGCTGTTGATGCCGCAGGAAATGCAATTTCTAGTATTCCTCTAGTAGGCGGTTTTCTTGGAGGCAGAAAACCGAAGCCAGCTGGTGGAAGAAAACCGAAGCCAGCTCCTGCAGAGCCAGCAGCTCCAGCCGAGCCAGCAGCTCCCGCACCGGCAGCTCCAGCCGAGCC
>Ga0247611_10010063_pt1 | contig 11194 bp, 11 predicted proteins | sample 177DNAGHGhighgp2_FD_192422 | JGI IMG/M metagenome (GOLD analysis project Ga0247611, IMG submission 192422) | Sheep rumen microbial communities from Palmerston North, Manawatu-Wanganui, New Zealand - 1770 DNA GHGhigh gp2 | ecosystem: Host-associated > Mammals > Digestive system > Stomach > Rumen... | reverse complement strand
GAAGAAGCTCCTGAAGGTCGTCAGACTGTCAGACCAGCAGGAAGAACTGGAAGCCGAGCTTCTGATCTACCTGAACGAGCTCTTCGATGCTCTTCCGGATCCGGAAGACATAAAGGCAAGACAGAGGTCCGCAAAACTGTCCGCGGGTCTTCAGAGGTCGGAGGTGATCAAGATCAAGGCACAGGAGAAGGCGCAGGCCGACTACGTGAAGCTGCACGTCAAGCGTGGGGACAAGAACAACACCTACAGAAAGCAGCTGGATGAGACAAGGGAGAAGCTGAAGACTGAAAAGGATCGCCTCTACCGTATGGAGGACAAGGTGAGAGTCTTCAAACACGCCCTTGAGGACAGGGAGAGAGATGAGAAAAGGATCCGGGAGTGCCTGGCTCTTCTCGGACAGGAGGACATAGATGCAGCAAGCTAATAATGTGATCAAGATGGAAGAAAAGACCGTCACAGGTCTCAAAAATAACCCGACCGTGTGGATCGCTGAAGGCACCAGTCGCTTCTCTACAGCCTGGAAGAATAAGCAGGTGCGCTGGTCGGAGCTTCTGGCCAGACTCAAGAACGTCTCGATGACACAGGAGACGCAGGCCGAATACTTAAAAATGTCTAAGGCTCAGCAGGACAAGATCAAGGACGTGGGCGGCTTCGTAGGCGGAACGCTCGACGGCGGAAGACGTAAGTCCGACACCGTAAAGCTCCGCAGCCTTGTCACCTTCGACCTGGACTTTGCTCCAGCTGACTTCGTTCAGACGATGCAGCTGGAGGCTCCCTATGCCTGGGCCATCTATTCAACCCATAAACACAAACCGGAGACGCCCCGCTTCCGTCTCATCGCCCCACTGTCCCGTGACGTGGATCCGGAAGAGTATGAAGCGCTGACCAGGAAGATGGCCGAGGAGATCGGGCTGGAATATTTTGACAGCACCACCTTCCAGCCGAGCCGTCTCATGTACTGGCCAAGTGCTTCGCGCGATGCGGAGTTTGTCTTCGAGTATAACGACGACAAAGTGCTGGATCCTGACAAGATCCTGGCCAAGTACCCGGACTGGCGTGATGTCTCATACTGGCCGGTGTGCCCGGATGAGGTCAGGGTCCAGAAGAAGCGACTGGAGAAGCAGCAGGATCCAACCAAGAAGAAGGGGCCGATCGGAACCTTCTGCAGGACCTACACCGTGCCGGAGGCCATCGCCGCGTTCATCCCGGAAGTCTACACCAAGGCAGACAACAAGGACGACCGCTACACCTACGCGCAGGGCTCGACCTTCGGCGGTCTCGTCATATATGACGACGGGCTGTTCTGCTACTCAAACCACAGCACGGATCCGGCACATGGTCAGGATCTCAACGCCTTCGACCTCGTGAGGATCCACAAGTTCGGCCACGAGGATGACGATGCGCCGGAAGGCACACAGACGACGAGGCTCCCTTCATACAAGTCCATGATCGACCTGATCAGAACCGACAAGAACTGCATCAGGACCTTCGACGCAGAACGTCACGCGGCTGCTGCCGATGACTTTGAAGGAGAAGAAGGAGAGCCGCATGAGTGGAGGCTCGACCTGACAAGAACGAAGCAGGGGCTCGTTGAGCCCACGATCGAGAACCTTCTCATGATCCTCAGGATGGACGAAGCTCTTGCAGGCATCCGCTTCAATATGCTCTCCGAATATGTGGAGCTGACGAGACCGGTGCCCTGGAAGAAGGAGCTCATGGAGTGGACTGATGCAGATGACTCCAGCCTCTTCATATATCTGGCCGTGGAGTACAACACCTTCAAGCGCACCGACATCAACGACGCACTGATCACCGTGGCCAAGGAGAGAGCCTTCCATCCTGTGAGGGATTATCTGGACGAGCTCCCCGACTGGGACGGAGTGCCAAGGATCGAGACTCTGTTCATCGACTACCTGGGGGCAGACGATGAGGACTACACCCGCGAGGTGACGAAGCGCTGGCTGATCGCAGCCGTGTCGAGGGCAAAACGCCCGGGCGTGAAGTTCGACTACATCCCGGTGTTGTCCGGTCCCGGCGGAATAGGCAAGAGCACGCTGGTGGCCAGACTGGGCCGTTTTTGGTTCTCTGACTCCCTCAGCTTCGAGGATATGAAGGACAAGACTGCAGCAGAGAAGCTCCGCGGCACATGGATCAATGAGATCTCAGAGCTCAAGGGCATGCGCAAGATCGAGGTCGAGAGCGTGAAGAGCTTCGTCTCAAGGACGGAAGACATCTATCGCGCAGCATACGGACGGAGAACCGAGAAGCATCGCCGCGGGTGCGTGTTCATAGGAACCAGCAATGCGGAGGACTACCTGAAGGACATCACCGGCAACCGACGCTTCTGGCCGATCGACTGCTCTGCAGACCACAAGAAGAACGCCTGGGAGCTTACCGATGACGAAGTCGGCCAGATCTGGGCCGAGGTGCTGTTCTATTATGATGCACTGGACGACAGGAGCCTGGTGCTTGACGCCGACATGGACAAGATCGCGACATCTAAACAGATCAGAGCGCTCGAACAGGATGAGAGGCTCGGCCTCGTTCAGGAATACCTGGAGAAGCTCCTGCCTGCAGACTGGGATGAGAAGGATCTCACTGACCGACGCTTCTGGCTGGACACAGGCGAGAAGGGAACCGTTAAGAGGACAGAGGTCAGCGTGATGGAGATCTGGGCCGAGTGCTTCAGGATGACACCCGCTGCAAAGAAGAGAAGCGACTCCGACGACATCGTCAGGATCCTCACACAGCTGGGCTGGGAGCGTGCAGAAAAGAGCACGAAGAGGCTCCCGATATATGGCCCGCAGGGCTACTATAAACAGCGAAGCTCAAAATAGCTGTTTACAAAACGAAAGTGTAAACAAAAACGAATTTACAAAACACGATTTACACCCTCAAAGCCCTATAAATAAGGCATTACAGCGATTTTGTAAAAATGTAAATAGCCTATTATGATTATATTTTATTTTATGTATATATAAGCATATAAAAACATATATATAAGGGTATATAGGGGAACTGTTTGACATATTTACACGGAGGACAAAGTGAGAGAAAAAGAAGTCGAGAAAAAACTGACCGAAGGGATCAGGAACATCGGCGGCGTCGCCTTCAAGTTCGTGTCGCCCGGTAATGACGGCGTGCCGGACAGGATCGTGGCGCTGCCTGGTGGGAGGATCGCCTTCGTGGAATTAAAGACAGAGACGGGCAGACTGTCCGGACGTCAGAAGGTCCAGATCAAACGGCTGACGCAGCTGGGGTTTGATGTCCAGGTGCTTTATGGAGCCGGAGAGGTCGAGGACTTCCTGAAGAAGGTCAAGAAGGAGGTGGACTGGTATGAAGTACTTGCCGCACACATATCAAAAAAGGGCGACACAGTTCATCCTTGCCCATGAAGCCGCCGGGCTCTTCCTGGAAATGGGACTCGGCAAGACCGTGATCACCCTGACAGCCATCGATGAGCTGATGAACGACCGGTTCGAGGTTCAGAAGTGTCTGGTGATCGCACCGCTTCGTGTAGCTGAGGACACCTGGAGCAGAGAGTCGACCAAGTGGGACCACCTGAAGCACCTGCGGATCGCCAAGATCTTAGGATCTGCAGCAGACAGGATCCGGGCACTGAAGAAGAACGCCGACATCTATGTGATCAACAGGGAGAACGTGGTGTGGCTGGTGGAATATCTGGAAGAGAACCGGATCAGGTGGCCCTTCGACATGGTGGTGATCGATGAGCTCTCGAGCTTTAAGAACAACCAGGCGAAGAGGTTCAAGGCACTCCGCAAGATGAGGCCGATGATGGACAGGATCGTGGGGCTGACCGGAACACCGGCGGCCAACAGTCTGATGGATCTGTGGGCCGAGATGTATCTGCTGGATCGAGGCGAGAGGCTGGGGCGGACTCTGACAGCGTACCGGGGCAACTGGTTCCGGCCAGGATATGGCAACGGCTATGTGACATATAAGTGGGAGCCAAGGCGCGGAGCGCTGGAGGACATCACGAAGAGGATCGCGGACATCACGGTGAGCATGAAGGCGGAGGACTATCTGGAGCTGCCGGACAAGATCGAGAACACCATCGAGGTGGACATGGGCGAGAAAGGCACGAAGCTCTACCAGGACATGGAGAGGGAGAGCCTGATCGAACTGGAAGGAGCCGACGAGATCGTGGCGCTGGATGCGGCCGCAGTCATGTCGAAGCTCCTGCAGATGGCCAACGGGTTCATCTATGACCAGGCGCACAACTCGATCCACCTGCATGAGGCGAAGCTGGAAGCACTTGAGGAGATAGTCGAGGCCGCAGACGCGCCGGTCCTGGTGTTTTACAACTTCCAGGCCGACAAGGATGCGATCCTGGCAAAGTTCCACGACGCGAGACTCCTGGAGAACGACTCCACCATCGAGGACTGGAACAGGGGCAAGATCAAGATGCTACTGGCGCATCCGGCCAGTGCCGGCTACGGCTTAAACCTGCAGGAAGGCGGCCACATCATGGCATGGTACGGACTACCTTGGAGCCTGGAGCAGTATCTTCAGGCAGTGGCGAGACTGCAGAGGCAGGGGCAGAAGTACCCGGTCATGGTCTACCACATCATCGCGAAGGGAACAGTCGACGAGCAGGTCATGAAGAGCCTGCAGAAGAAGGACATCACACAGAGCGCCCTGATCGGGATCCTGAAAGACAGGAAGCAGGGCTACAAGTAACAAGAAAAGGAGCAAGAACATGAAGAACACACTGACGGATCTGAACAACTACCTCTTCGAGCAGCTGGAAAGGTTGAACGATGACGAGCTGACATCTGAAGAGCTGGATCGGGAGCTTCAGAAGACGGACTCCATCGTCAAGATCTCGGAGAAGATCATCGAGAACGGTGAGCTGGCCTTCAAGACCATGAAACACCTGGACGATTATGGCTACCACACAGACAAGACAGCAGGCACGATCCCGCCTATGCTTACAACGGGGGGGACTGGTAAATGATTTATAAATATCCGGATGAGATCGAGGACTTCGTGAGAGAGTGGTCCCCGAAGATGAGAGACCAGGAGCTGGCGGCCAAGGTCAACGAGACCTTCGGCACCGACTTTACACCCGGACGCATGAAGGCCTACAGAGGCAACCACGGCATCCGGAACTACAAGAAGCAGCTGTCCAAGGAGGAGTACTGGAAGTACCAGACAAAATACCCCGAGGGCATGTATGAATACATCCGCGACAACTCCTGGGGCGTGAGTTCCAAGGAGATGGCCGAGAGAGTCAAGGAGATCTTCGGCTACGAGATGACACCCACCTGCATGAAGCAGTTCAGACAGAGGCACGGGATCAAGTCCGGCGTCACCGGATGGTATCAAAAAGGACATCCGCCAGGCAACAAAGGGAAAAAGCTGGAGGAGTATGTCGGAGAAGAACGTGCGGCGGAGATCAAGAAGAGGATCAGCGCCACACAGTTCAAGAAGGGCGACAGACCGGTGAACGAGATGCCAGTCGGGACGATCGTGGTCAGCTCTGACGGCTACAAGCTGAGGAAGAAGCAGATGGAGGGAACCATCTGGGAGAGGTGGGAGTTCTTACACCGGGCAGTCTGGGAAGAGCACAACGGCCCTATACCTGAGGGCATGATGATCACCTTCAAGGATAGCAACAAGTTGAACTGCGACATCGACAACCTGATGATGATCACAAAAGGCGAGAACAGCGCCCTGACAAGATACGGCTACCGGTTCGAGGATCCGGATCTGACTGAGGCAGGTCTGGCAGTGGTAAGACTAAAGCAGGCAGCAGCCAAGAAGAGGAGGAGCAAGAAATGAAGCTATACCTATCAGGCCCGATCACGGGCGTGTTGAATTATAGAGAAAACTTCCAGGAGGCTGTCACAAGGCTCAGGTGGGCGGGCTACACTGACGTGATAAACCCCGCAGAGCTGTGCTGTGTACTTCCTCCGGAGCATACGAAGTACGAGGACTACATGAACATCTGCATGGATATGCTGGCCAGTGCGGACGCCATCGTCCTGCTGCCGGGCTGGGAGAAGTCCATAGGAGCGAACCGGGAGATCGGCTACGCCATTGGAACGGACAAGATCATCATCGATCTGGAGACGATGGTGGAGAATAACGAAAAATAGCTGGAGGTGGAGGATGACGGACAAGGTCTACGAGTTTTTAGCCGCGCCAAAGGAGACGGCGGCCAAGATCAGGAGAAAAAGACGACAGAGAGCTGAGAAGCTGGCGGGGATGCTTCCGGGTGCTATCAGGTACGACCTGCCGAGAGTCCAGTCGTCGCCATCTGACCGGATGAGCCAGTCTGCTGCAGAGGTGGATGAGCTTGATCGGGAGATCGAGGAGCTCAAGGCACTGAAAAGACAGCAGCGTCAGGCGATCATCGACGTGGCCGAGTCCCTGGAGAATGAAGACGCGGGGCGCTGCATCGTCCTGCATTATGTTGACGGCCTGAAGTGGGCCGATGTGGCCAGAGCAGTGCACAGATCGGAGAGCACCGTCTTCAGATGGCAGCGGGAAGCAGTACAAGATATTGACGCAAAGTTTACATAAACACAAAATAAAGTAAGCTATAAGTTGACATGACAGTCCCCACAGTGCTAAAATGGCATTGTGGAAAAGTATGAAAAAGGAGCAGGAGCAGAGAGCCGGGCTCCTTTTTTGCAATTTTGAGGTGAAGAGATGGAGCACTGTGAACAGTCTGAGCAATATGCGAACATAGGCGCAGAGCTGATCCGAACAGTTCCGTCACTTCGCTGGATAGAAGAGAGCGAGATCTCCGTCGGGTATCTGACGAGCGACTTCAAGAAGCAGGCAAACGGGAAGATAGTGTTCGGCGAGTGCCGGAAGGTGCCGGCATGGGCGGCGCCTTTTATCCCCTACGACTTCCTGATCACAGTCTACGAGGTGAACTGCATGCTGTTCACGGATGCGCAGATCAGGATCCTGCTGCAGCATGAGCTTCTGCACATCGGACAGAGTGAGAGGGGCACGTTCATAGTTAAGCCGCACGACGTTGAGGACTTCCGGGAGATCATCGACGAGTATGGACTGGACTGGTCCCAGTAAAGGAGGCAGGCAAGAATGGCCAAGGGCAAGTACGAGTACTGGCGGACCACTGACGGCCTGATCTTGCTGCAAGGATGGGCCAGAGATGGCCTGACTGATGAACAGATAGCTCACAACATGGGGATCCGAAGGACGACCCTATACGACTGGAAGAACAAATACCCGGACATCAACGACGCCCTAAAAAAGGGCAAGGAGATCGTGGACTACGAGGTCGAGAACGCTCTCCTGAAGAGAGCCAAACAGGGCGATGTGACTGCGCAGATCTTCTGGCTGAAGAACAGACGGCCGGAGAAGTGGCGCGACAAGGTGCAGTTCACAGATGAGACGAGTCTGAAGAAGCTCGACCAGCTCATTGAGAGCATCGACAAGAAGGCGGCCAAGTCATGAGCCTGGACTTCTCAGAGAAGCAGCTCGACTACTGGCGAAACGCCACACGCCGGTGGAATGTGAAGACCGGAGCGACAGGTTCCGGCAAAACTTATCTTGATTTTTACCTGCTGCCAAAGCGGATCAGAGCCTGCAAGGGCCTCGGCCTGATCGTCCTGATCGGCAACACGAAGGGAACACTGCAGAGGAACATCCTGGACCCGATGCGTGACATATATGGCCCGGATCTGGTGGGTGACATCGGATCAGACAACACAGCCCCGCTCTTTGGCAAGAAGGTCTACTGCCTGGGAGCTGACAAGGTCAACCAGGTGGCCAGGATCCAGGGCGCGACTATTGAGTACTGCTACGGTGACGAGGTCACGACCTGGGCGCAGGAAGTCTTCGAGATGCTCAAGAGCCGACTCCGTACATCTCGGAGCCGCTTCGATGGTACGTGCAACCCGGCAGACCCTGAGCACTGGTTCAAGAAGTTCCTGGACTCTGATGCGGACATCTATCTGCAGCAGTACAAGATCTTCGACAACCCCTTCCTCCCTAAGGGCTTCGTCGATGAGCTGATGAAGGAGTACGCAGGCACGGTATATTATGACCGCTTCATCGAGGGCGAATGGGCGAGAGCTGAGGGCCTGGTCTTCAAGTTCTACGCCAACAGCGAGGAGCAGTTCCTCATCGATGACGATGAGATCTTCGAGCTCGATCGAGATGGTCGGATCAAGACCGACAAGAACAGCAGACCGATCCCGAAGGTGCACTTCACGAAGTTCGTCATGGGTGTGGACTTCGGAGGCAACGGATCGCAGACGACGATGGTCCTCTGGGGCTACATCGACGGGTACAAGAACTTCATCACGCTGGAAGAAGATGGGCTTCCGCTGACCGATGACATCGACAGCGAGGACATCTGCCAGAAGTGGCTGGCATTTTATAAGCGTTGCATCGCCAAGTACGGACCGATCAACTGGATCTTCCCGGACTCGGCCAGCACGACGATGATCAACTCCCTCAGGAGCACCGCCAAGAAGAACGGGCTCCCGATCAACAACATCGCCGGATGCAGGAAGAACGAGGTCAGCGACAGACCGAGAACACTGAGCCGCCTGCTCAACAGTGGGCGCTTAAAGATAAACAGACGATGCGAGAATGTGCGCAGAGCTTTCCGCTCCCTGGTGTGGGATCCAAAAGAACCGGACAAACCGGAGGACAAGAACCTGGGGAACATCAACGACTGGTATGATGCGGACTGCTACTGCTTTTTAGACTTCGTCGAGTATATCGACTTAGAGAGATAGGAGGGCCCTGATGGACGACAAGACAAAAGTCACAGCGGCGATCGAGCAGCTCAAGCAGCTCGGCTTTAAGTATAACGACAACGCCCAGAACATCATCGAAGAGTGTGATCAGTGGTACACGAACGAGGAGACAGACTTCCACACCAGGAAGAACCTCAACGGCCAGGAGATCAAGCTCGACAAGCTGAACTTCGCGAAGAGGTGCTGCGCTGATGATGCGAACCTGTGCGAGATCGTGGAGATCAACGCAGGCGAGAGCGAGAACAAGTTCGACGGTGTTCAGGAGATCCTGGACGATAACCGCTTCGATGTGATGTACCGCAAACAGCTGGAGCGCCTGAGCGCTTCCGGAACCGTGGGCGCATACATCCGACTGGACAATGCGACGCTCCTGGACAATGGCAGCGTGACCGGTGGAGACATCCGGATCAACTACGTCAACGCGGCGGGCATCGTTCCGTTGACTGTAGAGAATGATGACGTCGTCGAGTGTGCCTTTGTAGGAGCCGATCTGGTGAGAGGCAAGAACGAGCAGACCCTTGTGGTCTTCCAGCGAGACGAGAACGGACTCTACTCGGCGGAGACTTTCGTCTTCGATGATCAGAACCGGGCCATCGATGAGAGGCACATCCGCATCCAGCTTGGAGACGTCAAGCCCTTCGCGATCATGAGGACCGCAGAGGTCAACAACCTGGACGACATGGAAGGCTACGGCCTGCCGAAGTTATACAACGCCATCCCGGCGCTCAAAGTAGTCGATCTGTGCTGGAATATCCTGAACGGCGACCTGTCAAAAGGTGACAAGTTGCTCCTGATCAACGAGCTCCTGGCCACCGTGAAGAAGGACGAAGATGGCAAGCCACAGATGACTGCAGAACAGAAGAAGTTGTTCATCCTCCTGGGTGAGAAGCTCCCGGATCAGAAGAGCCTGATCCAGGAATACAACCCGGAGATCAGAACCGGACAGATCAAGGAAGCGATGGAGCTTGCGCTCTCACTGCTCTCCATGATGTTCGGATATGGCACTAAGAAGTACACCTTCGAGAACACTCAGATCCAGACGGCGACCCAGTACATCGGAGAACGCCAGGACGAGATGCAGGAGCTCAACAAACAGCGCCAGGAGGCGACCCAGTACATCGAGGGCATCGTTGAGGCGATCGTGTGGTTCTCCAACACATTCAAGGGCACAGCCTGGACAATGGACGAGGAGATCTGCATCGAGTTCGACGACAGCTACATCGAGGACAAGGTCAGCAAGCTGGAGCAGATGAGAGCCGACGCTCTCAGCTTCCCGGAGGTCAAGGAGTTCACGATCCAGTACGTGATGGCCCGCCTTAACTGTGAACGAGAAGAGGCGATCAGCTACATCAACGGCGTGGATCCGGATGCTGATGACGAGACGGAGGACTAACGCATGGCACTGACTGACGAACAGATCGAGAAGCTGGCCGATGACTACCTCGTCGGATTGTATCAACAGCTTGAGAAGAACGTCCTGCAGGACGTAGCGCGAAGGGTACGCAAGACCGGACGCCTCACAGAGACGGCTGAGATCATGGCCCGCGATATGCACGAGCAGGGCTTCTCCACTGCGAAGATCTACTCGGAAGTCATGAAGATATTAAAAGCCGACCCGGCCTACATGAAGGAAGTGGCCGAGAACACCAAGGCATACAAGCAGATGGTCACGGAGGAGATCAGGCAGACCGTGAAGGACGCCAAGGCAGCAGGCAATAAGCTGATCGCGGAGGCGGGCGACATGGCCTACAACAACGACCTCTCGATGTGGGAGCTGGCAGGCGCTGATCTGTCAAAGCCCAACAACATGACGCAGATCATCAACTCCTTCCAGAAGGATCTGAACGGTCAGCTGAAGAACCTGACCAAGACGACCGGCTTCAAGGGCACACAGCTCGGGACGACCGGAGTCATGAAGGCATACCAGCGATCGCTCGACACAGCTCTCCTGGAAGTAGCGACGGGCACGTTCTCCTTCGATGAGGCGTGCAACAGAGTCGTCAGAGAGATGGCTCAGTCGGGGCTCAGGTCCATTGATTACGCCTCAGGCAGAAGCTACCAGCTCGACACTGCTGCGAGGATGTGCGTGAGGACATCGACCAACCAGATGGCCGGAAGGATCACCGAGGCAAACGCCCGGAGCTCTGACTGCGACCTGGTCATCGTATCACAGCACGAAGGAGCTCGTGAGGAGCATGCCGAGGTTGAGAACCAGGTGTTCTCGCTCTCAGGCAAGTCTGACAAATATCCGGCCTTCTCCGATCCGCTGCCATGCGATGGAGGGAACGGTGCAGGCTACGGTGAGGCAAACGGCATCTGCGGAGTCAACTGCCGCCATACATTCTATCCGTACTGGGAAGGGATCAGCGAGATCCCCGAAGCTCTTCCTGAATACGAGCCCGTGGAAGTCGATGGCAAGGAGTACG
>Ga0247611_10010061_pt1 | contig 11195 bp, 10 predicted proteins | sample 177DNAGHGhighgp2_FD_192422 | JGI IMG/M metagenome (GOLD analysis project Ga0247611, IMG submission 192422) | Sheep rumen microbial communities from Palmerston North, Manawatu-Wanganui, New Zealand - 1770 DNA GHGhigh gp2 | ecosystem: Host-associated > Mammals > Digestive system > Stomach > Rumen... | reverse complement strand
GATGCTGGTTCTTATAGAATCTCATTAAGGTCCCCCTGTCGAATAAATTAGGATATTGTGCCCAGATAGGCTTATCTATCTTAGCATGATAAACCTGGGGCCTTAATGATTTTCAAAGGTTCGTAGCTGACACGCGGTCAAGCTGCGTGCGGTTTAACTCATTGTTAAAGCGACAAGCTGTAGGCCTGCTGGTTTTTAAATATTTTAGGGTGAAGCACGATAGCGGTTTTATTCAGGCTCGCAGGCGGGTTTATATTCGGACAAGGCGAAGAAGCGGTTATAAATCTTGGCTCGCAAGGAAACGAAAAATATCAAAGTTTTATTTCAGTTATATCGAAATCGCAATCACAGATAAGACTAATTTAAAATTCAAAGTAGCAAATAATTGTTGAGCTCACAGGTTAGAGAAAACCTGTGTTATTCTGGAAGTTCAGCTTAATCGCAAATATTATCTAGCCTTTATAAAATCAGAAGAAGCAAGGTTTTCATAACGCCCGCCAAGTTTTTTCCGCAAGAGAAACATTTTCATCGGTAATGACATCAAGCTTTGCGAGGCCATCAATCAAGGAAAAATGTTTCTCGTTTAAATTGACAATCGTGTTTGCGACATCAGAAGAAATTGTATCAAGATTTAAACTTATGGAAGTCCTCAACGCATTGTCAGTTTTAAGACATAAAAAGCATATTGGCAAGAAAAAAATGGATTATTATCGGCATGTTTCAGTGTAAAAAAAATGCTCCCCGCGTGCCATAATAACGACAAACAGGAAGCCTAATTCTTTGACTTGATTTTTACCGCACGAATCAAGCGCTGTCAATTAATTTTCAACTGTTGTAAAATAGTAATAGGTAGTAGAAGGCTCGTCTTCGACTATAAGCTTTCTAAAATATATGGTCACAGATGTAACGGAGCCACCCTCTTCTGTCAGTTTTAACCGTTCTCTAAAACGAATCCTTCCATTTCCGTCGGCTTTAAGTGATGAAATGCCAAATTCGCTCGGTGTGCCAGACGACGATTCATATATATACACTATTCCATCAGTTCCCCAATGTGCCTTGACGAATGGGTAAGGGTTGTAAATTACTAAAGCTTCACCCGCATTGATATGAACTGTGCAATTCAGGTCGACTGAATCACTGCTTTTACCGCTCTCCACGATGAAGCCTTCTTCTATGGTTGGGGCAATATCGTCTTTTATTTCTTCAATATTAAGATTAACATCCGCCTCATTTACGAACGTAAGCCTAAGGATTGCTGTTTCGTCATGTTCTTCTATCTCGTCTGTGCTAGACCAACCTTCTGTTGGACATCCCGAAAGATTAATTATCAAAGCCAATACCATTAAAACAATTGACATACATTTAGCGATTTTTTTCATTTTTTCCTTCCTTGTTTCCGCTGGAATGACTTGATGGCGGATTGTTTCCCCTGTTTCCTCCGCTTTGTTTTCCGGTGGTGGACGGCATCCTTCCGCCTTCCCCGCTGTAGGGGTTCCCGGGTTTGACTGTTGTTTTTGCCATGAAATTCCTCCGATTTTTGATTCTTAAAGCGAAGTCGCGCGTAGCAAGACTTCGCTTTAAGGTCTTTGTCAAGGCCTTACCCCAGAGTACTCTGAGGTAATTTTTTTCGGGGGGAATCTTGACTGATAATGACAATAGATGAAACTAAGTTGATTTGATAAGTGAAATTGTAAAACTCTTTGCATAAAAAAAACCGTACTCCCCAAAAGGAATACGGTTTATATAAAAAATCAAGCTACACGCTGGATTAGAATGCCATCTGGAAACCAACTGTTACTTCTGCAGCACCGCGGTAGAAGTAGTTTGTTGTTGACTTGTTTCCTTCGCTATCTGTTGTTTCGTACTTAACTGGGTTAAAGTCGTGGAAGTAGCGGCCACCAACAACAAGACGGCCAGGGCCCATTCTCATTGCATATTCAAGACCTACTGTAGCACCAAAAGTTACGCCAGAAAGTGTATCTCTTACTGTTCCACTAGTTTCTGTTGTACCATTAAGTGCTGAAACTGGAGAGTTTGCAACTGTATGAACATTTGTATAAGAAAGTCCGCTTACAGGAATAGAAATGTAAGGTCCAATTAACAAATTGAACTTCTTGTACTGATAAGTAAGAAGAACAGGAATGTCTACTGAGTTATAGGTCCATCTTGTTGTGTCTGTTGTTGTAACGCCAGCAACTGTTGCAGATGAACGATAACCAATGTTGTTAACACGGAAGTTTACTTCAGGCTGGATAGCCAGAGCACTCTTAAATCCATAGCTGAAATATGCACCGCCTCCAAAGTAGAGGTTTTCTCCGAATGGTTTCTGTGGCTGTGAATCAGTATCAGCATATGCTGAACCCCATCCTTCACCAAGATATCCATGAACACCAACTGCAATGCCCTTTGCGCTTGCCAATGAAACAGCTGCCAAAGCAATAGCCATAAAAGCTACAATCTTTTTCATAATTTATTCTCCTTATGAATGGTTTGTTATTGTTTAAATATATCCCCTAAAAAAGAATATTTCAATTGCAGAAAATTAAATACTTAAAAAAGGTACAAACTTATGTATAATGTAACTATGTCTGACATAAAAGTTTACCTCATTATGGGAGCCGCTGCAGTTCTTATAATCGTACTCCTGAGCCTCTTTTTAAAATACAAAAAAACTCTTGAAGAAGATCGGCAGAAAGCCCTTGCAAAAAAACAGACCCTGGAAGCAAAGAAAAAGGGGCTTCTTGTAACCTGCCCTCTTTGCGGCTGTGACCTGATGTCTGGAGAAGATTTATTCAGCAGGGTCTATAGACCAATGAATGTTCCTGACCAGTTGTGTACCATAAATGGCTGCCCCCACTGTTTTCCAAAGCTGGAGCCTGGGGTAAAAAGAGAGTGCCCTGTCTGTCATAAAGAAGTTCCCCTTAAGGATGGTCATCTTATAGCCCGTCTCTTTAACAAAAGCGACGGAAAAAAGCACGTAATCGTAACTGGTTGCACTCAGTGTTCCCGGGGCGTTAAATAATCATTTGTTACAGTAAGTACAGAAAGCGGTATAAATTTCTCGACCGGCTTTATTTAAAGATTCTTTTCCAGACTGGTAAGCTCTGGCGTGTTCAATAAAAGTAATAACCAGAAGGCTGTTTTCCATGTTCGGGGTCATTCTTTTTAATTCCTTACTGTAAAAACGCATTTTCATAAGAGAATCGTATTCCAGAGAATCTATCTGTTTTGTTTCCAGGAGAGTTGTGAGGGCCCTGTTGCTTAAAGGAATGCCCTTGTCATTTTTCTGAAGCAGAGCCATATCCGGGTCGTTCAGCAGAAAGTTTAATAGTCTGGCAGCTTCTTCCGGGTGGCGGGAATTTTTGTTGATGGCGTACATTGAAGAAGGTTTAATGTACCAGCCGCTGACAGGAGCTTTTTCGTCTATAAAGTAATTCCCAATCTGTACCTTGTGATCAACTCTTTTAAATCTTTCTGCATATCTGCTGCATTCGTGACTCCAGCAGACAATTCCTGCCACATTGCTTTCTTCTGCTGTTTTTTCAGATTCGAAAGTCAAAATGTCAGGATAAATCACTTTTTCGTCAAATAGTTTTTTGTACAACTGCAGCATATATTTCACATCAGTTTCATTCAGGTTAAAGTGACCGTCAGGACTAAATGCAGTTTTGTCTTGAGTCTGTTCGATATAGGCAATCAGTAGCAGATAAAGATTAATTCCCATGGTTCCAAAAGTATAAAGATTGTGTTCCCTGAAAACTGCTGCACATTTAAATAAATCATCCCAGTTTTCCGGCAGGGAAAGATGGTATTCTTCAAAGAGATTTATATCCCAGACAGGAACCGTTGTGTTAAAAGCGACCGGTACTGCATTAAGTATCCCGTTAACATAGCCGTAAGAAAGATCCTCTGAAGTAAGATTATTTAATTCAATCCATTTATCAAGTTTATTTAAATCGTAAAAACCGTCCCCCTCTTTGGAATAGATGGAGAGCCAGTCATACTGAATCATCATTAAATCTTCAGCATGATTTGAATAGAATCTGTCCGGGAACTGCTGCTCGTAACCGTGCCATGGTCCGTAGTAGGGTTCTACCATAATGTCAGGATTATTTTTTTCGAATAATTGCAGCCCTTCCAGAGTGTAGTCGTTTCTTAAAGAATTTCCCCACCAGGAAAAGGAGATTAATGTTTTTTTTGAGGGAAGCTGGTTTATCAGGGGGTAGTTTTCTTTCTGGCAGGAAATGAATTCTGTAGTGAATAAAAGCCCCAGGGTTAGTAAGGCAAATTTACATTTGTTTTGCATTTTCAATTATATCTTCCTTAATTTGCATAAAGACGTGAACAAGTACCGGGTCAAAATGTTCTCCGGCTTCAGAGTCTATCAGGGCAAAGGCATCATTATAATTCATTGCCTGTTTGTAGCAGCGCTGAGAAACAAGAGCATCAAAAACATCTGCAATTGCCATAATTCGTGCGCTCAAAGGAATGTCTGTTCCGCTCAGTCCGTACGGGTAACCTTTGCCGTTGAATTTTTCGTGGTGATAGGTTGCAATGTCCTGGGCAATCTGCAGATATTTTTCATCTTCAATTCCTTTTAAAAACTGATGAATGAGTCGGCCGCCAACAAGGGCATGTTTTTTCATGTCTTCAAATTCTTCCGGGGTGAGTTTGCCCGGTTTGTTCAGGATTGTGTCTGAAATGGTGATTTTTCCTACATCGTGAAGAGGGGCAGCCCTTGTTATTAAATCAATGTATTCTTCAGTTATCATTTCAGGATGAACGCCCATCTCTTTGCATTTAGTAGCAATCATATTTACGAATTTACTGGTTCTTTTTACGTGCTGGCCTGTTTCTCCTGAGCGGCTTTCAATGATTTCTGCAATTCCAATAATTGTTCTGTGCTGGATTTCTGAAATCCGTTCTTCTTTATTGCTAACATCTTCCAGGGCAGAATTTTTATCCTTTTCCAGGGAAGAGAATACCTTAAAGCTGTGCCAGAAACAGATTATGCAAGCAATTCCCATAAGAATTACGCTGAGCAGGGAAATTGTCTGACAGCGGGAAAAATTCCTGGACATTTTCCTGTTGATAGTGTCTGTTTCATTTTGTGACACTGATTCGAGAAGTTTAATACTGTTATTGACGTGTTTAATCAGAGGGTTAACGTTTTCTTTTACGTATTTCTCAATGTTCTGGCGGTTGCCTTCTTCATCAAGATTTGCTGCACAGATTACAGCGTTGTAATTCAGATAGGTTATAAGGTCGTCTTTAACGCTTGTAAATAATCCCATCTTGTAGGTACCGAAATTACTTTTTTCCATAACTTCGATATGGTCGTTAAGCTGATGTCTAAGCTTTAATTCAACTAAAGCCAAACTCTCTCTGATATCAACTCTCGCCTCTGGGCTTTTTTCCCAGATGTAATTTTTCATTACGGCTTCATGTTCATAAATAAGCTGCTTAATGGTACTTATGTCAGTTCTTTCTACAAAATTAACGTTTATGAAATTCTGATAGGTTTTCAGATTCAAATCGAAATAATGCCTGAGAAAGAGAATGCCAAAAAGACCTACCAGTTCAGCAAATATTATGACGATGAGAGCACTTCTGGTAAGTTTTAGTTTCATCTATCCTTTTGATTTTAAAATCAAGCTATATAAATGTCAAATAAAAAGTTAACTCTATTTTTAAGGTACATTATAGAAGATTTTTGTATAGGATTTTGGCTTGCGGGGCTAAATGTTTCTATAAATAGAATATTTAGTTTGTATTAAGTGTTGAAAATCAATATAATGGGGTAATTAATCTATCAGTTTATAAAACGGCAGGTGGTATTTTATGAAATTAAGTTCTGTGCTGAATAGTGACAAAATCACTCTTTCCTTTGAGGTTTTTCCTCCAAAAACAACTGCAAATTTTGAATCTGTCCGTGATGCAGCAATGCGTGTTGCTGAACTTAAACCTGATTATATGTCTGTTACTTGCGGGGCTGGAGGAAGTACGGGAAGCAATACTCTGGCAATTGCAAGTGAAATTCAGAATAAACATAATGTAACTACTATTGCCCATTTAACTTGTGTTGGAACAACTAAGGAGAGTCTTAAGGAAAATCTTGATGCAATGAAGGCTGCCGGAATTGAAAATATTCTGGCTCTTCGGGGGGATAAGCCTAAGGATTATGAAGGGGATCCTTATCTGGATTTTCACTATGCCAGTGAATTAACTGCTGCCATAAAAGAATATGGTTCTTTCTGTATTGGAGGCGCCTGCTATCCTGAAGGTCATGTTGAATCTGCCCATAAAATTGATGACATTAAAAACTTAAAGCGTAAGATAGATGCAGGCTGCGAATTTTTAACAACACAGATGTTTTTTGACAACAACATTTTCTTTAACTTTTTATATAAGGTTCGTAACGAAGGAATTACTGTTCCTGTCATTCCAGGCATCATGCCAATCACCAGAGCAAATCAGGTTGCAAATGCAGTAAAACTTTCCGGCTGTAATGTTCCTGAGCGTTTTAAAAATCTGGTGGACCGTTTTGGGGACAATCCGCGGGCAATGCAGCAGGCGGGAATTGCCTATGCTACTGATCAGATTATTGATTTGATTGCAAATGGAATTAATCACATTCATGTTTATTCAATGAATAAAAGTGAAGTGGTTCAGGCCCTGCAAAACAATCTTTCTGAAATCATTAAATAGAAGCATTCCACTGCCTTTAAGTGAATCTGGCTGAATATGAAAATGACTTCTGCTGATATTAACAGACAGGAAATTTACCGCTACCTTGGTTACCGGGGAATTAAAGGTGATGAAAATACTGACCGCATAATTGACTCCTGCATTAAAGAAGTGCTTGAGGTTTCTGATATGCGGCATTTTTACAAAAGATTTTCTCTTGAGTTTGGAAGCAACAATCTGATTAAAATTGACAGAATGGAATTTGAAAGTAAATCACTGTCAAAAAATTTTGCGGGCTGTAAGGAAGTTTTTCTTTTTGCGGCAACTTTAGGGATGGAAGTGGACCGGGTTCTTGGCCGTTATGTTAAACTGAATATGCTCCGGGCTGCGGTTTTTCAGTCCACTGCTGCGGCTGTAATTGAAGCTTATTGTAATCTGCTGCAGTCTCAGATTGAAGAAGAAGTAAAAGACGAAGGGCTTTATTTAAGACCAAGATTTAGTCCAGGGTATGGAGATGTTAAACTTGAAGTGCAGAAAGATTTTCTGTCATTGATTGATTCTCCTAAAACTGTTGGTATAATTTTAAATGAAGGCGGTATGATGATTCCGGAAAAATCAGTTTCAGCTTTTATTGCTGTGAGTAAAGAAAAAACTGAATGTAGCCGTCAGGGTTGTGAAATCTGCGGAAAGAAGGACTGCGCTTACAAACGTTAGGTCTGTGTGTCAAAAAAATATTTGTAAATTACTGTACGGGGAAAATATATGGCTTTTAGAGATGAACTTGGAAAAAGAATTATTTTTTACGATGGAGGAATGGGGACTCTTCTTCAGCAGCGGGGATTAAAAACTGGTGAACTGCCAGAGACCTGGAATCTTTCTAAGCCTGATATTATTTACGGCATTCACCGGGAGTATCTGGAAGCAGGAGCAGATATTGTTCTTGCAAATACTTTTGGTGCTAACCGTTTTAAATTTGAAAATGTAGAGCAGCTTGTTGAAGAGGGTATGCGTATTGCAAAAAAAGCCTGCATCGATTGTGGTAAAACTGCCTATGCTTCCCTGGATATTGGTTCAACAGGAAAACTTCTTAAGCCAATGGGAGACCTGGACTTTGAAGAATGCATTGATGTGTTTGCACAGATTGTAAAAGCCGGAGTAAGGGGCGGTGCTGATTTAATTACAATTGAAACTCAGAACGATACTTACGAAACAAAAGCGGCAGTTCTTGCAGCAAAAGAAAATTCAGATTTACCGGTTGTAGTAACTGTTGTCTTTGGTGAAAACGGTAAGATGCTTAATGGTGCCAGACCTGAAACTGTTGTTGCACTGCTGGAAGGTCTGGGCGTAGATGCTGTGGGAATGAATTGCGGCCTTGGTCCTGCACAGATGAAACCTATTTTTGAGGAGATGGCAAAATATGCTTCCATTCCTCTTGTTATAAATCCAAATGCGGGGCTGCCGAAAAGTGTGGGCGGTCAGACGGTTTACGATGTTGGTCCAAATGAGTTTGCGGATTTAATGGCGGAAATTGTTCCAAAGGGGGCATGGCTGGTTGGAGGCTGCTGCGGTACAACTCCTGCCCACATTAAAAAACTTGTAGAAAAGTGCGGCAACTTAAAGCCTCTTCCTCTTACGGAAAAAGATATTTGTGTAGTGACTTCTTATTCAAACTGCGTTGAACTGGGTGACAAGCCTGTAATGATTGGAGAAAGAATTAATCCAACAGGCAAGTCTAAATTTAAGCAGGCCCTTCGCGATGGAGATATGGAATATATTTTAAACGAAGGCGTAAAGCAGGTTGATGCGGGGGCTCATATTCTGGATGTTAACGTTGGGCTTCCGGAAATTGATGAAGTTGAAATGATGGGCCGTACTGTTTTTGAATTACAGAGTATTCTTCCTGTACCTCTTCAAATTGATACAACTGATCCTGCTGCAATGGAAAAAGCCCTGCGTCTTTATAACGGAAAACCTATGGTAAATTCCGTGAACGGCAAGCAGGAAATTATGAAAGAAGTTTTTCCTCTGGTAAAGAAATACGGCGGTGTTGTAGTTGGCCTTGCTCTGGATGAAGATGGAATTCCTGAGACTGCTGAAGGTAGAATTAAAATCGCAGAAAAAATTTATGCCGGGGCAGAGTCCTATGGAATTAAGCGGAAGGATGTTGTTATAGATGCCCTCACAATGACTATGAGTACAAATACTCAATCAGCTAACATCACACTGGACACTGTAAAATGGGTTAAGGCTCACGGGGGAAGAAGCGTGCTTGGCGTTTCAAATATTTCCTTTGGACTTCCTCAGAGAGAAAAAATCAATTCGGCATTTTTTACCCTTGCACTTCAGGCGGGGCTTTCAGCAGGAATTGTAAATCCATGTAATGCTGCAATGGCTCAGGCTTACGACACTTACTGCGTTCTGGCCGGCTACGATGAACAGTGCATGAATTACATTGAACGTTATGCTCTTCCTGAAGGAACAAGTCCGGCTCCTGCTGCACCTGCAACTCCTCTTCCAAGAAAAAATACTTCAGCTGCTTCCGGTGCTGCCGGCAGTGGAGAAAATGCAGGACAACTTTCCCTTAAACAGTGTATCATTAAAGGGTTAAAGGAGCCTGCCTATAAAGCAACAAAAAAAGCTCTTGAAACAAAAGATACAATGGTTGTAATCAATGAAGAACTTGTGCCTGCCCTGGATGAAGTAGGAAAAGGTTTTGAAAAAGGTACAATTTTTTTGCCTCAGCTTTTAATGAGTGCAGAAGCGGCCAAAAGTGGTTTTGAAGCAATAAAGGATCACGTGGCAGCCCAGGGGTTAACTCAGGAAAAGAAACCTACAATCGTAATTGCAACTGTAAAGGGAGACATTCACGATATTGGTAAAAATATTGTAAAAGTACTTCTGGAAAATTATGGCTACGATGTTATTGATTTAGGCAAGGATGTTGCACCGGAAAAAGTTCTGGAGCAGGTTGTTGCTAAACATGTTCCTCTGGTAGGACTTTCTGCTTTGATGACGACTACAGTGGTTAATATGGAGGCAACAATAAAGCTGTTACGGCAAATGGCTCCATGGTGCAAAGTAATGGTTGGTGGAGCAGTTCTTACTCAGGAATATGCTGATATGATAGGAGCAGATTTTTACGGTAAGGATGCAATGCAGTCAGTATATTATGCGGAGCGTTTGTTAAACAAAAAATAAAATGAAGAAAAGCAATTTATTTGGTCTTGTAATCGCATTATTTATAGCTCTGGTGGGAATTGGGGTTGGCCTCCTTTTTGTTCTTCAGAATATTCGTTTCAATTTGATTGAAGAGGCTGAAGAGGGAACCGATCTTGAAAAACATATTGTGGTTCTTGGAACTTACGAGAATCAGCTTTTTTTAAAGCAGGTTTGTGACGGAGCCCGGAATGTTTGCAGCGATTATAATGCTACCGTAGAATTTTATGTTCCTCAGTCCCTGGCTCAGGATCAGTCAGTTGATAAACTTTTTAACTATGCTTCTTTTGTTAATGCTGACGGGGTTATTGCTTACCTTCAGTCTGGTTCAGAAAATGTAAAGGGAATTGTTAATATAGAAGGAAAAGAAATTCCAATCGTTACAACTGGAACTTTTGATCCTAATTCCCAGCAGGTGTCCTATATTGGAACCAGTTACTGGGAACTTGGCCGGGTTATTGCCGAAGAAATAAACAGTCTGCTGAAAGAAAAAGGTCAGGTTTATATTTTATGCAGGGATATTTCAAGCAACCCAAACTTTTCTAATTTAACTACTTCCATTCAGGTTAATCTTGCCCGCCACGGTGGAATTAAATACAAAAATGTTACTTCCCTGGAAAAACAGGATATTAATGAATTTCTTCTTCACCCGGAAACTGAATATATTGCGGTTTGTCTTACGGAAGATGACACAATGAATTTTGCCCAGTACATAAACGAATTCCATCTGGGGAATATAAAGAATCTCCGGGTTCTGGGGGTAGGTTCAAATGAGTTGAGCCAGTCTTATCTTTCCAAGGGAATTGTAGATGAATTGATTTCAATCGATCCTGAAAAAATTGGGGAAACTGCAATCAGGGAAATTTTTGAATATATAAATCACGGTTACGCCAACAGTTATATTGCAGCCGACATCAAAATTGAAAGAGGCAGCAAATGAATCTGAAAGTTTCTCAGGCTTTTAAAAATCAGAGTATAAGAAAAATCATTACCATCACTATGATTGTGGCTATATTCTTCATTAATATACTGCTCCTTGGGGTCCTGCAGATTTCCAGAAGAGGAATGACAACTTTGGGAGAGGCCTACAAATCAAATAGTGAAATAAATAATTTTACTGAATGTCTTACTCTTACAGAAAAGTACATGGAAAATTACGTGATTTACCGTTCCTTTGAAAGTATTGATGCTTACTATTCAAATAGAAGTAAACTTGAAGAACTGAACGCTACTTTAAAAAGTTTTCCATCATCCAATGAAGTGCTTCAGAAAGAATATATTGTTCATCAGCT
>Ga0247611_10010060_pt1 | contig 11195 bp, 8 predicted proteins | sample 177DNAGHGhighgp2_FD_192422 | JGI IMG/M metagenome (GOLD analysis project Ga0247611, IMG submission 192422) | Sheep rumen microbial communities from Palmerston North, Manawatu-Wanganui, New Zealand - 1770 DNA GHGhigh gp2 | ecosystem: Host-associated > Mammals > Digestive system > Stomach > Rumen ... | reverse complement strand
AGCACACGTCGACGATGCTGTCTTTCTCCACCTGTGTGCGCTGTGGGATTTTTTCCGTTGGCCAGTATTCTATGCTCTCCACGTACTCGTCTTCCTGAAGGGGAAGAAGAGCGTTGAGAAGGCTGATGACGAGGTTTTTGTGCTCGCCGAATATCTTCTTGAAAGTCAGGTCCGCTTTCGGGTCTAAATATTTTGCCATAATCGCTGTGGTTATAATGTTTGCACAAAGATACACAAAAAAACACAAACATCATTATTTCTGGGAAAAAAATGACTTGTACCATTGGATTTGCCATTGGCTGTGGTCGAGAAAAGCAAAAAAATGAGATAATTATTTTGTGATTTACTCCCTTTGTGCTAAATTTGCAGTTCATCTACACCAACTACAACCCTAATGCAATGAATCTGGACTGCAGAGTGAAGACCCTTTTGATATTGGTCATTGCCATTTTGGCCACATTTGCCTATGCATATATGCCCGAGGACGTCTCCATCACATTGAAACGCATTGATGTGAGCAGCCTGGCACCCGACACGACCGCTGTGGCAGTTGACCCCCAAGTGGAAGTCGTCGACACGGCTAAGACAATCGACCAGCGCAACCATCGCATCTTGTTCTTCGGCGACTCGATGACCGAAGGGCTCCTGCGTCGGTTTGGCGACTATGCGGCTGAAAATGGTCATGAACTGAATGTGATTTGCTGGTATAGTTCCAATACTGATTTGTGGGCCAATACCGGGACTTTGAAGCATTACATCAAGAAGTTTGATCCCACCTATATCGTCATCTGTCTGGGTGGTAACGAATTGTTTGTGCGAGATTTGCCCAAGCGCGAGAAAAATATCGCCAAGATTATCGAGACCATAGACACCATACCTTTCGTATGGGTGAGCCCACCCAACTGGAAACCCGATACCGGAATCAACGATTTGATTATTAAGCATGTGGGCAAGTCACGCTATTTCGATAGCCGCTACTTGGAGTTGCAGCGTGGAAAAGACCACGTGCACCCAACCTTCTCGGCAGCTGCTATCTGGATGGACTCCATAGCCGTATGGCTCCGTGGCTTCGACACCGAGCATCCCATCCGTATGGATGTTCCTCAAGCCTCGCACAAACCCACCAGTGTGACTATGCACGCTCCCAATTTCAAAGGTATCAATTAGCCCGCTGGTTATCACATAATAATACAGCCTGCTATTCACATTTAATAGACTTCAGAAAAACCATGCTTAACCAACTCATAGAATTTCTCACATCACCCTCACAAGGATGGTCATTGCTGACCTATCCTTTCTTAGTAACGTTTGTGTTTTTCTATGCTGTTTATCTGCTCGTTGGCATGCGCCGTCGCGAGGTGATGATCTGCTACGTGGTGGCTTTCAGCCTTTTTTTCTCTTTTAAAGCCAATGGAGCGCTGATGTCGCTTCTGCCCTTGTCGGCTGTTGTTTCCTGGTATATGACGCGAAGAATGCTGAATAGTACCAACCATAGGAAATGGTGGCTGTGGGCAACCGTGGTTGTAGATCTCGCTCCGCTTTTATATTATAAGTACACCAATTTCTTGATAGAAATTGTCAACGAGGTGTTGAGCACCAATTTCTCACCGCTCTCCCTGATACTGCCTATCGGTCTGTCGTTTTACACCTTCCAGACCATAAGTTATTCGATAGATGTCTATCGTGGTAACTTTTCAGGCGACTCCACACTGCTTGAATACCTATTCTATATCACCTTCTTCCCACTTCTGATGGCGGGCCCCATCACCCGGGCCGGTACGCTCATTCCTCAGTTGCGCTCGGAACCCGCCGACCGAAAATCACCCACATTGGTCTATACCGGTCTGTGGCTCATCATTCTGGGAGTGCTCAAGAAAGCTTTGGTGGCCGACTACATCGCTGAATACAACAATTGGGTCTTCGATGATCCCATGGCATATTCTGGCTTCGAAAATGTGATGTCGCTGTTTGGCTACTCCCTTCAGATTTACTGTGATTTCTCAGGATATAGTGATGTGAGTATCGGAACGGCGGCCTTAATGGGATTCCGGCTCAAGGAGAATTTCCGTTTCCCTTATCAGTCGCTGAACCTCACCGAATTCTGGCACCGTTGGCATATCGCCTTGTCCACATGGTTTCGTGATTATTTATATATCCCTCTTGGAGGGAACAGAAAAGGCGAGTTGCGCACATACGTCAACAATTTCGTCACGATGGTTGTGGCTGGGCTTTGGCATGGAGCGTCGTGGATGTTCGTGATTTGGGGAGCCATGCATGGGGTTGGCCTGGTCGTACATAAGGCACTGCGTAAACCACTCAAACAACTGCCCGACCGCTTCTGGGTAAGGGCACTCGCATGGACGGTTACTTTCGGATATCTTCTGTTGACGTGGATTTTCTTCCGCTCCCCTACATGGGACAGTGCGAAGGCAATGTGCCATCAGATAATATATGATTTCGACTGGGCGTATCTTGTGCCGTTTGTCAAGGCTCGTCCGATGTGGACGTTGCTCACTTTCGGCGGTCTGCTTTTCCAGGCCATCCGTCAACGGCATGCCGACAGATTGCGCAATGCTTTCGTCCGCTCTCCCTGGATCGTAAAACTGTTGCTGTTTCTGATTGTCGTACAGTTGGTGGTGAATTTCAGTCAGGATAGCGTCCGCCCCTTCATTTATGCACAGTTCTAAACACGTGCTTTATTCCAGTCTGGAATTATGAGTTGGAAACGTGGAATTATTACAGAGGTAAAGAGTGAGAGGAATTTTGATAAGAGACTTGAACGATTAAGATAATGAGAAAATTACAATTATGTTTTGCTGCGATGCTATTCCTGATAGTAGCATCGGCTTGTCAGGCTCAGCGATTTGTTCCTGCCAGCGACTCCCGTATCGCCTACACAGGCAGAGCCAGTTTCCTGAATCCTGAACGTGTGGCATGGAATTGGCCCGGTTTTCAGATTCATGCGGCATTTACCGGGACATCCCTGTCGATGAAAACCTCAGGTAGTGGATACTATATGGTGGAAATCGATTCACAGCCTCCTTTCAAGGTGGAGTCGAAGGCGGAAAATGGAGTTCTGAAGATTGCCAGCGGACTTTCCGAGGGAGAGCATCGCGTGAATATCATTTACTGCATCGAGGGACTTAACCGCGCCCCCGCTTTCTATGGCTTCTATCTTGATGATGGCGCCGATCTTTTGGAACGGCCAGCACTGCCTGAAAGGAAAATAGAGTTTATCGGAAACAGTATTACATGCGGGCTTGGTATTGAGGGTAATGGCAGTGAGAAAAAAGCGACGGCCAATCTGCACAATGTGTATTACACCTATGCAGCCCGTACTGCCCGCGCTCTTAATGCCCGTTGGATGACGGTGGCGCGTTCTGGACTTGGAATTTACCGCAACACGCTCGGCAACCCGAAGGGAGACAAAGGGGTGATGCCTGATATGTATCCCTACACCTTTTTCAATAGGCAGTCAGAGGTGTGGGATTTTTCCCAATGGCAGCCCGATGTGGTGTGCATCGGACTGGGTACCAACGACACCACCAATCCCAGTTATGACGTGGAACTCCTGGCTGATGCCTTCAAGCGTTTTATAGTGACGGTGCGCACCCACTATCCTAAAGCAAAAATTGTGATGCTCACAGGCACAATGATTCGTGGAAACCGACTCGCCAACCTCCAGAGAGCCCAGATTGAGGCGATGGAGGATGCGCATCAGCGTGGCGACAAGGAGGTGTATCGCTTCGACTTCACACCTGCCGACGGTTCCCTGGGATATGGATGCTTCAAACATCCTTCCATGCGCCAAAACGAACAGATGGCCAATGAGTTGGTTCCTTTCCTTAAGCAAATTACAGGATGGTGAGTTGAACAAAGTTAATACGTGAGAGGGTGATAAAATAGCAAGAAGGTGGATTCTAATAATGAACCCACCTTCTTGCTGTTCAGAGATTTGTGTATTTGATTACGTATTCCTCTTTATCCTCTATCCAAAGACGGTATTTGTTTTCCCCTATTGGCTCCAGTTGTCCGAATGATGCCTGGGGAATACTTGTGGAGGAAAAATACAAATATCCATGCCCATGGGAGGCTTTCACCTTGATAGTGCTGGTGTTCATGGAGATTTGAATTTCACCATGAGGTATGGGTACAGAACCTACCATCCATCTCAAATCACCCAGAACAGGGCGTATCTCAAACTCTTTGTAACCGGGTTTCACAGGTCTTACACCTAAAAAATATTTTCCCAGCAGATAGAGTGGGGAAGCACCCCAGGCATGGCAAAGACTCTTTCCATACGGGCGGCCGTACATAGCCAGATGTTCCGTGCCCCTTTCTTGGGGATTGTATTTCTCCCAGAACGAAGTGGCTCCCTCTCTCAGCATACCACCCCAGTAGTCACGGATCTCTTGTAGCACCTTTTGTTGCATGCCCATCATACAAAGGGCCTCCAACTCGTAATATCGCATATAAGGAGTGGTGATGGGAGGCACGTCATCATTGAGCATCACTTGCTGCTTGATAGTGGCTTTCTCATGCTCATTGGCATAGCCATAGATGATGGCAAACATATTGGGAAATTTAGTCACCATCCCATTCAACTGGCCATCTTCAAGACTGTGCAAAAAGGCTCCCCGGCTTTCATCCCAGAACAGTCGGCGTGTCTTTTCAAACAGGTCCTTCGACTTCTCCTCGAAACGCTCGGCTGTCGGTATGTCGTCGCAGATGCGGGCGCAGCAGGCCATAGATTCAAGCGCTTTGCAAAAGAGGATTTGCTCGAAGCAGAGAATACCTCGCTTGTGCATGGGGAAGTCCACCCAGTCCACGAAAATCCAGTCGTCTGGTTGCCCCTCAGCCATTCCTTCTGCGTTGGTGCGCCCTAAGCAGTAGTCCATCAGCGTGAGCATACGGGGATATATCTCGCGGACGAAAGCGGCGTCACCTGTATATTGGTAGTAGTCGGTGACCGACTTGAACCAATAGAACGTGTAATCCATGATGGTGTTGATATGGGCTGTGACAGGGTCTTTGCCACGCAATTGGCGGATGGTGCGCTTGACACATTCCGAGTCAAACCGGTGGTAATAGTTCATTTGGTATGACTGTATGGCGTCACCACTCCATGTCCAGCGGTCGCGCTTGATACCATCCATGAAAAACTCACGGGTAGTGAGGTCAAGTGTGTAGGCACATACCTCCCAGATTCGATTGAGCAGTTTGTCGTTGCAGAGGAATTCCCCTCGGTCACAATTCATTATGTTGGATTCTTCGTAATCCATGCCTATATGTTGGACCGTGAAGGTGGGAGGAATGTCCAGGCAGATATATCGGAATGCCTTGGAGTCAAATCGCAGGTTCGTGCCATGATAAGTGGCAGGGGGCATGATGTCGAGTGTCTCACAATGTAAAGGGTCAAGTGCTTCCTCACGGCTTTCGCCATAGTACAACGAGATTTCTCCCTCTCCATTGATGCCTTCCAGCAACACATACCCAAACGTCTCGCAGCCAAAGTCCAATAGCAATCCTTTATCTGTCTTCTCTGATGCGACAGGTTCCCTGCGACAGCATGGTAAATGGAAATCTGAGGGCTTGCTGCCTATGGTGTTGAAATCCCAGCATCCAGCGGGCACATACACTCCCGAGCCATGAGCGACCCCATTCTCGTCAATCCATATTTTGTCTTCGAAAGTGCAAAGCCAGGTGTTGTCGGTGTGAATCGTGTTGCCTGAAATATACAAGGCGGGTGGACTGGCTTGATTCCACACTTTTAGTTCCAGCAGGTGGTCACCTGCTGCCACCGTATATTCAGAGGGCATGCCAAACTGCAACTGCCCGTCGATTTTCAGACTGAAACATCCCTCTGTGGCGATTGCAATGGTCTCAGGCTCATCGAGATGGATGGTTTTTGTGAAAAGAACTGTTGGCCAGTGGGAATCCTGCTTCCAGAACGGGGGAAACATGGCCCCCCGTTCTGTACGCCGGTTATTGAAACGGTTTCCCAGCCATATCTCAAAATCGCCGGGATACCATATCCAGGTGCTATGCTGACTGCCTTTCTCCCTCATGCAAATGCGTTATTCATGCACATAAATGTTCCAGCCGAGATAGGTCTCGATGGCTTCTTGAAGGATGTCCACCACATCGGTGCGGCACATGGCAACGTGGTGCTCAAAACCATTTTTGCAGATATATTTCATCAGTTTCTGCAAGTTGTCCACCTCTGTCACAGCGATACAGCCGTCCATGCCGTAGGGATCGTCGGTGATAGTGCCTTTGCCAAGATACGACTTGATGCAGCCTTTGGGGTCGTCGGTGGAGATGCGGAAGAAAGTGAAGTCGCCTGCTGTCACCTTGCCATAGACGGCGCCGAAGGTGTTCACCTTGCCCAAAGTGCGGCCGAGCACACCGAGGGGACCCAATTTCAGGTCATTCTGCACAAACGATTTGGGGAAGTTGCCGCAATGAGTGCAGACGCATTTGTTGCGGTCCTCGGCGAAATTGTTGTTCCAGTCGAGCAGGGCGGGACTTTTTCCCGAGGCCAGCGAAAGAGCATACATCGACACGGCTCCGGCAATGTCGGTCTCGCAGGCGGCGGGGATGAGTTTGTCGCTGAGCATCGACATGGTCACACAGGCGGCGCAACCGTAATTCTGCTCGAGCGAGTCCCAGCACTGGATGGCCACTGCTTGCACATCGTTGGCCTCAATCCAGTTCTCTATAGCCACGCCAAATTTTGCCTGCAGTTTCAGCTTCTCGCGATATTGCTCAGGCACGGCGGCATAACAGGAAACACGCTCGCACATAGCGATGAATTTGGGGTCGTCGTTGGCGATGGCCTGAGCGGCGTAGAGAATTTCCGAGAGGTCGGCGGGCACCACGGTGATTCCACTGCGCTGTAACAGTTTCTCGCTGGCACGGCAAGTGTTGAAACCCAGCGGACGGGTGCCTATCTGACCGATTCGGCAATGGCGAAGGCCATTCACCACACGGCAGATGGCGGCGAATTTACGTAAGTCTTTCTCCAGCAACTCGCTGAAAATGGAATATGTGTGGAGGGTAGTGTCGGTGAAGGGGATGCCGTACTGATAGAGGTTGTTGCATACTGAGATTTTGCCGCAGAATGCGTCGCGGCGGCTGTCCAAATCCACTTTGTCGTTCTCGTCGTCGCAAGCCTGGACCAGCACAGGAACGTTGAGGTCGGCGTCGGCGATAGCGTTGATGATGCCTATCTCGAAACCAAAGTTGGGTAAACTCACAATGACGCCGTCGATTTCTTCGCGGTGCTCGCGGAACTGGCGGGCTACTTTCAGACCATCCTCGCGGGTTTCAATGCTGCTGCTGCCTGTAGGAGTGGCATCCTCGGGCAAAATCACATACTTGTAGTCCAACTTGTCGAGCGTGGCCAGCAATTGTTTGCGCACATCGCGTGCCAGTTCTGAGTTGAAGTAGGCCCTGGTGCCAATAATAATTCCAAAACAAGTCTTTCCGTCTTTCATAATGTCTGTTATTTGATTAGTGTTATTAGATTCTGATGATATATTCTATTTAATGTTTTATGGATGCTATCCTTTTGTCAGAGTTTTTACAGCCTGGAGCCAACCTGCGTATTGTTGTGAAAGGTTATTGTCTGACTGTGGCTGGATGATGCGGGTAACTTTACGGAAGGCCACCACCTCATCGAACGAGCGCCATACCTTGCGGGCAAAACCATTCATCAGAACAGCACCCAGTGCCGATGCATCTTCGACCTCAGTGCACACGATGGGCGTGCCAAGCAAGTCGGACTGGAACTGCATGAGGAATTTGTTCTTGGTGGGTCCTCCATCTGCGCAGATTTCTTTCAGGTGACCACCGATTCCTTTTTCCATCACGTCGATGAGGTCCTTAATCTGATAGGCGATGCTCTCTAGCGCGGCACGCAGAAAATGGGCACGGGTGGTAGCGAACGTCATACCCACTATGCCGGCTTTGGCATTGGGATTCCACCATGGGGCGCCCAGTCCGGCAAAAGCGGGGACGATATAAACACCGCCATTGTCGCTCACTGTGATGGCCTCGGCTTCCATCTCAGAAGGGTGGCTTACCAGTCGTAACTGGTCGGCTATCCATTTCAGGGTCGCTCCTGTGCTGTATATGTTTCCCTCATAACCGTAAAAATGTTTCCCGAGGACGGAGAATCCCACCGAGGTGACCAACCCTTCGGGAGCGGACAAGGGCAACTCGCCGATATTCACCATAATCGACGAACCTGTGCCATAGGTTACTTTGCCAGCACCCTCGCTGAAGCACATTTGTCCGGCCAGCGCTCCATGTGAGTCGCCCAGCACACCTGCTATCTGAATGGGGTGGTCGAAAACACCTTCTACGGTGGTGTCGCCGAAAATGGCGTCGCAGGGAAGCACTTCGGCCATCATCGTTCTGGGAATTTGGAACAGGGCGAGTAGGTCGTCGTCCCATTCCATTGTGTGGATGTTGAAGAGCATGGTGCGTGAGGCATTGGTGGTGTCGGTGACAAAGCGCTTGCCATCGGTGAGGCACCAGATAAGCCAGGTGTCGATGGTACCCATCAGCAATTGTCCATGTTCAGCAGCCTGACGGGCTCCTTCCACGTTGTCGAGAATCCAGCGTACGCCGCTGGCCGAGAAATTGGGGTCAATGAGCAGACCGCTTTTCTGCTGTACAGTTTCCACACATCCTGCCTCGCGGAGCAGACTACAAAGGGCAGCGCCCCTGTTGTCTTGCCATACTAATGCATTGCAGATGGGTTTGCCTGTGTCCTTGTCCCACACCACCACTGTCTCGCGCTGGTTGGTGATGGCCAGTGAGAATTCATAATCGGGGTCTTGGGAAAGTGAACCTACCACCGAGCGGATAGTGGATATGGTGTTGGCGTAGATTTCCTCTGCGTCGTGTTCCACCCATCCCTCCTGGGGATAATATTGGCGGTGGGGTAGGTCATGACGGCCGAGCAGATGGCATTGCTCATCGAAAAGCATGGCCTTGGTGGCCGATGTGCTTTGGTCGATAGCGATTATCAAGTGTTTTTTCTGTGACATGACGATGGGGTTATAATTTCATTATTTCAAGGCTGGCTCGGTAGATACCTTCGTAGTCGAAACCATAGTGATGGAACACCTCAAGAGGTTTGGCATGGATGACATTTTCGTCGGGAACACCAAGAATGCGCATTCTCACTGGGCATTCTTGGGAGCAGACTTCGGCCACAGAGGCGCCAAGCCCGCCAAAGATGCTGTGTTCCTCGGCCGTGACGATTTTGCCAGTCTCACGGGCTGCACACAGCACGGCCTCCCGGTCGAAGGGTTTCAGCGTATGCATGTCGAGCACTCGGGCCTCGATGCCTTGCTCCGAAAGCATACGGGCGGCCTCCACACAGTGGGCGACGGTCTCGCCCGTGCCGATGAGTGTCAGGTCGTTGCCGTCGCGCAAGAGATTGGCCTTGCCGGGCACAAATTTAAAATCATCGTTGTCGTATACATCGGGAACGGCATTCCGCCCCACGCGGATATAGGCAGGATGGGGATGGTTGACCATCACCTCCACCAATTTGCGGGTTTGGCGCACATCACAGGGCAGATAAATCTCCATTCCCGGGAAGGTGCGCAGCACGGCGATGTCGTGCAGACTGTGATGGGTGGCGCCGAGTTGACTATAGGCCACACCACCGCTCACTCCGCAGATTTTCACGGGCATCTGTGAGTAGGCCATATCTACTTTCACCTGTTCCAGGGAACGGGCGACATAGAAACAGGCAGGGCCAAAAATAAACACTTTCTTGCCTGTGGAAGCAAGACCGGCAGATATGCCCACGGCATTTTGCTCGGCTATGCCCACTTCCACAAATTGTGATGGCAGTGCTTTTCCAAAATCGGTGAGGGTTGCCGAGCCACTGGCATCGGAGGTGACGGCTATGATATCCTTGTCTTCTCTTGCCAGGTTCAACAGGGTGTCTGTGAAACTCCTTCGGCAAGGTATTTGGTTGGGTGCTTTCATTTCTTTTTTTGTCTTGGTGGGTTAATGCTGGGCTATTCTTTCTCTGATTTCACCGATGGCTTGCTGGTATTGTTCCTCGGTGGGTACACCATGGTGCCATTTGGCCACATTTTCCATGAACGATACGCCAAGGCCTTTGGTGGTCTTTGAGATAATCAGATGGGGCTTGCCATTTGAGAAATCTATACTTTCGATGGTAGCAACGATATCATCGATATCATCGCCGTTCATCTCTTTCACGTCCCAGCCGAATGCTGTCCAACGGTCGCGAATCGATTCCAGAGGCATGACATCCTCAGTGGAACCGGAAATCTGTAGCCCGTTACGGTCGATGAAGGCTGTGAGGTTGTCGAGATGAAATTTATTGGCGGCCATCGCTGCCTCATAGATGGAGCCTTCTGCTTGTTCGCCGTCGCCCATCACCACGTAGGTCTTGAAAGACTTGCCCGACAACTTGGCTGAGAGTGCCATGCCTACGCCAGCCGACAGACCGTGGCCAAGAGCGCCGGTGTTGATTTCAACACCAGGAATCGTCACGTCGGGGTGACCTCCCAGATGTGCTCCACAAGTGCCGTATGCAAGCAATTCTTCCTCTTGGATAAAACCTCGGTCTGCAAGTACGCAGTAAAGGGCTTCGGCACAATGTCCTTTGCTCAGCACAAAACGGTCGCGTTCGGCCATTTTCGGTGATTGGGGGTCGACGTGCAGAACGCGATTGTAGAGCACGGTCAGCAAATTCAATACGGATAAGTCGCCGCCGGTGTGCCCGGTCTTGCCATCATGAATCAGTTGGAGCAACCGCAAGCGAAGTCTTTCTGATTTCTGTTTTAGTACATTGTTTTCCATTATCAGTTGTGTCTCATTTTTATGATTGTGTCTTAGTCTTAAGTATAGCGAAGTAGTTTGCATAGCCTGTTCCCAATGCTGGTTTCTGTCATTTGCCAACAGACTTTTATCAAATCATACAAAATTAATGCTATATGCCTACACCACCTTCATCCTTTAGCGATTTTTTGCAAAAATTTTGAATTGTTTGCAAAAAATCCCCCGCCTGGTAACTACTCAGTCTTTTTGAAAATACCCAAAATCCCCCTTCTGATGACCGTTGGATGTCGTTAATAATTCCTAAATGACATCCGCATAAATGTGATTCCAAAGGCATCCTTGACCTTTGGATTTTA
>Ga0247611_10010057_pt1 | contig 11200 bp, 10 predicted proteins | sample 177DNAGHGhighgp2_FD_192422 | JGI IMG/M metagenome (GOLD analysis project Ga0247611, IMG submission 192422) | Sheep rumen microbial communities from Palmerston North, Manawatu-Wanganui, New Zealand - 1770 DNA GHGhigh gp2 | ecosystem: Host-associated > Mammals > Digestive system > Stomach > Rumen... | reverse complement strand
TTGATTTACCAATCCGACAATTAAATTTTTAATTTTGCTTGGTAATGCTAACCTACTAATTATTTACATTCTCTTATTATGAGCTTTACGGTATTTATCGGCAATTTTACCTATTTGATTAAGAATTATACCTGAAATAAAACCTAAGGCTATTGATTTGCTTCCTGAAATAAGTTTTGTTGCTGAAATCAAAGAAGTAGTTACCGCACCAATAATAGGAATACCGGATTTTAGTATTACGGAATATTTTTCATCACTGTTTTTTGCTTTAATTAAACCATAGGTAATCAATGAACCTGATGTCAATACCGTTAATACATCAGTAGGAGCTGAACCTAGTTCTAAATCTCTTGCTTTATCAAAAAATTCTCCGGTTTCAATTCTTGTAGATTTGTCAAATGCCTTTACAGCAGCTTGGGCAGTTCTGTTTGCACCGGATTGTGCAAGTTCAAATGGAGCTATAGTATAATAAATGTCAAGCATATCCTGCAATTCTCCGGTTGCCGTATCATTAATTATATATTTCAAAAGAGAAATATTAGTAGCCTTGTCGGCAAGTTTAGCTTGATTAGTTTTTTCATCACCTGTTAGCAGCATAGGAGTTTTTTCTAATTTTTCTAATTCTTTTAATATGTTATGTTTATTTTCTTTTATTGTATTCGGATCTTTAATAAACCATTCCAAACGTTTTATTATAGCAAGACTTTGGTCATCATTATTTGCAAAAAGGCTGTCTAAATTCTTTATATATTCTGATAGGTATGCATACCTTTCTGCATCGGTGTAGGATAACATTTTTCTTGTGTAAGACACAAGTTCGGCAAGATAGGTTTTATTGTTTTTTACTTGTTCTGCCGCAAGAAACGTTTGCCACAATTCTTTCCGTTTAAATTTATTATTTTTTGTCCAAAATCCGTTAAATGTGTTGTCCCAAAAACTTGAGTATAACTTTGAGGTTGAATCTTTAATATATTGGTATCGCACTTTTTGAGCTTGTTCAGACATATAGGCATTTACAACTATTTTAACACTTTCTCTATAATCCTTGGCTTTTTCAACAAGTTCTTTTGCGGTATATGTTCCGTTTTTGTATTCGATTACTTCATCGTTAGAATTTTTTATTATGTAATCATCCAGCTCGTCAAAAAATTTATACATAGAATTAAATTTCTTTTGAGTCTTTTGGTAGGATGATTTTACGGTATTAATTGACATTTTTTCAAATAAATTTGAAATAGCACTGTGAATTTTTTCTGTAAATGTAGTTTTTTTCATTAATTTCATAAATAAAATATCTTTTAAGGAATTTATATTGTTAATGCTTTCCATTTTTTGAATAAAAGAATTTAACCTTCTGATAGAATGACTGTATAGTTTTGATTTTTTTGAGTTTTCGCCAAATAATGCTCTGTCAAATCTTACTTGCAAATTATCTTTAATATTTAACAAAAATTTTTGTGCATTCTTCTGAACACCTTTTGAAAAAAGTAAAGAACCGGCTCCCAAAGTTAATACTATCGGAACAGTATATTTATTTTTACGTTGTTCCTTTTTTTCTTCTTTTACGGGTGCTAAATTTTTTTCAATGAAAAATCTTTGCCGATAATATTTATGTTTATCGTTTGCCGGAAAAAACTTGCTAAATTTGCTATGTACTATGTTATATTGATTGCTACAATAGGTTTGGTTAATGTCGTTCATTGTGTTCTTCTCAAGTGTTGAACGTAATTTTAAAACAAATTATAAAAATTGTCTATATAATTTTGTCGTTATTTCTGTTGAGTTTTCTCTAAATTTATCACATCATCATAGGTTTTGACATTGCTTTTGTTTAATTTGATATATGTTGCTAAACCTGCTATTAGGGCAATTCCTGCTCCTAAGCCGTATGAAATTTTCTTTGGATACATTGTATCTTTAAACATCGGGATTTTCCTAAAAATAAAATCCGTGATTACTGAAACTCCGCCCCAGAACGCACCTGCGCCACAAGCAAGACCTAATTTGTTTATTTTATCATTTTCTTCGGTACCCTCTGCTTGCGGAGTGTATACCTGTTTAAATGCCGGATTAAATTTATTTTGGGCATCACTATACCTGAATGAACTGTTATTAAAATTTGTTATTGTTGTCATGCTGCACACCTGTTTTTGCCGCTACACAGATATATTAAATTAAACCTTATATAAAAATTGCTGATTTCAGTTTTTCTACTTTACACTTCGTAATAAAAACACAATTTATCGGTAAAAAAAAACTTTATATATGAGTGTAGTGTAATTTTTCATTTTAAATTGTAAAGGGAATATTTATTATGATAGAAAAATTAGTAAAGGGATTGGAAGTTTCAAATTTCAACTTACCGAGAATTTTAAGAAACAAAGTATCAGATGTTACAGGAGCAGGTGTAAATGCTGTTGAACAAGCCGCCGGAAAAACTTCCGAACAAGGTATTAAAAGTTTAGAGCATATGCCGACAAAACAGGATTTGGTTATTGTTCCGCCTGAAAACAGATTAGTTTGCGCAGGACCGGCTTCATCTCCATTGCATCAATCCTATGGTGTTGCAGGATTTCCTGAAAAAATCCGTGAAATTTCAAATGCCGTTGAAAAAAAGCTGGCCGCATATATAAGGATTATTCCGGAAAATTCTAAAATGACAAAACCTGTCAATTTCGTATTTGAGGGTGAACCCGTCGAATTATTTGTGGATAAAACTTCTAAAAATGTGACAAGAGTAACTTTAAAACAAAGCGAACCTGCGAAAAGTGTTTTAAAGGAACCAACTATTTCAACGATACTTGATATTGAATTTGATAAAAGCGGAAAGATGATTAGCGGCAATTTACATATCGGCGACAGTAAAGTATCTGAGGCTTACAGATTTACCAGAACCGGTAAAAATATGCGTAGGCTTGATCATGAAAATGTTTACAAAGGTCATTCATATGATAGTGTAACCTACCAGCCTGATGGTGGTACGAATACCTGGAAACCTATAAAAGACAATACAAAAAACAGGATGGGTACAGAATTGCCTAGAATGAGCTATGAATACTTATTGGATGAGCCTCTCGGATGTTTATTCTTTAAGCTTACGGAATTAAAAACGACTATTCTGTAATTTCCTCTTTTACCGTATATCTTAAAGGTTATAAATTTGATTTTTTTATTTTCATTTGTTATAATCACATTGAAGTAATTGCGTATAGCAGTGTTGTAAGCAAAACTTTATAAGGGATTTATATATTGGAGTGTGTAGAATGATTATGACAACAGAGTCAGTAAATAACGGAATAAAAAAATTAGCAAATAGCGATATAATGTCTGCAAAAATGACGATTGCAACAGAAGTTGAAGCCCTTAATGTTATGGGAAATAATCTTGATGAATCTTTGACGGAAGCCTTGGATTTAATGCAAGCTGCAAGCGGCAGAGTTATTTTGACCGGTATGGGTAAGTCCGGTCATATTGCACGAAAAATCGCAGCATCATTAGCATCTACAGGTACTCCGTCGTTTTTTGTTCATCCGGCAGAGGCAAGCCATGGCGATTTAGGGATGATAACTCCTGATGATGTTATTATTGCAATTTCAAACAGCGGCGAGTCAAAAGAACTGCTTGATATTCTGTATTATTCAAAAAGATATGGTATTAAGCTTATTGCGATTACAAAAAATCCTGATAGTTCACTTGGGAAAGCAGGTGATGTAGTTTTAAAATTACCTTCAAGTAAAGAAGCTTGCCCTCTTGGTTTGGCACCTACATCTTCAACTACGGCGACACTTGTTTTAGGTGATATACTTACGGTTGCTATGATTGAACGTAAAGGATTTTCTAAAGAGCAGTTCAACCAAAGACATCCGGGCGGTAAATTAGGTTCTGTACTTCAGAAAGTTTCGGATTTAATGCATACAGGGGATGAGATGCCTTTGTTACCGTCAAATACAGGCATGCAGGAAACTTTATTGACTATGACTTCAAAACGTCTTGGTTGTGTAGGGTTTACTAATGACAGCGGAGAGTTGATAGGTATATTAACCGATGGGGACTTGAGAAGATGTTTATCAAATGATATTTTAACAAAGAAAGCAGAGGATGTTATGACTAAAAATCCAAAAGTCATTTCTCCTGATGCGATGGCAACAGAAGCTGTTAAATTAATGCAGGATAAGAAGATTACTAATATTTTTGCAGTTAAAGACGGTAAGCCGGTAGGCGTAATTCATATTCATGACTGTCTCAGCAGCGGAATATTATAACAAAGTTAAAAGAGGAGAGAAATGGAAAATAATAATAAACCGGTTGTAAATTTAATTTCTAAACCGGAAAATATGTTAAAAACTGTATATACTGCTTGCAGGACTTGTTATAGTGCCGATTATCCGATAAATATTTATGAAAGTACGGATGACGAAGAAAAAATGCTCAAACTTATTGAGAGAGTCATTTCTTCAGGGCATTATTCTACAATAGAACATATTCAGGTAAGTTTTGCAATATCTAATGTTTCAAGGGCTTGTACACACCAGCTTGTAAGACACAGACATATGTCTTTTTCGCAGAAATCTCAAAGATATGTAAAAGAAAAAGGTCAGTTTGAATTTTTAATTCCGCCTACAATCGAAAAAAATCCTGAATTAAAGGAAAAATTTGTTTCATTTATGGGAGAAATATCCGATAAATATCAGGAATTTGTTGATGCGGGTATTCCGGCAGAAGATGCCAGAGCTGTATTGCCTAATGCTACGGCTACATCAATGGTTGCAAGTTTAAACTTGAGAGAATTAATACATATAGCCAATTTGAGGTTATGTACAAGAGCACAATACGAAATTAGAATGATGGTTAAAGGCATGTGTGATGCTCTTACGGCAGAAGAGCCTTGGTTGAAACCTTATTTGGTACCAAAATGTGAACGCTTTGGTTTTTGTGATGAGGATAAATCTTGCGGCAGAAAACCAAAATTATCTGATTTAAAAGCTGCAACCAAGGTGTAAAATGAAACTTGTAATTCAAATTCCATGTTTTAATGAAGAAAAATTTCTTCCTGCGACTATTGAAGATTTACCAAAGAATATTTCCGGCATTGATGAAATAGAAATTCTTGTAATAGATGACGGTTCTTCGGATAATACGGCTAAAGTTGCAGAGAGTCTTGGTGTAAGTAAAGTCGTGAGATTAAAACATCATAGTGGGTTATCTAAAACTTTTATTGCAGGATTGTCAGCTGCGATTGATATGGGGGCTGATATTATAGTAAATACTGATGCAGACAATCAGTATTGTGCTTCCGATATCGAAAAACTTGTAAAACCGATAATTGAGCAGCAGGCTGATATAGTCATAGGCACAAGACCTGTCGGAAAGATTAAAGAATTTTCCTTGATTAAGAAATTACTGCAAAAAATCGGTTCAAGCGTTGTAAGACTGTTAAGTTCTACCAAAGTCAAAGATGCACCAAGCGGATTTAGGGCTTTTTCAAAAAGTGCTGCTATGCAGCTAAATGTATTTGATAAATACACTTATACTATGGAAACCATTATTCAGGCAGGTGCAAAAGGTTTAAGAATTGAAAGTGTTGATATTAATGTAAATCCTTCGGTCAGAAAATCGAGGTTATTTAGTAATATTTTTATATACGTTTTACGTTCTATAATTACTACATTAAGAATGTTTATCGTATATAGACCGTTTAGATTCTTTTTGATTTTAGGTTCTGTTTCATTGCTGATAGGTATAATAATAGGTATAAGATTTTTGTACTTGTACACACATGGCATGGGGTTTGGGCATATTCAGTCTTTAATTCTTTCTGCAATATTTATTCTGACAGGTGTCCAAATCGGATTATTTGCTGTTCTTGCTGAATTAGTTGCCATTAACAGAAAATTGTTAGAGGATATTCAGCACAGAATGAAATTGTATGGGTTGAAAAAAAACTCTGATGTTTTAAAATAGTAATAACAAATAAAAGGTGAGTTATGATAAAACTTGATATAGTTAATAAAATAAAAGAAGTGATGCTATCAACTAAGATGTTGAAATTCTTCGCTTTCTTTTGGTTTGTAGTATTGATGACAATGATAGTTGCATCTCAAAATTTCTTTTTTCAAAGCATTATTGAAAATGGTGTAAGTAAAAGAGATATTACTGCTGAAAAAACTCTTACAGTAGTCGATGTAAAACGTACCGAAATGCGTAAAAAAGAAGTTGCACAAAAGGTTGAGTCTATTTATACAACGACAGATGATGATTTTATCAAGAATAATTTGGAAACTCTTGAAACTTCTATTACACAAATAAGAAAAAAAGATGTGTCCACAGAGACTAAAATTGCTGAACTTTCAATTTTATTTGATATCCCTGATGCAAATACAAAAAATTTTGTTATTGATTTCTTATTGAATGCTGATGAACCGTCTTTGTCTGAAGCTTTTGACAAGACAAATCTTACGTTAACTAATATTTTGAATGCAGGTTTATCAGAAAAAGATTTTGATAACAGTAACATTGATAACGTAATAAACAAGCATCTTGTATCAAATGTTTCAAAACGTCAGATTACAATCGTAAATGCGTTATTAGAGCAGATTCTTGTACCTAATTTGGTTTTAGATGAATTTGCTACGGAAATTGCAAAAAAGAATGCTGAAAATTCAGTAAAACCTTATGAGATAACTTTCCAAAAAGGTGACAAGATTTTATTTGAAGGAGAACCTGTAACAAAATTAAAGAGAGATGCTTTAAGACAGGCTGGGTACAATGTATATGAATTAAATTGGCAGGGATTACTTGCTTTATTGGCTTTAGTTACATTATGTACTCTTGTTTATGTCGTATACATGAAATACTTTGCAAAAGAATTTTTTGAACCGAAATACTTTACAGTTGCAGCATTTTTGGCAGTAATGTTATCTGTATCTGCGGTTGTAATACCTACAGGGTTCTCTCCGTATGTGCTGCCTATTCCGGCATTTGTTATTTTGCTTTCTATATTTACAAGTCCGAGAGTAGCAGTTATTGCAACCTGTATAATATTATCGATTTTAGCTATCGGAATACAGTATCCGGTGCAAGTTGTTGTAACTTTTCTTATATTGAGTATTATTGCCGGAATAACGGTTTCACAGATTAGATATTCAAGAAGATTTGATTTGATTAAAGCAGGTATTATTGTATCTGTTGCCGGCTTAGTTATTGTTTTAGCGATATATATGCTTGAAAAATGTCTTATTGATGTCAGCAATAAATTAGTTGTTTATGATTGTTCTTACATTGTGCTGAACGGTATTGTCAGTTCAATGATAGTATTCTTTATATTGCCTCTGTTTGAAGGTATGTTTAATATTATCACTCCATACGGACTTGCGGAATTAACAGAGCATCAGTTGTTAAAAACTTTGCTGGATAAAGCTCCGGGAACATATCATCACAGCTTAACGGTTTCTAATTTGTGTGAAGCTGCTGCTGAGGCTATTGGTGCAAATCCGATTTTAGCAAGAATTGGGGCATTATATCACGATATCGGTAAATTAAAAAGGCCGTTATTCTTCGTAGAAAATCAATCTTACTTTGGGATAGATAATCCTCATAAAAATCACAACCCTCATGCAAGTAAGACCTTAATTATTGCACATACAAAAGACGGTGTTGAATTGGCAATGAAGAACGGTTTACCTTCCGTAATTAATAATTTTATTTTGCAGCACCACGGAGAAGGTTTGGTTAGTTATTTTTATAATGAAGCGGTTAAGGAAGAAGGTATTGAAAATGTACATGAAAATGAATTCAGGTATTCCGGTCCAAAACCTAATATGAAAGAAACAGCAATTTTAATGCTTGCTGATGCTATTGAATCTGCTGTAAGAGCCTTCAAAAATCCTACAACCGAGGATATTGAAAATATAATAGATAAAATTATTGTAGACAGACTTAATGATGGTCAATTATCTGACAGCCCTCTTACCTTGAAAGATATTAAAACCATTGCGGCAACTTTCAGCAGAATATTAAGAGGTATGCAGCATGAAAGAATTAAATATCAGGAATTAGACAAAGAATTAAAGGCAGGTAAGAACCCTATACCGCCAAAAATGCTTGATGAAGATTTGGAAAACAAGATTAAGCAGCTCGAATCTTCTAATGCTGATAAATCTCTAAAGGATGATAATGAAAATAAATTATAATATTTTTAGTGAAAATATTTATTCCGACTGGGATGTAGATGAAAAATTCTTTATTGATACTGCCCGTAAAATTTTAAAATTTTACCTGAGTCAGAGCGAAATAAATGAAATTTGCTGTTTAAAGGATTATGAGTATAATACTTTGTCTTTTGATATTTTATATTGTGACAGTAAAAAGACTCATGAGATTAACCGGGAATACAGAGAGAAGGATTATCCGGCAGATATTATAACGTTTGCGATATTTGTAGATACGGAGCCTGCGGAAAGATTTGTATTTGACAGGGAAATAAATCTTGGTGAAATAATAATTGCTCTTGATAAAGTAATAGAAGAAGCAGGTAAAAAAAATGTATCAAAAGAATATGAATTGGCTTTTCTGATAAGTCATGGTATTATGCACTTGTTAGGATTTGACCATCAAACGGAAGAAGATTATAATTTTGTTATAAGTATGCAAAAGAAAGCACTGGAAGATATAGGATATGTCGAAATTTAAGTCTCAAGGTTTTAGAAAAACTTTTAAAAATGCAAGAAAAGGATTAAGGATTGTCTTAAAAAGTGAAAAGAATATCAGAATACATTTTCTTTTCGGAGTATTAACGTTGATGCTGGCTCTGGCTCTTGAATTGTCAGTATCAAAAATATGTATAATATTTCTTGCAATTGGTTTGGTTGTAGGTTTTGAGATGCTTAATTCAGCGATAGAATTTTCACTTGATGCGGTTTTTCATAACAAATATTCAACGCTTGTCGGAATGGCAAAAGATATTTCTGCAGGTGCAGTAATGTTTGCGACATTTATTGCTATTTTTATCGGGTTAATAATATTTGTCCCTCCGATTTATCATCTCGTATGTGAGTGGATTAGTGTTTAGCACCGAATACGTTACGTCATGCCGAATTTATTTCGGCATCTAACGATAGTGCAACTATAATGTCTGCTGAAAATACCACCTTTTCAACAAGTGCAGAGGCTAGATCCCGAAACGAGTTCGGGATGACGTATAAGAGTGGTAGGGTAGGTTAGACCTTGCCTGACAGTAGAATAAATGCATCGGCTGATGAGATTCTTCGCTTTGCTCAGAATGACGGTGTGGTAGGTCGGTTTTGCCTGGCAGCAAGATAAACGGAGCGTCTAAAGACGGCACCCTACAGGTTGCAGGTGAGAGAAAAACGGTTGCAAAATCCGTAAAACAAAACCAAAAATCCAGAAATCTCGCAAGATACCAAGAGCTTATAAGTGAATAGTTAATATTTTCGGATATGGATTTATTCGTTATAAATATTTCAATAGGGTATTATGCCTTTTAAACTGTAACATAACAAAAAACGGCTTATTTTCATAAGACCGTTTTTTGTTGATATAAAGTATGATTAAATGATGGCTTAATTATTACTTAAAACAAGTTTAAACGTTGCAAGATTTTTGATTGATAACATTGCGTGTTTGATTTTTTCATGTTCTTTTTGTTCATGAACAATATTCAAAATACGAATAATTCTTTGGATTTCTTCCAAATCTTTTCTGTTATTAATCTTATATACGTTGCTGATTGGATCTGATACAACTGACATCATAGTATTTAAATCTTGTTCTTTCATTTAGTTATCCTCTTTTTCCTTATATTCTAATAAAGTATTTTTTGACTTAAAAATTGCCTTTTTTATAAAAATATTCTTAATAAAATGTAACATTTAAAATAGCAATTTTTTATAAATAAGTGTTTTTATATAAAAGTAGGGAAAATGTAATGACTTATATTAACGGAATAGCAATTAATTATAATCATAAGGTAAGGTTAGAAAACGCAAAGCCCAAGGCTCAGCCGAATTTCTGTGCAAATAACGGACAGGAAAATCAGGTTAATGATTTGAAGGATGTAACGAATGATTCTGCAGTCAGAGTTCCGATTTCTTATGTAAAACTCGGTGAACAAGAACTTCCTTACGGTTTAAATGCCCATTTTTATAAGTTATCAAACGGTCAAAAAGTCGTTATTTTACCAAAAGAAGGAAAAACTGTTCTGAGGTCTTATGTTAACACGGGTTCTTTGAATGAACCGGACAATATAAGAGGCATAAGTCATTATATTGAACATAATTTGTTTAACGGCTCAGAGGGACTTGAGGCAGGCGAATTTTTTAAAACTACCGACAAAATAGGTGCTGAAACAAATGCAAGTACAGGATTAGCGGAAACTAATTATTTTATAGCATCTAATTTACTTAATGATACTGATTTGGAACAGGAAATAAAAATTCATGCTTCAATGCTTGAAACACCGAAATTTGCACTTGATATGCTCGAAAAAGAAAAGGGCGTTGTTAATTCCGAAATTAATATGATTACATCAAATCCCGATAATCTTGCTTATAGTAATACATTGAAAAATTTGTTCAATATAAAATCTACATCAGTTGATGTTATTGGCGGAACAACGGATAATATTACAAATTTAACCAGAGAAGATGTTGTTAATTACTTTAACAATAACTACTTCCCTGCAAATATGGTAACTGTTGTGTCGGGCGAAGTCGAACCTGAAGCTACTATGAAGTTGATTTCAAAGTATTTTAATTCAAATAAACCACCTCAGCAAAACAGACATTTTGAAGATATAAAGCCGATTGATAAAACCGTAAGACAAGACATTATATCGGATAAAACTCAGTCAACTGCGATTGTTATAGGATTCTCTGGGCCGAAGAATAATGATACAAAGGGAAGAATTTATACTGCGGCTCTTGCAAGATTGATGTTCGCATCAAGTGATGCTCAAAAGTTCTTCAAACCATTAAATGCTAATGTTGGTTCTATGGATGAAAAAGTTCTTGCAAAACCTGATGCCCCAAGAGCTGTAATGGTTATGGGTGAAGCTTCTGAGGAAAATTGCGAAAATCTCTTAAAAGAAATTTATGCTCGTATAGAAAAATATCAAAGAACTGAAGTTTCTCAGGATGATATGCAAATACTGAAACGAGATATGAAAAAAGCTTTTACTAATATG
>Ga0247611_10010056_pt1 | contig 11201 bp, 13 predicted proteins | sample 177DNAGHGhighgp2_FD_192422 | JGI IMG/M metagenome (GOLD analysis project Ga0247611, IMG submission 192422) | Sheep rumen microbial communities from Palmerston North, Manawatu-Wanganui, New Zealand - 1770 DNA GHGhigh gp2 | ecosystem: Host-associated > Mammals > Digestive system > Stomach > Rumen... | reverse complement strand
GAGGCTATGACCATGGGTACGAGAATCGTCGTTATGAAGGACGGTTTCATCCAGCAGGTTGACTCTCCTACGGAGCTCTATGACAACCCGGTCAACACATTCGTTGCAGGATTCATCGGAATGCCTCCTATGAACTTCATCAATGCTGTTCTCAACGTTGAAGGTTCCGACGTATTCGTTTCTTTCGAGAACGTTGCTATCAAGCTCCCTGAGAGATATGCAGTTGAGGAAGTTATGGAGCGTGACGGTCAGGAAGTTATCTTCGGTGTAAGACCTGAGGCTATCACAGACGATATTACATACGTTACAGATCACCCTGAGTCCGCTTTCACAGCTGACGTCGACGTCGTCGAAATGCTCGGTGCTGAGACATATCTCTATGTCACAGTCAACGGCTCACTCCCGCTCACATGCCGCGTTGACCCTACAACATCCCAGTCAGCAGTTGGTCAGGTTGTAGACCTCGCAGTAGACTCTAACCGTATCCACCTCTTCGATAAGGATACTGAGCAGAGCATCATTTCTTAATAATCAATCTTTAGAACCTCAAACAAGGGCTGTCTCAAAAGTGAATGTTTCACTGTTGAGACAGCCCTTTTGATTGCCCGCTTATGTGGCAAATCAATGTCAAAATCTCTGCTCGCTTGCACCTTAAAGCGAAAAATAATATCATTTAATGTAGCGTTTTAGGCGTTCTTATTGAATTCTTGATGAGGTGAAAGCCATGGAAGAGATAAAGAAATGTATGCGTCAGGTAAAAACGATCATCTCCGTAAACTGCGGCGTGATCGATACGGCAGGAAAGATCCTGGCTGCGACGAATGAGGTCGGTGAAGATGAGATAGATCCTTCCTTCAGAGCAGTCGTATCCTCGGACAATCTTTTCGCTTCGACAGCAGACAGGACATACCTCAAGGTTTTCATTGGTGAACAGCTTAAATATATCCTTTATATAGAGAGCACCGATCCGGATGCCAAGATCTCTCTGCAGCTCATTGCGGAGTGGATGAAGACTCTGGTCAAGGAAAAGGGCACTGACGCGGAGAAGGCCATCTTCATCCGTAACGTGCTGCTCGATAACGAGATCAGGAGCGAAGTCCCCATGATCGCCAGAGGATATAAGATCGACTGCAACGATCCTAGACTCGTTCTCGTCGTAAGGACTGCAACGGAGCAGAGTGCCGAAGCATTCGAGATACTCCAGAATCTTTATACTGATTCGGATGTTGCGACAGTCATCTCCATGGACGATACGACGGCGATCGTCATCATTGACGCGCTCGAATCACAGGTAAGCGAGGAGTCAAGGGACAGTTTCATCGAAGAGACATCACAGTCCGTACTGGCATGCCTTACATCGGAAGGCTGCAAGGCGAAGGTTGCGGTAGGTTCCGTAGTAGGCTCCTTCATGGACATAAGCAAGTCCTATTCCGATGCCATGACCGCATTAAAGGTCAGCAAGATCTTCGACGGTGAATCAGACCTGTCGAGATATGACAAGCTCGGACTGGGAAGACTTATCTACCAGCTTCCCAAGCCCCTCTGCGAGATGTTCATCAGAGAGGTTTTCCCGAACGAGGCTTTCAAGCAGCTGGACGAGGAGACAAGGACCACGATCGATACGTTCTTTGCCAATGACCTCAACGGATCCGAGACTTCAAGAGAATTATTCGTTCACAGGAACACGCTCGTATACAGACTCGAGAAGGTTAAGACCAAGACGGGCCTTGACCTTAGAAAATTTGATGATGCGGTACTCTTTAAGATGGCGACCATGGTCAGGACCTATATCGACTATCTTAACGATACCAATGACAACAAGATAAGGTAATAGGAATTGATCGATTTTATTGACGTTGAAAAGACTTACAGGTCGGGAGTTGAAGCTTTAAAGGGCGTCAGCTTCACTATAGAAGACGGTGAATTCGTCTTTGTAATCGGAAAATCAGGCTCAGGCAAGTCGACACTCCTCAAGTGCATAACATGCGAGGAGAGACCGACTTCAGGAAAAGTAACCATAGACAACTTCGACATCTCCCACATGAGCCGCGCGCTCGTGCCTGTCCTGCGCCGCAGGATCGGCATGATCTATCAGGATTTCCGTCTCATCGAGACGAAGACCGTAGCGGAGAATGTCGCATTCGCAGGCGAGATCATAGGCGTTCCGAAGCAGGACCTCATGAATACGGTCCTGATCTGTTTGTCCGTAGTAGGACTTAAAGACAAGGCAGACTGCTATCCGCAGGAATTATCGGGCGGTGAGCAGCAGAGAGTCGCAATAGCCAGGGCCATGGTAAACAACCCAAGCCTCATCGTTGCCGACGAGCCTACGGGAAACCTTGACCCCGAGACATCGGAAGCCATCATGGCGATGCTCCTGGAGATCAACAGGAATGGCGGCACGACGGTAATCATCTGTACTCACGACAGTGCGATGGTCGACCGTATGAAGCAGCGCGTTATCGAGATCGAAGACGGTCTCATCTCAAGAGACGAGAAGAAGAGCGGATACAGAGGTGATCAGGCAGCTGACCACGAAGCATACATGCCGCCTGTTTCAAGAACATCTTACTACGCAGGAAAAGAGGAGGTCAGCGGCATTGCGTTCGGCGATGACGAAGCGTACAGCGACAACTACGACGATGCAGAGTATCAGCCTGCAGAGACCGTAAGTCCGGCTCCCGGTTTCGTTTTCGGTGACGATGCAAACGGCGCTGCGGCAGTAAGCGCACCCGTCGAAGAACCTTTCAAAATGGATGAAGAGGAGATAACCCCGCAGGAGAAAGCCCCTGAAGCTGTCCCGGAAACAAAGATCGAAGAAATCCCGTCAGAGGAGATCCCTGTTGAGGAAGTAAAGACGGAGGAAGCTCCCGCGGCAGCTGAGGAAGAAACTGAAGTTCCTGTCGAGGAGCCTTTCATAGCTTTCGGTGACGAGGTGAAGTCTGAGCCTGCAGCTGCTGAGGTAAATGCTCCCGCGGAAAAGGAAGCAGATCCCGACATCACGTCTGATGACGCTCTGACTTTCCCGAGTGAAGAGACATATACCGCGTCAAAAGACAATAAGCGCGAAGAAAAGAGAAAATCGCGCGAGGACAGGCTTGCCCAGAAGGAAGCCAGACGCAAAGAAAAACTCGACAAAAAGAAAAAGGTCAGAAGAACGGACTTCATGCCCGGAAGCGACATAGACATTTTCCCGGAGGATGAAGAATAATGACTGCAAGAGCGTTTTTCAATTCTATAAGGGAAGGTTTCCGCGGTATCATCAGACACCCGCTGGTAACCATGGCTTCCATTACAACGATCATGATGATGCTCATAATCATGGGCGCGTTCTATATGTTCTCGGTCAACGCGAGACTTATCACGACAAAGCTGGCTCAAAGGCCGCCTATCGAAGTCTACATGAATCTCCAGTGCACCGAGGAGGAGAGAAACCAGGTCGCTCAGAACCTGGCAAACAATCCGGATATCATAGAGTTTACGGCAGCTTCGCCGCTGCAGAACTATGAGGAATTCAAGAGCAATCTCGGAACTTCCTCATCGATCCTGGATGATTTCGATTACAACATGTATCTTCCTTATACATTCAGTTTAAGGCTGTCCGATCCTTCACTGGCAGACAAGGTCTGTGCGGAAGTCGCGACATACACCGGAGTCGCAAAGGTCGCGCAGGAGAGCAATGTCATGAGCTTCCTTACAAGGGCTTCGAGGATTGTCAACATCACGACGGCCGTATCATTTATCGTATTGTTCATCATCGCGCTGTTCATCATCTCGAACATGGTTCGTATCTCCGTTTACTCGAGAGCGAACGAGATCGAGATCATGAAATTCGTCGGTGCGACCAACAACTATATAAGACTTCCTTATATTACCGAGGGAGCGATAGTAGGACTTTTCAGCGCGATATGTTCGTGGGCGATCACGACTCTCGTTTACCACCAGGTATACGACAAGGCAATGAGTTCGATCGACCCCGGAAGTTTCTATGCTCTGGCTACAACCAGATCTTTAATGTGGCATGAACTGGTAATTCTTTTACTGATGGGATTAATAATCGGAGCTGTCGGAAGCGGCATCTCGGTACGCAAGTACATCAAAGTGTGAGGCGCATTATGGAAAAGACAGAGAAGTTAATGAAAGAGAATACTAAAAAGACAAGGATCTGGCGCAGAATATCCATGCTCGCCGTAGCTCTGCTCGCAGGCATCATCTGCACGACATCAGGTTCCTGGATCACTTCACAAAAGGTAATTGCCGTCGGCGGCATCCCTGTGATCACCAATGCGGTTTCGAAAGAAGACATCGAGAACGCAAAGAAAAAGAGAGATGAGGCCAGGACACAGGCCAAGAAGGCTGCCAGCATGGTCGAAGATCTCAAGGACCAGAAGAGCGATCTCCAGGGTGAGCTTAAGAAGCTCAACGCTGCCAATGAAGAACAGCGCGCCCAGTATGAGATCATCGCGGCACAGCTCGAAGCTGCTCTTGAGGAAAAGGCAAAGGCTCTGGATGAGTTCCTTGAAGCCCAGGAGAATCTCGAGTATCAGCAGCAGCTCTTCACTGACAGGATCACCGTCATGTTCGAATATCAGAACAAGTCGACTCTGGAAGTCCTTCTGGAATCAGACAGCATTGCCGGCTTCTTTACGAACATGGAACTCATAACTCTCATCGCCGATGCTGACGCACAGGCGATCGACATGCTCCAGGTTGCATTGGATGACGCACAGCTCCAGGCTGATATCAAGCTCCAGTATGCTGAAGAGATGCAGGGAATCGCAGATGAGAAGCAGAAGCAGCTCGATGAACTGGCTGCCCTCATCGGAACTACCGAATCAACTCTTGAAGACGTAAATACGAGCCTCGATTCATGGGAAGCAAAGGAAGACGAGCTTGAAGCTTATGCTGATTCCCTCGATAAGGAGATCAAGAAGCTTCAGGACCAGTACGCTAAAGAACATCCGGTTTCCGGCGGTTCAAAGACAACCGGCGGTGTTACGTTCAGCTGGCCCACATATTGTCATTCCATAACATCCTATTTCGGAAACAGGGTTCACCCCGTTTACGGTACAACGAAGTTCCACTCCGGCATTGATATCGGTGCGGGTTACGGAGATAAGATCATGGCTGCTGCGGCAGGCACGGTCATCTATGTAACCGAGCCTTACGAAGGCTGCAACAAGGGCGGCTCCGGATACGGCAACTACTGCATCATCGACCACGGCAACGGATATGCGACACTTTACGGACACGCAAGAGACATCTATGTCAGCGAAGGCCAGTATGTCAGTGCCGGCCAGTCCATCGGCGAAGTCGGAAGCACCGGTACTTCAACGGGCGCACACCTCCACTTCGAGGTCCGTCTGAACGGTGAAAAGAAGAATCCTCTGAACTATCTGCCTTAAGACATCATGGAAGAAAGTTTCTACGACATTCTTGCAGCGCATTATGACGTGCTCCAGCTGAACGGCGACGGCTCGTGGGGTCCTTATATCCACGGCCTCATCACCGATTTCTGCAGGATAAAGGATCCTTCGGTTACGGATCTCGGATGCGGCACGGGCATGATCACCAACTACCTTGCTTCAAAGGGACTTTCCGTTACGGGCGTCGATCTTTCGCCCGACATGCTGAGCATGGCATCTTCCGGTGATGAGACGGGAACCGTTACCTGGGTATGTGCCGACATTACTTCATATGAAGGCCCTTCCTGCGGCTGCTTTATCTCCACGATGGATACCATAGGTCACATCACGGACGAAAAGGCTCTTGCCGATATGTTTACGTGTGTTTCCTCGCTACTTGAGGAAGGCGGAGTGTTCATACTCGATGTCACCACCAAGAAGCATTTCGAGTCTTCACTCGGAGAAAACGTTTTTTATGAGGACTATGAGGACTTTACGCTCCTCTGGGTCAATCACTACGATAAGGAAAACAGGATCAATCACGCCGAGATGACTCTTTTCGAGCTGACGGAAGATGATCTTTACGAGAGATACGACGGCGAGCTTACTGCCAGATTCTATTCCCGCGAAGAGATAGAAGAGATGGCTTCAAAAGCCGGACTCAAAAAGCTTGCCCTGTTCGGTGATCTTAACAGAGAAGCGCCGGGCGATGAAGATGAGCGTATCTTCTACGTTTTCGGCAAATAAGGACCGGCCATGTCAGACAACGCTTATTATGTTCCGGGCGCGCCCCAAGACCTGAAAAAAGACCACATCGTCAGAGCCGAAGGCCTGGGCGGTCTTGTAAAATGTCTCTGCGTAAGGACGACTGCGGTCTGCGAGACAGCAAGGGTCATGCATCAGATGAGCCCTGCGGCAACGGCTGCTCTCGGACGTTTTATGACGGGTTCCATCCTTATATCCGAATCGATGAAGAACGAAAATGACACCCAGACCACCATTATCAGGGGAGACGGACCGCTGGAGGGCATGACCTGCGTGACCGATTTCGGTTTCAAGGTAAGGGCATACCCCATGGAACCCGTGGTCCCGACCGAATACCACAAGCCCGGAAAGATCAATGTGGGCGCGGCTGTGGGAAAAGGAAGCCTGACTGTCGTAAGGGACATAGGACTGAAAGAGCCGTATGTCGGAGTTTCCGAACTGATCTCCGGTGAGATAGCCGAGGACTTTGCTTACTATCTTGCCAAGTCCGAGCAGACCAAGTCGATAGTTTCTTTGGGCGTACTGCTCTCGAAAGGGCATGTTACCGAAGCGGGCGGACTCATGATCCAGCTCCTTCCGGGTGCCGGGGAAGATGAGATCTCATATCTCGAAAAGAGGGCTTCGGGATTCCCGGAGATATCTTTCCTCTTCAGCGAAGGCTTTACTCCTGCACAGATAATAGATCTTTTCATGGGGGATCCCGACCTTAAGTATCTTGACGGTCAGGAAGTTGAGTTCAAGTGCAACTGCAGCAGGGAAAGAATGCTCTCAGGCCTTGCCGCTCTGGGCAAAAACGACATTGAAGAGATCACAAAAGACGGCAAGCCGGTGGAGACCGTATGCAGATTTTGCAACAGTAAATATGTATTCGAGCCTGAAGAACTTAAAAATATAGGCAAAAACTGAAAAAAGTGCTTGCAAAACCCCATACATGATAGTAGAATACCATTCGCACGCGTCTAAAACAGGGTGTATTCTGCCCTGAAAAACGGGTGATAAGGCTTAGATAACGGAGATTGCCACGAGGTGAGGCGCCGGCTGCGCATTTGCTCACGAGGTGGGGAACTTCGAAGGAGCCGAAGGCGGAGGATACGATCCGATGCCGTCTCGGGACTCAGGTCCGGAGAGCCTGCAGCAGTACATACTGCCCAGAGAACCAAAGTGCCGCCAACAGGTGGTAACTGGATAGTCTGGGTTTTTGAATGGAAGAGCAGGACACTCCCGCTAGGGTTGAGAGAAAAAAGAAATACAGCTTATAGAAGGAGGCCAACAAAATGGCAGCAAAGACAACAATGGTCAGGATCAAGCTCAAGGCTTATGATCACAAGATCCTCGATGAGAGCGCAAAGCTTATCGTAGATGCACTTGCTCGTGACGATGCAAGCTTCTCCGGTCCTATCCCGCTCCCTACTGAGAAGGAGATCATCACTATTCTCCGTTCACCTCACGTAAACAAGGATTCACGTGAGCAGTTCGAACAGAGAACTCACAAGAGGATCATCGACGTCTACACACCGTCCTCACAGACGATGGAAGACATTGGAAAGCTTGACATGCCCGCAGGCGTTACTATTCAGGTAACGATCAAGTAATAACGCCCAAGGCTTAAATCGGTTTTTAAGGATTGCCAAGCCCTAAGAACCGAGGTCACGTTCTTCGGGAAACCGTTGAACCAATAACCTAATAGGAGGAAAGAACTTTATGACGAAATTCATCATTGGCAGAAAGTCCGGCATGACACAGTTGTTCGATGACAACGGCAACGTTATTCCGGCTACCGTTATAAGCTGCGAGCCTATGTACGTGCTCCAGAACAAAACGGTAGAGACTGACGGATACAAGGCCTGCAAAGTAGGCACAGGTTCCATCAGAGCAAAGCTTGTAAACAAGCCTGACGCAGGACAGTTCAAGAAGGCTGACGTTGAGCCTAAGAGAATCATCCGCGAATTCACACCCGACGAGGAGTACAGCCTCGGACAGGAGATCAAAGTATCCGATATGTTCGCAGTCGGCGACAAGGTTGACGTAAGCGGCGTATCCAAGGGTAAGGGTTTCCAGGGCAACATCAAGCGTCACGGACAGAAGGGTGGTCCTTCCGGTCACGGCTCCATGTATCACAGAAGAGTCGGTTCCATGGGCGCTACTTCCACACCCGGTAGAGTCGTACCCGGTAAGAAGATGCCTGGACATATGGGCGCAGTTAACTGCACAGTACAGAACCTTAGCGTTGTCATGGTAGACGGCGAAAGAGGAATCCTCGTAATCAGAGGAGCTATCCCCGGTCCTAAGGGCGGCATCGTAACAGTACAGAATACTGTTAAGGCATAAGACGGAGGAACATAATAATGGCTAAAATTGATGTTAAAGATTTGACAGGTGCCGTTAAGGGTTCCATCGAGCTTTCCGATGAGATTTTCGGCATCGAGCCCAACGAAGTTGCAATGTCTACAGTAGTTAGAAACCAGCTTGCAAATAAGAGACAGGGCACACAGAAGACAAAGACAAGAAGCGAAGTATCCGGCGGCGGTAAGAGACCTTACAGACAGAAGGGTACCGGTCGTGCACGTCACGGTTCAACAAGATCCGCACAGTATGTTGGCGGCGGAATCATCTTTGGACCCAACCCCAGATCATACAGCTACACAGTACCTAAGAAGGTTAAGAGACTTGCTCTTAAGTCAGCTCTCTCTTCCAAGGTTGCTGATCAGAAGATGATCGTTATCGAGGACATGAACCTTGATGAAGTAAAGACAGCTACAGTTGCTAAGGCTCTCAAGGCCATCGGCGCTGGCGAGTCCTCTCTCATCGTTCTCGAGGGCGTTAACAGGAACGCAGAGCTTTCTGCAAGGAACATCAAGGATGTTAAGACAGCTTTGGTCAACACGATCAACGTTATGGACATCCTCAAGTATGACAGCTTTGTAGCTACTAAGGCTGCAGTTGAGAAGATCGAGGAGGTGTACAAATAATGAAGTCACCCTATGATGTAATCATTAAGCCCATCATCACAGAGAAGACGATGGCTATCACAGAAGAGGGCAAGTACACATTCGTAGTTGCACCCGACGCTGAAAAGCCCGAGATCAAGGCTGCAGCTGAGAAGCTCTTCGGTGTAAAGGTACTTTCCGTTAACATCGCAAATTACGACGGTAAGGTAAAGAGACTCAGAAACAAGCCCGGCAAGACAGCTGCTTACAAGAAGGCAGTCGTTACGATCGCTACAGATTCCGTGGAGGGTACATACCTCGGCAAGGGCGGCAAGGCTGTAAAGACCGGCGCAAAGAACAAGACATCAATCGAAGAATTCGGTTTTGGTCAGTAATGTAATCAAGGAGAGATATAAAAATGGCAGTAAAAACATTTAAACCTACTTCTCCCGCAGTTCGTGGAATGGCCATAGCTGACTATTCCGTTCTTACAAAGAAGGACCCGGAGAAGAGCCTTCTTAAGTCCAGGAAGAAGACTGGCGGCCGTAACTCTTATGGCCGTATCACGGTTCGCCATATCGGCGGCGGTAACCGTACAAAGCTCAGAGTTATCGATTGGAAGCGTGACAGAGTAGGAATCCCTGCAACAGTCAAGGCTATCGAATACGATCCTAACAGAACAGCTTACCTGGCACTCATCCAGTATGTTGACGGCGTTAAGTCCTACATCCTTGCTCCCGAGGGCCTCAAGGTAGGTCACAAGGTTGAGAGCGGCCCGGATGCAGATATCCTCAACGGCAACGTTCTTCCCATCTCTTCCATCCCGGTAGGTACAGTTATCTGCTGCGTAGAGATGAATCCCGGCAAGGGCGCTCAGCTCGTAAGAACTGCAGGCGCTTCCGCCCAGCTCATGGCTAAGGAGAACGGCTATGCTCAGATCCGTCTTCCTTCCGGTGAAGTTAGAATGGTTCCCGAGAAGTGCCGCGCAATGATCGGTTCCATCGGCAATGCCGAGCACGAGAACGTTAAGCTCGGTAAAGCTGGTAAGTCCAGACATGCAGGTGTAAGACCTGCAGTTAGAGGTGTCGTAATGAACCCTAATGACCACCCTCACGGCGGTGGTGAAGGTAAGTCACCTATCGGTCTTCCCGGCCCTGTTACACCTTGGGGTGTTCCTACACTTGGTAAGAAGACACGTAACAAGAAGAAGCAGTCCGGTAAGTATATTGTTAAGTCGAGAAAGGCATAAGGAGGCAGTTCAATGAGTAGATCAACCAAAAAGGGCTATTACGTTCAGCCGGCTCTCATGAAGAAGGTCGAGGCTTTGAATGCAGCCAACGACAAGAAGATCGTTCAGACCTGGTCAAGAGCTTCTACGATTTTCCCTGAATTCGTCGGCCATACGATTGCTGTATATGACGGTCATAAGCATGTTCCGGTATACATTACCGAGGATATGGTAGGACATAAGCTCGGTGAGTTCGCACCTACACGTAAGTTCGGCGGACACACAAGCAACGAGAAGTCCGCTTCTAACTCATAAGGAGGGTAAGTTCTGTGGAAAAGATTATTTTAAGCAGAGAGAATATTGAGAAGAACCGCGAGAAGATCCTCGAAGCTTATGCGGCTCCTTCCAAGTCTTCAAACAAGCTCCCCACTCCTACAAAGAAGCAGAAGAAGCTTCTCGGAATGGGAAGAGACAGAGGAACAGCTACCGCTAAGTACATCAGGATTGCTCCCCGCAAGGTAAGAGTAGTTGCTAACCTCATCAAGGGTAAGTCCTTAGATGAAGCATATGCTATCCTCACATACACACCCAAGGCAGCATCCCCTGTCATCGCTAAGGTTCTGAAGTCCGCTGAGGCTAACGCTGTTAACAACTTCGACCTTTCCAGAGACAAGCTCTATGTTGCAGAGTGCATTTCCAATCCCGGCCCCGTGCTCAAGAGATACATCCCCAGAGCAAGAGGTTCGGCAAGTTCGATCAAGAAGAGAACAAGTCACGTTACTGTAGTTCTCAAGGAAAGGGTATAAGGAGGTTTAAGCATGGGTCAGAAAGTTAACCCGAATGGACTTAGAGTAGGCGTTATCGATGACTGGAGCT
>Ga0247611_10010055_pt1 | contig 11201 bp, 9 predicted proteins | sample 177DNAGHGhighgp2_FD_192422 | JGI IMG/M metagenome (GOLD analysis project Ga0247611, IMG submission 192422) | Sheep rumen microbial communities from Palmerston North, Manawatu-Wanganui, New Zealand - 1770 DNA GHGhigh gp2 | ecosystem: Host-associated > Mammals > Digestive system > Stomach > Rumen ... | reverse complement strand
GCGCACTCTGCCAAAGCCATGGGATGCATCGACGCGACAGTCAACCTGACGCTCGCCTTGCTACCACCCCAGATGATTCTGGCCGGCATGTTCCTGGCCGCCTGCTTCGTGTCGATATCTATCGGCACCAGCGTCGGCACGATTGCCGCGTTGGTACCTATCGCCGCAGGAGTGGCCAGCGAGACGCACACAGACCTGTCGCTGATGACCGCCATCATCGTGGGAGGCTCCTTCTTCGGCGACAACCTCTCGTTCATATCCGACACCACCATTATGGCGACACAGACACAGGGATGCCGGCTGAGCGATAAGTTTAGGGTAAATATCTTCTTCGTCATTCCCGCCGCCCTGATCGTGCTGATATGCTATCTGTTCATGGGCAATCAGACGGAGGCACCCCAGCATTCGGCACAAGTGGAATGGGTGAAGGTCATCCCCTACCTCGTCGTGCTGTTTACTGCCGTCTTCGGCATGAATGTGATGGCCGTACTGACATTAGGCATCATGCTGACGGGGCTCATCGGCCTGCTGACAGGGGCTATCGATATCTTCGGATGGTTTGGCAGCATGGGCGAAGGCATCCTCTCGATGGGCGAACTAATCATCGTGACGATGATGGCCGGCGGCATGCTCGAACTTATCCGACAACAGGGCGGCATCGACTTCATCATCCGCCTGCTCACACGACATGTCAGCAGCAAACGGGGGGCGGAACTGAGTATCGCCTTTTTGGTGTCGATGGTCAATGTGTGTACAGCCAACAACACGGTGGCCATCCTAACCGTCGGCAACATCTCCAAACAGATCGGCGACCGTTTCGGGGTAGACAACAGGAGATGCGCCTCGATCCTCGACACATTCTCGTGCACCGTGCAGGGCGTGCTCCCCTATGGGGCTCAACTGCTCATTGCCTCCGGACTGGCCGCGCTGAGTCCGGTAAGCATCATCCCCTACCTCTACTATCCGTTCCTATTAGGAGTCGTTTCCATGATTGCCATCCTTTTACGCTACCCCCGCCGCTACTCATAAATCGTAAATCAGTAAATCGTAAATACTTCAGTGGATATCATACAACGCAATTTATTCAGTCTCCTGAGGAGCGGAGCCTTCCAGAGCACGGAAGACATAGAGCCCATGTCGGCCTTCAAGTGGAGCCGACTGTACCAACTGGCAGTCATGCACAACGTCGTCCCCTTTGTCTACGACGGCATCATCCGCAACAAGAACCAGTTCTTCCTGCATCTGACGGAGAAGCAGCAGAAGGACTGGGAGAAAGCGATGTCTGATTATCGGGCTCAGGAGAAAGAACAAGACAATCTGGAGGAAGACGAGTATCTGCGTCCCGACCGTCTGACGAATCCCCTGCTCAACCGCAGGCTGCAGGATATCCTCGACGACGAGCACTCAGACATGACATCCCGCCAGTTGCTGTTGATCCTTCTCCGCGTGGTGCGCCATCTGTTCAACGAGGGTATGCCCATCCGCCAACTGACGGAACTTGGCATCTTCCTGCGCAAGAACAGTCAACGGATTGACTATCAGGCCGTAGGCAAGTGGATAGAGCGCCTTCGACTCACACAGATGACCCAACTCATCGGAGAGTTCCTCATCAGGCTGTTTGGCTTTTCAGAAGAAGACATCCCCTTCCTGAAGGAACGGAAGGAGAAACGGATAGACCACATTGCTCAGGAGTTGATCGAGTTTACGAACACCCGCTCGCAGGACTGGTATTTCTCACAGCAGGACGGTGGCATCTTCGTACACAATACAAACTCGTCGGCGACGTTCAGTCACGTTCGCCGTTCGGCCCGCTATTTCAAATACTATCCATCAGAGAGCGTCACCAACTTCTTCTCGTCGTTCGTCCACTCCCTATCGCACATCGAAGAGTAAAGGGATTTACGATTTACGGATTTAGTGGCGGAAGCGGATTTCGCGCAGGCCGTGACGACCCATGAACCGACTCTTGTCCACATAGCCGCTGATGCCGACGATACGACCTTTGCTCGTGTATTGCCACATGGTGATATCTCTTCCGTCGGCCAGCACAGGCTCTTCCTCCGTATACATGGCAATCATCAGTTTGTAGTCATCGATCTGCCCCAGCAGATGCTTGTTGTAGAAATTGCGGAAGGTATATAACAGCGGCTGCTGACGATAAGTGCGCTCGATCAAGCCCAGGAAACGGAAGAGTGAGTCGCAGAACTCACGGTCAGAAAGTCCTCCCGTCGTCTCAATATCAATCATCGGTATCAGGTCCTGTTCTCCAGGCAGGCATTGCGTCTTGAAGTTCTCCAGTTGCTGCAGCAAGGGTGTCTTCGGACGGAAGAAATGGTAACTTCCCACCTTCAGGCCATAGCGATGGGCCAGTTCGATGTTACGCTCATAGCGCTCGTCAATACGGTCGCCACCCTCTGTGGCCTTCAGATAGACATACGCCATCTTCGTATTCTCGCCCACCGTCTCCCAGAACACCTGCCCCTGATAGTGTGACAGGTCGATGCCGTGCACATGGCCACAGGTATCCTCACACATGATATTGGGATCGTAGTCCGGGTCGTTCAGGCGTGGATCCACAGGCCGGATGACGGCAGTACGCTTCTTCACGGCCTTCTTCTTCGTACGATGATGCTTCTTAACCACCTTATGCGTCTTGGCATGACGACGTTTGTTTGCCTTTGACCGCTGGGCAGACACCTCGCCAATCGTCATCATGGCTACCAGCAATGCCAGCAGTATATATAGTTTTCTCATTTCTATTCAATTCTTTACATTAATTATTCCTTCTCATGAATGATCACTTTGATCTTGGAAATACGGTGCCCGTCGAGTTCCGACACTTCAAACGTGAAGTTCTTGTAGTCGAGCCGCTCATGCAACTCGGGGAAGTCGCCCTTGATCTCCAGCAGCAGTCCTGCCAGCGAGTCGGCATCGCCCTCCACATCCTCGAACATATCATCGTCAAGATCCAGAATCTTGAAGAAATCACTCAGTAGCGTCTTGCCTTCAAAGATATAGGTGTTGGCATTGACGCGCGTATAGTTCTTCTCTTCCTCGTCGTACTCATCGTTGATCTCTCCGACGATCTCCTCGAGGATATCCTCCAGCGTGATGATGCCACTGGTGCCTCCAAACTCATCGACGACGATGGCGATATGCACCTTGTTCTCCTGGAAGTCACGCAGCAGGTCGTCGATCTTCTTCGTCTCAGGCACGAAATACGGTGGACGTATCAGCGACTGCCAACGGAATGACGACGGCTTGGAGAGATGAGGGAGCAGATCCTTGATATACAGGATGCCGCGGATATTATCGATGGAACCCTGATACACGGGGATACGCGAATAGTTGTTCTCGACGATACACTTGAGCACATCAGGAAACGTCGACCGAAAGTCGAGGTCAACCACATCCTGACGGCTGGTCATCACCTCCTTGGCGGTCTCGTCGCCGAAGCGCACAATACCTTCGAGCATGTTCTTCTCCTCGCGCAGTTCATTTTCATCAGTCAGTTCGAGAGCCTGCTCCAGATCGTCTACGCTCAGAACGTGATTCTCCTTCTGCACCACCTTCTCGGCCAGTATGCCAGAGCGGATGAGCACAGACGACAGCGGATAGAACAGACTGCGGAGCCTCCGTATGCCAGGGGCTGAGAACCGGCAGAAGGCCAGCGCGTGTTGCGTGGCATAGACCTTCGGCATGATCTCACCAAAGAGCAACAGGAGGAAGGTCAGCAGGACGGTGATCACGATGAACTGCAGCCAATAGGCATTGCCGAAGTCCACGACATGGCTGATGGCATAGTTGCAGAGCATGATGATGGTCACGTTCACCAGGTTGTTGGTGATGAGGATGGTAGCCAGCGTACGTTCAGAATCGTCGCGCAACTCTGTGATCACACGGTCGACCTCATTCTTATCCTCGTCCAGGTTGTTGAGGTCGTTGGGCGACAAGGAGAAGAAGGCGATCTCAGATCCTGAGGCGTAGCCAGAGAATACCAACAGTATGCATGCCAGTACGGCACACACAATCGTTCCTGTTGTGGGAACCAGAAAAGTAACTTCGTCTAGGATTTGTTGAAGATAGTCCATCGTCAGAACGGCAGTCCCTCGTCAGGCTTTGTGTCCGGCTGGGGGGCATCCAATGATTCATTGACAGCCGCCGACGTAGCGGGCTTTGGCGACAGCAGTTCTAGGTTGTCGGCCCAGATCTCCGTCGCATAGCGGCGCTGGCCCTGTTTATCGTCGTAAGTCGTATAGCGGATGCGACCCTCTACATAGAGTTTGTCGCCTTTGTGTACATATTTCTCTACAATCTCGGCCATACGGCGCCACAGTATCACGTTGTGCCAGTCGGTATGATCAGGCACCTGCGTACCGTTCTGCAGCGTATATCCGCGCTCTGTCGTGGCCAGACGGATGCGAGCCACAGCCACACCCTGGTCTACGTATCTCACCTCTGGCTCCTGACCGACATTACCTATAAGCATTACTTTGTTCATAGCATTCAGTACTTAAAGATTATTTTGCATAACCTAGGAAGCGGAACTTGAAGTTCTTTCCCTTGACCGACGGGAACTGGCTACGTTCATCCACCCGCTCGCGCAGATAGTCGATGATGCGATCGTAGCAGTCCATGCCCGATGATGCTTTCAGACGGGCCACGAAGAGCGTATCGCGATACTGGAACTTACCGGTACCCGGCACGAGTAGCACGCGCTTGAAGTTGACAGATCCCTCGTACCAGCCCTCGCACACCTCATTGAGACGTGTCAGCACGGGTGATACAGCCTTTGCCACGGGACCTTCATGAACAGCCTTCTTCTCCTTAAAGTCCTGCATCGTAGCAGCCTCCGTCTTGATGATAATAAAGTAGACACGAGGATGGATCTTATATCGTTTGGGATAGAACACGTCGCTGGCAACATAGTCGCGTATGTCGGCCTCCAGGTCTGGTGTCATCTCTATCTCATCAATCGACTTGAGGAAATCAATAGCCTCATCAACTGTGGAAACGAGCGTTTCACGGTCAAAGTATCTAAGATATAAATTCATCTGAAAAAAGTTGTTTTCCTAATAAGAGAGCGGAAAACGGGACTCGGACCCGCGACCCCAACCTTGGCAAGGTTGTGCTCTACCAACTGAGCTATTTCCGCATAAAGATTGTGAAGAGGAGGAGACTCGAACTCCCACGTCGCAATTGACACTACCCCCTCAAAGTAGCGCGTCTACCAATTCCGCCACCTCTCCAACAAAAGACTGAATAAAAAAGAGTGCCCAGAACAGGACTCGAACCTGCACGCCTCGCGGCACACGCACCTGAAACGTGCGCGTCTACCAATTCCGCCACCTGGGCATAAACATCAGGCCGTTCCTGATGACTCTTTTTTGTTCAATAAGTGAGCGGAAAACGGGACTCGGACCCGCGACCCCAACCTTGGCAAGGTTGTGCTCTACCAACTGAGCTATTTCCGCGTTTTACGACCCTTTCATAGGGGCATTTCTCTAAATGCGGTGCAAAGGTAATGCTTTTTTTGGAACTGACAAACTTTTTGGACGTTTTTTTTCAAAAAATCTGCTAATCCATCCTATTTTTATAGTCCGAATAGTCAAATTCGCGCAGTATTTCCAGTTTCCCATCCTCGTGGAGCATGCCGATCGATGGATGACGCACGCCGTTGAACATGTTCGTCTTGACGGTCGTATAGTGGATCATATCTTCGAAGATGATCTCCTCGCCCACCTGCAACTCGTGGTCGAACTGCCAGTATTCCATGAAATCGCCACTCAGGCAACTGTTGCCACCCAATCTGTAGAGGTGAGGGGTACGAGGTGAGGGTTGAGAGGCATGTTCAGCCCCGCGCACGTCTGGGTGATAGGGCATCTCCAGGCAATCGGGCATGTGGCAGGTGAAACTGACGTCGAGAATAGCCGTACGAATACCTTTATCCTCTACGATATCCACCACATGCGCCACCAGCGGTCCCGTCTGCCAGGCGAAGGCGCTACCCGGTTCGAGGATCACCTTCAGCCACGGATAGCGCTGGCGGAACCCTTGCATCAGCCTGACGAGCAGATCCACGTCGTAGTCCCGACGCGTCATCAGGTGTCCGCCGCCGAAGTTGATCCATTCCAGTTGCGGAAACCATCGTGCGAACTTTTCCTCGATATGGCGGAGCGTGCGCTCGAACACGTCTGCCCCACTCTCGCAATGGCAATGGCAATGGAAGCCTCGGATATCGGCTGGCAGCGTCTCAGGCAACTTATCGGCCGTTACGCCGAAACGGGTACCTGGGGCACAGGGATTATAAAGCAGTGTCTCCACTTCAGAATACTCAGGATTCACCCGCAGACCTACCGACACCCCCTTCGCCCGCTCATGGAACCGCTCATACTGCGACAGCGAATTGAACGTGAGGTGCGACGAACAGGCGACTATCTGGTCGAACTCCTCGTCTGTATAGGCTGGCGAATAGGTATGGGCAGGTGCGCCGAAGGCCTCGAAGGCGAGACGTGCCTCTGCCAGCGAACTGGCCGTCGTCGAGCGGATATACTCTCTGAAGATGGGGAATGTCTTCCACAGGGCGAAGGCCTTGAAGGCGAGGATGACCTCTATATCTGCTTTCGCCGCAACACCGGCGATAAGCGTCAGGTTGCGGCGAAGTTTCTTTTCCTCTATAATATAAATAGGTGTAGGCATGCTATTGCTTGAGTGGAATGAGAACGCTGAACGTACTGCCCTCCCCCTCTACGGACTCCACGGTGCAGTCGCCACCGTTCTTACGGGCGAAGTCCTGACAGAGTTGCAGTCCGAGTCCGGAGCCTTCCTCGCCGCCGGTGCCGTAAGTCGTCTCTCCCTTATGGAAGATGCTGTCCAGACGGTCTGAAGCGATACCCACACCATGATCCCTCACGCTCACCTTGGCAAACTCATTCTCCTTGGTCATTGTGATCTCGATGGTCGAGTCTGCGGGCGAGAACTTGATGGCGTTCGACAGGAAGTTACGCACGACGGTCTTCAGCATATCGTTGTCGGCCTCCACCTTCAACGAGTCGCTCTCCGACTTCAGTTCGAGTTTGATGTGCTTTGTAGCGGCAATATTGTCAAATATCTCCACCACGCCCGGGATGATATCGTTGAGTTCGAGTTCCTGCTTGACCACGTTCAGACGGCCCGTCTGGCTCTTGGTCCACTTCAGCAGGTTGTCCAGCAGGTCGTGCACTTCCTCCGACTCCCTGTTGGCCTGGTCGAGCAGGTTGTAGATTTCCTCTCCTACGGTCTCTGGCGATGTAGAGGCCACGACGAGATTAAGCACCATGCGGATGCTGGCCATCGGTGAGCGCAGGTCATGGGCAATGACGGAGTACATCTTGTCACGGTTGTTAAGCGTAGCACGCAGTTCCCGGTTCTGCTGCTCGATGATGCGTTTGGCGGCCACGAGCGAAATCTGCTGGGTGACGCGCATCACGAGTTCCTCCTTGTTGAAAGGCTTGGTCAGGAAGTCGCTCGCTCCCACCTGGAAGCCGTGTACGAGATCCTGCGGTGTATTCAAGGCTGTCAGGAAGATGATGGGGATATCCTTGGTATCCTCGCCCTTCTTCAGGATGACGGCGGTATCAAAACCGTTGAGGTCGGGCATCATCACGTCGAGCAATATCAGGTCGGGATGCTCCTTACGGCTTATCTCGATGCAGTCCTTACCATTGCTGGCGGTACATACCTGAAATTTCTCATTCGCCAACAGAATCTTGAGCAGCAACACGTTGCTGACCACATCGTCGACTATCAGAACCTTATAATCGCTACGATTTATTTCCGCCTCTAATATTTCAACTGTATCCATCTTTGGTCAGTATGATTTATAATTCTGACTGCAAAAATAGCACAATAATTTGAAACGACCAAATTATTGCGCTGTTTTTTTGCATTACGGCGCTATCCTCCCCCTTTTTGGAGGGCTTTTGCGGGGGTCATTCCACTGTCACCGACTTAGCGAGGTTCCTCGGCTGGTCCACGTTCTTGCCCTTGCAGACGGCCACATGGTAGGCCAGCAGTTGCAGGGGGATGGTGGCCACGAGCGGCTCCAGGCACTCCAACACGTCGGGCAGTTCGATCACCTCATCGGCAATCCTCGCAATCACGTCGTCGCCCTTCGACACCAACGCGATTACCCTGCCCTGACGGGCCTTGATCTCCTGGATGTTCGACAGCACCTTCTCGTACATCGCGTTATGCGTGGCGATCACCACCACGGGCATGTCCGAGTCGATAAGTGCGATGGGGCCGTGCTTCATCTCGGCGGCGGGATAGCCCTCGGCGTGGATATAGGATATCTCCTTCAACTTCAGCGCACCTTCAAGCGCCACAGGGTATGAGTAGCCTCGACCCAGATAGAGGAAGTTGTGGGCGTAGGTGAAGGTACGTGCCAGGTCGGCCACCTTGTCGTTCGTCTGCAGCACCTCGCGGATCTTCACGGGAATCTCGCTCAGCCCCTTCACGATCTTCAGATACTCCTGGCGGTCCACCGTGCCCTTGGCCTCGCCCATGGCCAGCGCAATCATCGTGAGCACCGTCACCTGACCCGTGAATGCCTTCGTCGAGGCCACGCCGATCTCCGGGCCCACATGGATATAGGTACCCGTGTCCGTAGCCCTGGGGATGCTCGAGCCGATGGCGTTACACACGCCGTAGATGAAGGCCCCCTTCTCCTTGGCCAGTTGCACGGCAGCCAGCGTGTCGGCGGTCTCACCGCTCTGCGAGATGGCAATCACCACGTCGCCCTTGCCTACCACGGGATTCCTGTATCTGAACTCCGAGGCGTACTCCACCTCGACGGGGATGCGGCATAGCGACTCGATGATCTGCTTGCCGATGAGTCCGGCGTGCCATGAGGTGCCGCAGGCCACGATCACCACGCGCTTCGCCTCGAGCAACTGCCGGCGGTAGTCGATCAGCGCCGAGAGCGTCACGTGGTCAGCATCTACGTTCACGCGGCCCCGCATACAGTTCGTCAGGCACTCCGGCTGCTCGAAGATCTCCTTGAGCATGAAGTGGGGATAGCCGCCCTTCTCGATCTGTCCGAGGTTGATGTCGACCGTCTTCACCGTCAGGGCCTGCTCCTCGCCGAGGATGCTCACCACGTGCAAGTCTTGCCCGCGTCGCAGCACGGCGATGTTGCCGTCTTCGAGATACACCACCTTGTCTGTATACTCCACGATGGGACTGGCATCCGAGCCGAGGAAGAACTCGTCGTCGCCGATACCCACCACCAGCGGACTCTGCTTGCGGGCAGCGATGATCTGGTCGGGGTCGTTCTTGTCGAGCACGGCGATGGCGTATGCGCCGATCACCTGGTAGAGCGCCACCTGCACGGCGGTCAGCAGGTCGAGTTGCTTGTGTTCCTTGATATACTCTATCAGTTGCACCAGCACCTCCGTATCGGTATCGCTGACGAAGTGCACGCCCTTGGCCTGCAGTTTCGTCTTCAGGTCGGCATAGTTCTCGATGATGCCGTTGTGGATGATGGCCAGGTTCTTCGACTCAGAATAGTGCGGGTGGGCGTTCCTGCTTGAGGGTTCGCCGTGCGTTGCCCAACGGGTGTGGGCGATGCCCACGCTGCCCGTCACATCCTTGTCTGAGCAGTACTCCGTCAGGTTGTCCACCTTGCCTTTGGTCTTATACACGTTCAGGGCGCCACTGGCATTGATCATCGCCACACCGGCACTGTCATAACCACGATACTCCAGTCTCCGGAGGCCCTTGATCAGGATGGGATAAGCATCCTTCTTACCGATATATCCTACAATTCCACACATGGTTCTTGATGTTTTGTTTGTTCAGTTCGTTATGTCTTTTCGGCTGCAAAATTACGAAAATCCCAGAAAAACAACAAAAGAAAATGATTTTTTTTACATGGTGGTGATCCAGACGGACGTTACATGTCAGTCTATACGCATGATGGCGGGCATGGTCCACTCGTTGTTGGAGATGCGCTCCACGGGGTTGGCGGCGAGGGCTGCGACGGCAATCATGGCGCGGTAGTAGTACTCGGTGCCGAACTCGGCGATGGGCTTGCCGTAGAAATTCCAGTAGCCGTTGGTCTGTACGAACTGGGCGCTCTGGGGCTTGGTAATCTCCATGATATTGGTTACGAGATTCGTCCAGAGGCCGGCGGCCTGGGTGCCAAAGACAGAGGCGTCGAAGGCGAGTCCGGGGCCTACACCAATCTTACTGAGGTCGGCCATCCAGGGGGCGTCGGCGGCAGCAGGCGGGTCGGAGAGCATCAGCTCGTTGGCACGGGTGAAGTAGTCGGCCATCGACATCTGCAGCACATGGTCGACGGGCGTGAAGTTGTTGTCCTCGTCGAAGGTGCTCACAAAGTGTCATGACACTTTGTGAGCACGTCGCTTCCGCGATAGCGGTTGTTCGACTGGCTGATCTGCTGTCCGCTGATAGTTTGACAGACTAATAGAGTTATAATTAATGCAATTTTCTTCATTTCTTTATTGATATATATTTCTTATTCATCCATTTCTCGATTTGCTCCCTCGAAACGAATAGGAACACTATCTCCTAATATTCTTTCGTCCCATATTATTTCGTAGGTGCTTGGATCTTTAATGCTGTATTTTAATTGGTATTTCTCCCCTACGCTGTACTTTCTTGATGGAAGCAAATTATAACTGGTAAATTTGATGCCATTTACATAATAATATATTTTTGCTTGTAATCCACTGCTTAATCCTGATTCATTTTGAATATCTATTATTGTACAGGTTGTTACTCCCGACTCATTTATCATTATTTTTTTACGAATGTAAGAGACGGAGCAAATAACTACTAATACAGAAATAATAACTATTGTTATTACCTTCTGTAATTTATGATACTGTCTTTTTTCCTTGTTTATTATCTTATTCTTCCCCATTTAGCAAATCAGTTATTCTTTGGAATCCAGATGTTGTAAACGTATCAAATGCATCGCTATTAAATTGTCCAACAGTGAAATGTAGCATCTCAGTTCTTACCTCATTCTCACGGGCCTTGTAACTGGTTCGCAGTTTCTGGCCATTGGCATCGTAGATGTATGCGGCAGACTTGCCCGAACTGTAAGTAATATTTGCTGGCAAATTTAAGAAATTATATTGAATTGACGAAATGTTTTTATTTAAATCTTTCGTCAGGTTGCCATTTTTGTCGTA
>Ga0247611_10010054_pt1 | contig 11203 bp, 14 predicted proteins | sample 177DNAGHGhighgp2_FD_192422 | JGI IMG/M metagenome (GOLD analysis project Ga0247611, IMG submission 192422) | Sheep rumen microbial communities from Palmerston North, Manawatu-Wanganui, New Zealand - 1770 DNA GHGhigh gp2 | ecosystem: Host-associated > Mammals > Digestive system > Stomach > Rumen... | reverse complement strand
TACAATATTTTAATAAAATCTTATTATCAAGAAATCTATTTTCCATACTAATTCACCACTAGTCTAGTTATATCATTAAATGTAACAAATAGCATAAGAAGTATCATTAAACCAAATCCAATATAATTTAAAGCTAATTCTAATTTTTCACTACTTTTACGATTTGTAATTTTTTCAATTAATAATATAAATATTCTTCCACCATCAAATACTGGTATTGGTAATAAATTAACTACTCCAACATTTATACTTAAATATGCTGTTAGATAAATAAGTGTTTCAAATCCAGTTGATTTAACAGTATCAACAATAGAATAAATACCAACAGGTCCACTTAAACTTTTAATTGATACATCTCCTTTAAATAATGAGAAAAGTATTTTAACAATTGTTTTAGTATTATCAAAAGTACCTATAAATGCATACTTAACTGCTTCCTTAAATCCTTTTTGATATTCTACACCATTTCCCACAATACCATATATTCTTTGTTCTTCACCATTTTCATTCTTAATCTCAGGTACTAAATTATATTCAACTATTTCTCCAGATGGTTTTAATACTTTGAATACATAGTTATTTTGTAATTTTTTAGCAGATGCTTCCAAAATAAAATCATCCCAAGTTTCAGTTTTTACTCCATTTACTTCTAATATAGTATCTCCTGCTTCTAAACCAGCATTATATGCGCTTCCACCTTCGACTACACTAACTACTTTAGTTGTACTAATAGGTCTTCCATATATTAAACCACTAAGAAAAAATAAAAATATCGCAAGAATAAAGTTAAAAACAATTCCATTTATTAAAACCCATAGAACATGTAAAAAGCCTTTATTTTCTAAAACTCTATCTTTTTTTATTTTTAATGATTTATCATACTTTTCAGCCATTGATACATATCCACCAATTGGTAGTAGTCTAAGAGAATAAGTTGTTTCACTATTTTTTGGTTTATGTTTAAAAATTAAAGGTCCCATACCTAAAGAAAACTCATCAACATACACTCCACTTTTCTTAGCTGCTATAAAATGACCAAATTCATGTATAGATATAATGCTACCAAGCATTATAAATAATATTAATATAGTAATAATAAAATTCACAAGTTCCTCCTAAAAAAATGATACTAGAAATGCAAATGCAAGTAATGCAAAGAATAAACTATCAAGTCTATCTAATACTCCTCCATGTCCAGGCATAATATTTCCATAGTCTTTAACACCATATTTTCTTTTAATAGATGAAAATACTAAATCACCAAATTCTGCTACTATTGATAGAGCACAAGATATTGTAAACACTAAAAATGTATTCGCAGCACTATTAATGAATGTAATAAAGAACATTCCGCTAATAAAAGTACCAAATGCAACTCCACCAATCATTCCCTCTACTGTTTTATTAGGAGAAATCTGAGGTGCTAATTTATGTTTACCAATTTTTGTTCCAAAAAAATGAGCAAATGTATCAGACATAAAAGTAGCAAGCATTACATAAACAAGGTATAATACATTTAAATTTCTAATAACAATTAAATAATTAAATGACATTCCTAAAAATATAGTTACTGCAAATAATACAAGAGCATCTTCAGCATCATATTCTTTTGTTTTAAATACAATTAATGGTAAGTAACAAACTAATAGATCAAGAATAAATAATCTATAATCTATGTTGAAGCTTTTTTCATTCCAAGATGATAACACAATAAACAAATAACATACAAGAGTAAGAAATCTAACATTAAAATCAATTTTCTTTTCTTTTTGTCTTACACTAAGCATTTCATAGTATCCAATAATACTAAGAATACCTACACCAATATAATATGAATAAGAACCCAAAATTATAATTGGAATAACTATTATTAATGCAACAATTGCACTTATCACTCTTTGCTTCATTTTAACTTCACCATACTAATTATAACACTTTACATTTTTATTAACAAGAAAAAAAGGAGTTTGCTACTCCCCACATAAATCCTCAATGTGATCTTCATATACTAATGTAGAATTTTGGTATGCTTGGCACCATTTACTATCCATTTTAAATGGAACAAATTTTCCACATTCAACATTATCATATTTAGCGTACATCTTTTCATCACTACTCAAGCAATAATAACTATTTTCATCTTCTTCATATACCCATTCATATCTACCATCTTTTTCCTTAAATTCTGGGAAAATAATTATCTTATTTGATTCAGTTTCATTAACAACCTTATATACATTTTTCATATAATCATATGCTACATGAACAGCATCATCAACTTGCTTTTTACTATTCATATTTTCAATCATCTCACTAGTATAAATACCATCATTAGTTAATAATTGTAAATCTCTTTTAGAAATACTAATTCCATTAGTATTAGTATATGTATCATTTGTATATTCATAATTTTTAGGACATATACTATCTTCTGAATAAGAACCTATCATATACTTTTTATTAGTTTTACAATACCAAACTCTATATAATACAGCTGTATATATCACAGCATCATCATTTTCACTCTTTAAAGATAATTTTGGATATGTATTATTAGTCTTAGTATTGAAGTAATCAACATATACTAAACTAAAAAAAACAACACACACAAGTAATAAAATAATAACAAATCTCTTCATATCTTCATACCTCTATAATTAATTATAGACTTATTAACAATAAAAGTAAACAAATTATATTTTAAAATTATTACTTTTATTCTATAATAATAAACATGAAAAAAGTTTTATTGTTAATAATTTGTTTATTTATGTTTTCTAATGTGTATGCTTATGAAAATAATTATTTTAGTATTGAATTAGATCCATCATTTAAAGAAAAAAATATAGAAGATAAAAAGTATATTTTCTCTAGTAATAATGATTATATATCTATAACAATAACTAATAATAAAGATAATTATGATGTTAGTAAATTTAATGAAAATGATATTCAAAAACAAAAAGAATATCTAGAAAAAGAGTATAAAAATAAATTTTCTAATAAAGCACATATAACTAATATAGAATTAAAAAATAATGATACAATATACTATTTAGAATATGATTTATTTTATGAATCAAAAGATCAAATTGGATATAATATTTATCAAAGATGTAGAATGTATACTACAAATAATTATGTTTATTCTATTTTATATAATTCTGATAAAGAAATAACTAACAATGATTATTTAGATTCTTTTAAAATAAAAGACTCATATTTAAGAAGAATTAATACAACTCTTTATATAATATTATCTATTATAATGTTAATATTATTACTATTAATAAATTATCGAATTAATAAAAAAAGACGTAAATAACGTCTTTTAGTTTGTTATATTATCTTTAATTTTTTGCAAAATCATTTTTTCATTTCTAGATACTTTTACTTGATTTACTCCAAGGAGATTAGCAGTTTCACTCTGTGAATAACCAAAGTAATATCTATAATTTATTATATTTCTTTCAAATTCACTTAAATTATCAAGTTCACTATTAATTAATATTTCATTTTCAATACTATTTCTAGAATCAATATAATAATTGTTATATACTTCATCATTCTTATCTACATATATACTCTCAATTATACTAAGTAAATAACATTCATCTATATTCATAAAAGAACATATTTCTTGAAAGCTTACTTCCCTTTCATATTTTTTATTTAATAATTCTTTAACTTGTAAATATTTTTTATAAAGGCTATATGCATCATCACTAACAATAATATTTTTATCTTTTCTTATAAATTCAACCATTTCTCCTAAAATGTATTTATAAGCATAAGTAGAGAATTTGGTATTACTTTTTTCATCATAGTTTTTACATGCATTTATTATACCTATACATCCAGCTTGATATAAATCATCAATATTGTAATAAGTACTATACTTACTTGCTAATTTATAAATTAAGCCTTCATTTTCTTTAATTCTTATATAAACTTTATCTTTCATAGTTATAATATTATAAAAAAATACATGTTATTTCCAGCGATTCGACATAACTAGATTTATTTTTCTATGATTTAATAAAACAAGTATTAAAATACATACCATTAAAGAAAAATAATATAAATAAATTGGATCAAAAGTATTAGGATTAATGGTTGGTTCCTCTTCATTAGGTTCTTCTTCTTTATGTGGGATATACTTTTCCATTTTCCTTCTAGTACATAATGCTTTCATACATTCATTTGTATCTCTAACAATCTGTCCATATCTATTAATTAATAAATAGTCATTATTTATAACTCTATAAAAAGTTTTTTTACTCTCCTCTATTTTTTCGTAACCTTCCAATTCATCATAATACTCTTCTGTTTCAATACGATTATCATCTTCAATTTTAAACCATCTATACATATCTTTAGATTCAATTCTAATTGAATTTACACCTACTGGATAATAATCAAACCATTCAGTATAAACAAAAGTAATTTCTTCTGCATTAATATTTTCACATAAAAATATAATTGATAATATAACTATAAAAAATCTTTTCATTTTACCTCCTAATATATAATTAGATATTAAAAGATAAAACTCTTTTTTTTTATAAAAAAAAATTATCAAAACGATAATTAATTTACTGAATAATGGTTATAAAAGTAAGCAATAAGTATTGATCCTATAGAATTACCAAGTACCATTATAATTAAATATAATAATACTTCTATATTTATAACTCCTGCTATTGAAAAATAAAACATATTAGCAACACAATGTTCAAAACCACATAATATAAAAGTCATAACACCCATAAATATTCCAATATATTTACCAATCTCATTTTTAGAAGTTTTAAAATTATTAACAGCTATATACATAAGCATTCCACAAAAACAAGATAAAATAAATATACTTATTAAACTATCATTTAATTTAACATTTACTATATCATTAGCTTTAGATATAAGAGCAGTTTGTCTAGTTAATCTCATTACATTACCAACAATAAATGTTCCAATAAAATTACCAACTAAACTTAAAAATAATTCATAAACATATGTTAATTTATTAACAAGAACATATCCAATCTTACCGGTATACAAATTCATACCATACATACATATAGTAAGTAAACCAATAGAAAATAAGAAAGAACCTACTATATTATCATTAATACTTAAATATGCTACACCACCAATTCCAATTAATATACCAGCATAAATTCCTTTTAACAAAAAACCAAAATATTTCTTCATACTACTCACCTATTTTAATTATATCATATTATTTAATTTTTACACCACTTAATATATCCTTAAAAAGATTAATAAATACCTTAAAATAGTTTGCCTTTTTAATATCTTCTTTTACAATTAAATCATACTTATATTGTTTATTTTTATATTTTAAAATCAAATGACCTATTACATCATTTTTATTTAAAGGTGCTTTTACTTTATTAATTCTTTCTTCAACAGTAAAATTTACATTATTGTCATTTTTATTTACAATTATATTTACATCATCTTTTAAATAATATTTAACATTTCTATTACTTGCATTATCAATATATATTTTATTATTATATTCATCTTTTTTATATATGTTCTTTATTCCATAATTGCTAAAACCATATTCCATCAAAGTAATAGTATCTTCACTTCTATTATCTTTATTAGATTCACCCATAACAATTGATATAAGTCTCATATCATTTCTTTCCATAGTAGCAGTAAGACAATAACCTGCTTTTGAAGTATAACCTGTTTTAAGTCCATCAATTCCACTATAAAAACGTATTAATTTATTTGTATTAACAAGCCAATGATTACTACCAGAAACATCTATATAGTCTTCATAAGTACTTGTATATTTTAATATACTAGGATGTTTTAATAATTCTCTTGCTATTAATGATAAATCATATGCAGTAGTATAATGTCCTTCTTCATCTAATCCATGTGGATTTTTAAAACTAGTATTTTTACAACCTAACTTTCTAGCTTTTTCATTCATCATATAAACAAAATTACTCTCAGACCCACCCACATACTCACTAACTGCGACTGCTGCATCATTAGCTGATGCTATTGCCATACCTTTTATTAATGTCTGTAATTCTACACTACTACCTTCTTCAACAAATATTTGAGTTCCACCCATAGATGCTGCTTTTTTAGAAATATTAACCTTATCTGTTAATTTAATATTTCCTTTTTCAAGAGATTCCATTGTTAGCAATATAGTCATTATTTTAGTCATACTAGCAGGACTTCTTTTACTATTAGCATCCTTTTCATATAACACTTTTCCACTACTTGCTTCAACTAATATAGCACTCTTAGCATGTAACTTTAAATCAACATTACTTGCAAATACAATTTCAAATAATAAAAAGAAACTAAATAACAATAAAAAAAGTTTTTTCATTTAATCACCTAATAAAATATATGATTAAATTTCAAAAAAAGACTAATCTAATTATAAAAAAAATAAACACATTTTTTTGTGTCTATTTAAATAATCTTAAACCCATATTATTAATTTTTTCTATAGTTACATCACTAGGTAAACCATATATATTTACTAATTTAAGAATAGGAAAATCTACTTCACCATAAAATAATTCTTTAGTATATAAAACACAATACCCTAAAGGTGTCTTCAGTATTTCATATTCTCTTTCAATACAGTCATAAGAATCTACTACTTTTCCATCTTTATAATTTCTTAAATTATTTGCTAATGTTCCTAGAAACTCATCATCATAATTATCAAGTGACTCAATACAATTAATATCAACTGGAGATAAAAATATATTAAATAATTCTTCTTTATTTTCTCCATCATGTTTACATTTACTAATACTTAATCCAAAAGCAGGATTTAAAGTATAATAATAAAATATATTATCTTCACATTCTACTATATCATAAACACCATCAGGAATCTTATCACCACTAACATAATCTTTAGCCTCTTCAATAGATTTTTTAATTTTCTCTAATAAATCACTAGGTAATTCATTAATTAATTTAATAATATCTTTTCTATTCTTTTTATCAGCTTCTAATATAAACCATAAAGCTGTATCATATTTATAATTAAATATCATAAAACCCACCTGGGAAGTATTATATCATAATTATAATAAAAAACGTAGATATTTTTATATCTACGTTTACTTGTTAATTTGATTCTTATTTTTCTTTTGTTACAGTATCTATTACTTTTTTAACAGTTCCATTACCTGCTTTAAATGACTCTAACATTTCAATTGGCACACAGAATATTAATGTGTTTGATTGATCTGAAGATACATCATTAATTGTAGATAATGTTCTTAAATGAAGTGCTCCTGGAGTTGTAGCCATTGTCTTTGCAGCTTCTGCTAAATTCTTAGATGCTTCAACTTCACCTTTTGCTTTAGTAATAACAGCCATTTTTTCTCTTTCAGCTTCTGCAACTTTAGCAATAACTCTCTTCATATCTTCTGGAAGAGTTACGTCTTTTAATTCAACGTTTTCAACTTTAATTCCCCAAGGATCAGTAGCTTCATCAATTACTTTACAAATACTATCTGATAATTTTTCACGTTCACTTAATAATTCATCAAGAGAAACAGAACCAACAGCATTTCTCATAGTTGTTTGAGCAAGTTGACTAACAGCATAATAAAAATTTTCAACTTCTAAAACAGCCTTAGCTGCATCAAATATTTTGTAATAAATAACAGCATTAATTCTAATTGAAACATTATCTTTAGTTATAGCATCTTGTTCAGGAACATCAACTACTTTTGTTCTAATATCAACCTTTTTATAAGTTTCAAATATAGGAAGTATAATTCTCCATCCAGGAGATAATATTTTACTAAATTTACCTTTGTAAAATTTAATACCTCTTTCATATTCATTGATTTGAACTATGCTTCTAAGTAAAACAACGATGACTATAAAAATTAAAAATATACAAAAAACATCCATATCTTTTCCTCCTAGTTTTATTATACTATAAAAAAAGAAGATTACAACTACTCTTCTTTACATTCTATATTAAATAAATAATCATCTTTAATTAATCCCTTAGTATAAACTATACTATCAATACAATATTCTTTAATTTTATTCTCATCTTTTATATAATTTGATTCCTTTAAATCATCAATAAACACTTTATAAGATTCATTATAATCTAAATCTATATTATTTTTATCAATATATCTTGCTGTAACTGTCTTTAATTCAGCTTTTATTTTATCTAAAACATCATCTTGTCCCTTTAATTTTTCTTGATAAGCTATAAATATTATTAAACCCCATAATATGAATATAATAGCTCCCCAAATAGCCATAGTAATCTTATTCATATTCATCACTATACCCAGCTGTTTTATACATAGTACATTTAATATATGAAACTATATTATTTGTTCTCATAATTATTGAATATCCTTTACACTCTCTACCAATTGAGTCTTTAATTGATGTTAAATAACCATATTGTTTTAAAGTATCAGTGCTTACAATTAATGTATCATTTGTTTTTGAATTATACACAACATTATAATATTGATTAGCTGCATCAGTAACTTTTTTTTCAAGCGAATTATAATCAAAATTTATATTATTTTCTATATAATCATCATTACGATAAACACCACCATCACCACCAAGTAATCCCATCAAATGAAGTCCAATTGTTGCTATTAAAAGACAAACCAAAAAAAGCAATAAAAATGCAAGTTCCGCTCTTAATCCCCATCCATTTTTGTTCATAACTTCACCCCTAATCAACATAATTATACTACACAAAGCATTATATTTCTATAATATTTGTTCTATTTCTTCTTTAGTTTTTTTATCTAATTTACTAATTACTTTTCTAATTTTATTGTTTTTTTCATTAATGTTTAAAACTTGTTCAAAATTAATTATTTTACTTTCTATATTATTTATATATTTACTTACATATGATTTACTCACATTATTATTATCAGCTATCTCCTGCAAAGATAAATCTTCAAAATAATAGTCTTCAAAATATTCTCTTTCTTTTATAGATAATACATTCTTATATATTTCATATAATGTTAATAAGTATTCTCTTTCTTTCATTAAAACTCCTTAAATAAACCATATATATATTTTTCAATATCAAATGGTATCATATCAGTTTCTTTTTCCCCAAGTCCAACAAACTTTACTGGAATATCAACAAGCTCTTTAATAGCAAGAACTATTCCACCCTTAGCAGTACCATCTAATTTAGTTAATACTATACCTGTAATATTTGTAATTTCTTTAAAGCTTTTAGCTTGATTAATACCATTTTGTCCAGTAGTTGCATCAATAACAAGTAATGTTTCAACAGGATTATTTGGAGCTAACTCTCCAATTACCCTATTCATCTTTTCAAGCTCTTTCATAAGATTTGCTTTATTTTGTAATCTTCCAGCAGTATCTACAAGTACAACATCATAATTTCCTTCTTTTGCTTTCTTTAGACCATCATATATTACTGCAGAAGGATCAGTTCTATCATCTCCAAAAAAACTAACATTAAGTTTTTTAGCCCATTCATTTAATTGACTAACAGCTCCAGCTCTAAAAGTATCACCAGCTATTAACATTACTTTCTTTCCTTCATTCTTTAATTTATTAGCTATTTTAGCAATACTAGTAGTTTTACCAACACCATTTACACCAACAAATAAAACAACATTTAGTTCACCATCTTTAATATTTAACTTTGAAGATAAAACATCATTACCAACATAAATCATAAATAATTCATCAACAATAACTTCTTTAAGATATTCAAAATCTTCAATTTTTTCTTCTTTAACACGTTTCTTTAATCTATCAACAAAATCCATAACAGTATTAACACCAATATCAGCAGTTATTAATATTTCTTCAAGTTCATCATAAAAATCATCACTAATTTTAGTATATTTAATACCTAAAAAAGATAGTTTATTAACAAAATTATCTCTTGATTTTGATAATCCATCTACATATTTTTCAGTTTCTTCAATATCTTCTTTCTCACTATCAGATATTTCTTCTTTTATATTATCTTCTTTTATTTCTTCATAAGTTTCTTCTTTTTTACTAAAAACTTGTTTTAATTTACTAAATAGTCCCATAAACACACCTCTAAATAATTATAATATAATTTAGCTATTTTGACAAATATCATTCTCTATGATATAATGACAATTACTGATTTAACTTTTTTGAAAGGAGAATACTATGAATAGTAAAACTAAAGAAACTTTAGTTTGCGCATTAGGTGGACTTGGTGAAGTTGGTAAAAACATGTATGTAGTAATGCATGAAGATGAACTTTTTATAATTGATTGTGGAGTAATGTTCCCAGAAGATGATTTAATGGGAATTGATTATGTTTTAGCAGATTATATGGCTATTAAAAATATGCAAGATAAAATAAAAGGCTTAATCATAACACATGGTCATGAAGATCATATCGGTGGAATACCCTTTTTATTACAAAACATACAAATACCAGTAATATATGCGCCTAATATAGCAGGAAAACTAATTAAAAATAAATTATCAGAAAGAAATATTAAATGTCCTAAAATGATTACTGTAAATGAAGATTTACATATCAAGACAAAACATTTTAATATTGAATTTTTCACAACAACTCACTCTATTCCAGATTCATTTGGAATGGCTATTAAAACAATTAATGGTACAATTGTTGAAACAGGAGATTTTAAATTTGACTTAACTCCAATTGGACCAGTAGCAAATATGGGTAAAATAGCAGCAATTGGAAATGAAGGAGTTACACTTTTACTAAGTGATTCAACAAATGCTTTACTTCCAGGATTTTCAAATAGTGAATCTGTAGTAGATGAAGCATTATCAGAAATATTTGGAGAAAACACTAGTTCTAGAATAATACTTGCTACATTTGCAAGTAATATATATAGACTTACACATATAGTTGAAACATGTAAAAGATATAATAGAAAAGTAGCTGTTTTTGGTAGAAGTATGAATACAAATATAGAAATAGCTATTGAATGTGGATATATAAAAGATAGAGATATATTTATAACAAGTGATGAAGCTAATAAACTAGAGCCATCAAAAGTATGTTTACTTTGTACTGGTTCTCAAGGTGAACCACTTGCTGCCCTATCACGTATTGCAAATGGAAATGATAGAAATATAACACTTATGCCAAATGATACTATTATATTCTCAT
>Ga0247611_10010053_pt1 | contig 11203 bp, 6 predicted proteins | sample 177DNAGHGhighgp2_FD_192422 | JGI IMG/M metagenome (GOLD analysis project Ga0247611, IMG submission 192422) | Sheep rumen microbial communities from Palmerston North, Manawatu-Wanganui, New Zealand - 1770 DNA GHGhigh gp2 | ecosystem: Host-associated > Mammals > Digestive system > Stomach > Rumen ... | reverse complement strand
TCAGAAGGAAGCTGCCAAGGCTGCCGAGGCCGACGCCAAGGCTCGCGCTAAGGCAGACGCAGAAGCCGCCAAGGCTGCCGCTAAGGCTCAGAAGTCCCAGGCCTCTCAGCTGACCCAGGACGCCGAGAAGGAAGCTGCTAAGGCTGCCGCTAAGGCAGAGAAGGAAGCCGCCAAGGCTGCTGAGGCCCAAGCCAAGGCTGCCGCTAAGGCCGAGAAGGAGGCTCAGAAAGCCATGGAGGCTGAGGCAAAGGCTCGCGCCAAGGCTGAGGCAGAGGCCGCCAAGGCTGCTGCCAAGGCTGAGAAGGAAGCCGCCAAGGCCGCTGCCAAGGCTGAGAAGGAAGCCGCCAAGGTTGCCGAGGCTGAGGCAAAGGCAAAGGCTCTCGCCGAGATAGAGGCTGAGAAGGCTAAGGCAAAGGCAGAGAAGGAAGCAGCCAAGGCCGCTGCAAAAGCCGCTAAGCAAAAGTAGTCTAACGTAAACTCCAAGTAAGATATGAAACTGACAAATAAATATACGAGAAAGTGCAAGCAGGCCGCCTCGATGGCTGCTGCAGCACTACTGATCCTGTCGGCGACCAGCTGCCGCCGCGACCTTTGGGTCTACCAGGACAATTACAAGCAGGTGGAGCTTGACATCGATTGGCGTTCCTACTTCCGCGAGTGGCCCCTCAATCCCAATGTGCAGCCTGCCACAGACCCCTCGGGTATGACCGTATGGTTCTTCCCCAAGGATGGACGCACGTCGTTCCAGTACACAGTATCTGAAGTACGCCACTACGAGACATACCTCAGCAAGGGCGACTACGACGGACTCGTCATCGACTACTCACCCGCTGAGTACGGACGTCAGGAGTTCGTAGGCATGGACTTCGCCAACACCGCCAAGGTGCAGGCATTGCCCAATAGCTACCAGCCCGACTCTATCCCCGAGCTGTTCGGTGCCGCCGCTTACGCTGTACCCCTGCCCAAACTGAACGCTAACGGCCTTTATCAGGTGGCTTGGGAGCCCGAGGATATCGCCAGCGATACCGTTCACATGACGGTGAACACGGGTGAGTACGACCGCTTCATCCCCTACAAGGATCGCGACGAGTACCAGGCTACGCTGGTCAAGCAGGTCTACAACATGAAGCCCGTCATCATCCCCTGGGAGATGCGCATACGTATCTATATCAAGGGTATCTACTACCTCTATCAGGCTCAGGCTTCGGTGGCTGGTCTGGCTGATGGTTACTACCTCGTCAACTGCAAGAGCAGCGACACGCCCTGTCTGCTGAACATCCCCGACTGGGAGATTCATACCGAAGGCAACAAGGGTGTCAGCGACCTCGACGGTGGCGTAGGCTACATCGCCAAGACATTCAGCACATGGGGACCGATGAACTTCGAGAACCGCAACTGGAACTTCGAGGAGGCACAGCGCCCGCTGGAGGGTCGCAAGTTTGAGGCTGGCATCCCCCTCAACGAGTATAGCTACGAGCAGCTCTACCAGCGTGACCCCAATGAGATCCGTATCAACCTGAAGCTCCTGCTCCGCGACCGCAAGACGATTAAGTACTACCACTTCAATGTAGGTGACCTTATCCACGTCTTCCGCAATGAGTACGCTCTGCGTATCGACCTCGCCGACGGTTTCGAAGGACAGCCTGAGCTGCCTTGGGTGGAGGCTTACAGAGGTCTCGGATTCGACGGTATCGTCGTACCTTGGGAGCCGACAGAGGAAGTACAGGTTGGATTCTAACAATCAGAGATTTATAACTTAATAACTTTTTTAATATTCACTAAAAAAACTTTGTATGAAGAAAGTTCTATTTTTCGCATGCGCCGCTGCCATGTTAGCGGCCTGCTCGAACACTGACGAGCTTGCAACTCTTCAGAATGTTCAGAACGCTCAGGGAACTGAAGTGAACTTTGACGTTTATGCTTCACGTACCACTCGTGCCGGTCTGCCTGGTGGCAAAAACGGCAGTGATTATGGTGTGACCTTGACCTCACTGAAGACTGGTCAGCACAAGGATGCTGGTTTCGGTGTCTTCGGTTACTACACCAGCAACAGCGAGTATGATGCCAACAGCTCTACTCCTAACTTCATGTACAACCAGCCTGTCACATGGAGTGGTAGCGTCTGGACCTACAGCCCTGTGAAGTACTGGCCGAACGAGTTCGGCGATGGTGCTTACAGCGATGACGTCGACCGCGTATCGTTCTTCGCTTACGCTCCGTTCACCGATGTGACCTACAGCACTGGTGTACCCGTGGCTAAGACTGTTGTTGCTACCGTTACAGATCCTGAGACCGAGATTTCAGAGGCTGACGCTCTGACGCTGCTGGGTGCTACTGAGTCTACCAAGGCAGACTGGGAGACCAACCACCCCGGACTCGACTTCCAGGCTACTCTGAACGATCAGGTACAGAACCTGAACATCACTCAGCTGAACAAGAACACCCAGACTGGCGACCCCATCGTGAAGTATGTGGTGGACACCAAGCCTTCTACCTCTGTTGACCTCCTCTGGGGTGTTGCTGCTGACGGTAATACCTATCAGGGCATGGACGTTGAGCCCAAGACTGTGAACGGTGGATGCTGCTTCGTTGACCTGACCAAGCAGGATAACGTTAGTGACAAGGTGAAGTGGAACTTCAAGCATGCTCTGGCTGCTATCAACGTTCAGATTGTTGCTGCTGTTGACGATGTAACTCAGCCCGCCAACTACGATCCCACCGCAACTCCTCCTTCTAAGGAGATTGGTACCGAGGGTGACGGTGAGACCATTGACAACAAGACTGGCGTATTCGTACGTTCTATCTCGTTCAACGGTTTCGCTATGAAGGGTGCGCTGAACCTCTACAGCGACGATGTTACTTCTGTTGCTGACGCTCAGCCTAAGTGGATGGCTTACGACGGCAACAACGACCTGCAGTTCGAGACCGTTACATTCTACGATGGTCTGAAGGACGGCAAGGAAGGTACAGAGAACAATATCCAGAAGAGCGAGGGCATCAGCCTACTGAACCCCGACCTGCTTCAGGCTTCTTCTGTTGCTGGTGCACTGAAGGGTCAGGGTATCCTGGCTACCAAGGACAAGGGTATTCCCCACGACCAGTTCATCAACCTCTTCGACGGTGCTAACGGCGACGTTACAGCTCCTATCTATGTGATTCCTTCGGGCGAGCAGCTCGACATCCAGATTGCTTACGACGTGGAGACCATCGACGAGAACCTCTACAGCCTGCTCTCTGACAACATCAACCACGGCAGCAATATTGAGAACATCATCTACAAGACCAATGTGCTGAGTGGTAAGACCATGCCGACTATCGAGGCTGGCTATACCTACACCATCAAGATTATCGTTGGTCTCGAGAGCGTGAAGTTTGATGTTGAGGTAACTGCTTGGCCGGAGCCGGGCACAACTTCTGAGATTGACCTCCCCGCTAACAAGTAATAGCGCATTACTCCATCAAGTATAAAAAATAAAAATACACAGATATGAAGAAAGTTTTATTCTTTGCAGCCGCTGCCACCATGCTGGCAGCCTGCTCGAACACTGACGAGCTTGCAAGCTTCCAGAATGTTCAAAACAACCAGGAGGTGAACTTCGAGGTGTATGCGAACCGTACCACTCGTGCCGGCCTACCTGGCAACAATACAGCTGGATATGGTGTAACAACAGCTTCACTGAAAACGGGCATTCATTCACAGGCTGGTTTCGGTGTGTTTGGTTACTACACCAGCAACAGCCAGTTCGATACCAACAGCTCAATGCCTAACTTCATGTACAACCAGCAGGTCATTTGGAATGCTGGTGCCGCTACTCCTTCTTGGATATATGAACCTGTGAAGTACTGGCCGAACGAGTTCGGTAATGCTGCAGTCAGCGATGATGTCGACCGCATCACGTTCTTTGCATACGCTCCTTGGCAGAAGGTGACTGTTAACACGGGCGTTCCTACAACTGATGTTGACGCTGCATTTGTCGCTGACGCTGTGTCAACTCTGACTGATGATGACGCTATCTGCCAGATTCTGTTCGGTGCAACAGACTTCGCTACTTGGAAAGCTGCAGCTCAGCAAACTGTTGTGGATGCTTATAACGCAGAAAATGGTACATCGTACCTTAATTGGACTGCCTATGAAACTGCAGAACCAGCTTTGGCTGCTGCTGCGGAGGCTCTTATCGATGCTGCACCTGCACTTGAAAAGGCCAATTATCAGGCTGGTATTGAGTCACGTATGGCTGATCAGAAGCTGAACATCACTCAGCTGACCAAGAACAACGGTACTGGCGACCCCGTCATCAAGTACGTGGTTGACATGCATCCTAATACTTCAGTTGACCTCCTTTGGGGTGTTGCTGCTGCTAACGGCACCGAGCCTTACACTTTTGAAGGAATCGACGACGTTCTTGATTCAAAAATTAAGGCAGGTAACACTTTCGTTGACCTGACCAAGCAGAATGATGTTTCTGGTAAGGTGAAGTGGAACTTCAAGCACGCTCTGGCTCGCCTGAACGTTCAGATTTGTACGGTTGTCGACAAGGCTACTCCTGGTGAGGGTACTGACGCTATTGGTCAGGAAGCTAACGGTGATAAGAAGGAGACCACTCGTGTATGGCTCCGTTCGGTGAAGTTCACCAATGGCTTCGCCCAGAAGGGTGCTCTGAACCTCCACAGCGAGAATGTTGATGATGCCATCACCGACAATGATGACCGTGTAGATGCAGCTCTGCCTAAGTGGCTCGACTATGACGGCTCTACCGAGCTCACCTTCGAGGATGTGGTTCTGTTCGACGGTCTGAAGGATGGTAAGGAAGGTACTAACAACAACATCCAGAAGAACGAGACTCCGCTCGGCATCAACCCGATCCTGACACAGGCAAAGCCCTACTTCACAGGTGTGCCCATCAAGCTGACCAACCTGTTCGAGGGTTCGCTAACTGCTGACGATCCTATCTACGTCATTCCTGATCCTAACCAGTCTGAATACATGGATATCACCGTCCAGTACGACATCGAGACCGCCGACAAGCGTCTGGCAGGTGTGCTGTCTGACGGCGTGACTAAGGGTAGCTCTATCGAGAACGTCATCACCAAGAGCACAGGTCTGAAGATTCTCCCCGGCAAGTCTTACAAAGTGAAGATTTACCTCGGTATCGAGAGTGTGAAGTACGATGTTGAGGTGACCGACTGGGTTGATGGCTCTGGCGAGACCGACGTTACTCTGCCGAAGAACGAGTAATCCTATTACTCTCGCAATACAAAGAGAGGCCGCCGCAAGAGGCGGCGACCTCTCTTTCTCAAAAAAAAAGAAACAAGCTGAACAAGTGCTCTTTGCGATGGCACATGAAAAACAAAGCTAAGACTGCTTTTCTGTGCCGACAATCTCAACAATTGTCAATTATCCATTGTCAATTATCCATTTAAGAAGGGTATGTCCCCAGCCGGTCTGAAAAGACAAAGTGGGGAGAGGGACGAAAGTCCCAAATGACTCAGAAGTCCCAGAGTTCCCAGAACTCCCAAAAGACTCAGAAGTCCCTAATGACTGGAAAATAAAGAAAATAACAAAATATAAAAACGTATGAAGAAATACTTAACTTTAATTGCTGGCGCCCTCATGATGGCGGCTTGCAGCAATGACGACGCGACGAACGACGCAACCCTGTCGGGTGAATCCATCGCTTTTAGCGCCGCTACAGAGGAAATGAGTGATGTTACTCGAGCCGTTGGCGAGATTAACGACGACACGGAGATGCAAAAGAACAAGTTCGGCGTCTTCGGGTTCTACACAGGAAAAGTGGCTTACGCTGCCAGCACCGTCACTCCAGACTATATGTGGAACCAGATGATGGAGTATAACGGAACCGTCACGCCTGGTGCATGGTTTTACTCCCCTGTGAAATATTGGCCGAACGAGGAGACTGACAAGATTAGCTTCTTTGCCTACGCTCCCTGGCAGTATTTCGAGCCAAACCACACCGCAATCCCCACAGACCTCGACCAGTGTATCTTCGCCATCTCACGCAACGTAGACAAAGGTGATGCTTGGGTGAGCTACCGGATGGCTGAGCATCCCTGGGGTACCGACCTGACAGTAGACCCCCTCGTACCGAAGCAGGTTGACCTGATGTACGGTGTCAAGAAAGATGGAACAACCTACTCTACCTGGATCGACCAGACTAAAGAGAACTTCAACCTCACACCTTCACCAGCACAGAAGGTTAAATTCACCTTTGAGCACGCCTTGGCTTGCATCGGTGATAAGGTGACCCTCCGCCTCAGCGACGAACTGAAAGCGCTCGTCACGGGCTACTCGGATATCACCATCAACAAGCTGACCATCGAGTATAAGAACTTCACCTACAAGGCTCGTCTCGTACTGAACCCACAGACACTCACGCCCAGCGTAGAGCCTAACTGGAAGGAGATTATCAGCGGTGAGTTGACCTGCGACCGTAAGTATGAGTCAGAGAAATACCCCATGACTAATAGCGCAACCAAACTGAGCGACATCACACCCGCTGAAATTCTGGCAGCAACGGCAACAGCGCCCATTGAAATCAGCAAGGGTCAGGGACTGTTCTACATCCCCATGCAGATTGCCGGCACCGACGACGCTGTCGTGTCTATCTCTATCGACTATACGGTAAGTATCAATGCGCTGCCCGATGGTCATCCTGATAAGCTGAAGAACGGCACAGCCACCAACTCCTTCAAGCTGAAGGAACAGGCTACCAACAAGGCCATGACAACCGAATTCGCCGGTAAGAAGCTCGGCATCGCCCTCGTCCTCGGTAAGGACTTCAAACTGATGCATGAGGTATGGACACTCGGAGGTACAGCTACTGAGCCCTCTTACAGCCGTCAGTGGTAATTTAATGAAACAATAAAAAAGAAAAGATATGAAAAAGACGTTCTTGACACTACTTTGCTTACTGACGTTAGGCGCCAGTACGGCATGGGCACAAGATGAAGAGGCTAAAGAGGCTATCATCGGCACAACGAAGTATGCCACACTGGAAGAGGCCATCACTGCTGCTTCCAGCAACCAGACCATCTCGCTGCTTAAGGATATTACTCGCAATGCCTATTCGAGTTTAATGAGTTCTTATCCAACATCAGACGGAGATTATCTGGTTGTTATCCCTGCTGATAAGAACATTACGCTTGACCTCAACGGTCACTCGATAAAAGCAGAGGGAACAACGAGAGATCAACTGAACAAAAACGTGCTACTGAATGCTGGTAAGCTGAAGCTCACAGACACATCAGAGACACCGGGCACCATCGAAGGACGTGTTGGCGTAGAAGGATATCCCAATTCCAATACGACCATTGAGAAGATTAACATCAATGGTTACTACGGATGTGTCAAAGTTTACACGCCAAAGTCGGGCGGTATCAATGCAACCATTACCATCAACAGTGGTACTTTCACTTCCGATGAGTATGCTGTGTTAACGGGCAACGGTGCAAAAGATGCCAACGGCAGCAAGATATATGTCAACGGTGGTACGTTCAACGCTACTTCTACTGTTAGCGGCAGAGCTGCAGTAGGGATCTATGCACCCAACGATGACACTTGGATCATTGCTGGCGGTACGTTTAACATTGAAGGCGGTAGCGAAGCCGCTGTAGGTGTCCTGCAGCGTGCCGGTTGGGTATCAATCCCCGAAACAAGCACAGCCGTCTTTAACGTCAACTCAAGCAACGCATCAAAACAGAGTGAATTTGGCACATCGACACAGAAGTTCACAACGGCTTCTCTCATCTTCGACACTAAGTCAGCTTATCCTGCAATTGAAGAATCATGGGGTTTGACCGTCAAAGGCGGTACGTTTGACAGCAATGGTGCGCCCGCAACATGGATTAAAAATGATCTTGAGACGAAGAACCGCATTGAGATTGCTGGCGGCCACTTCAACAAGGCATTTGGCGATGAGTACGCTGCCTTAGGATACAAGTGCGGTGCCGACGGAAAAGGTGGATTTACTGCCATTGACAACGTCACAAGGATTTACACCTTGGCTGACCTCGAGTTGTTCCGTGACAACGTTTATTCAGGAGAGAAGAATTATGATGGAGAGATCGTCTTGCTGATGAACGACATCGATGCAACTGCTGCTTCATGGGCATACGGCATTGGACAGCTTCTGGAAACTGATGGCGATGCAAAGAACCCGTTCCAGGGAACCTTTGATGGACAAGGTTATACCATCAAGGGACTGACTGTAAATACTAAAAGTGTACAGAACGCTGCATTATTTGCTTGTATTAAAGGAGCAACGATTAAGAATCTGAATCTTTACGAGTGTACCATGAAAGGCATGGGACACCGTGTAGCAGGTATCGTTGCAAGAACATTTGGAACAGACAATAAGATCCTGAACTGCTCGGTTAAGAACAGTGACATTGAGTGTATGGACAATCCCACTGCCGACCAAAGCTTAGTTGCCGGTATTGTCGCAACTGTCACTAACACAGAGATTTCTGGCTGCTTGGTGAGCGGAACATGCATTGTTGGTCGCACACATGGTGGAACCTGTAACGGTGCAGGTGGTATTGTTGCAAACCTTTACGGAAATTGTATTATTAAAAACAACACAGTCGTTGCTGGCGATTCTTTAGCCGTACACATTTGGGGTAAGACTCGTGGCGTCGGAGCCATCATCGGTGAAAACCACTCTGGAGACGTACACGAATTGACAACAGGCGGCCATACGATTTCTGGTAACTCATACGATTCAAATGTCATTGTAGCTTATTGGAGTGGTTCAGATTGGACATATCTTATGGGACCACTTACTCAAAGAGGCTTTGACCGTCCAAGTGTCACAAGCGACCCTGCAGGAATATCGATGGCTACTCAAGATATTTCGAAAGCCATTGTAGAACTTAAAGTTGGTGGAAATACACAGACTTGGAAGACTTATAATGGTTCAGCTCAAACTCCCGATGCTGTCGAAGTTAAGTTTGGGTCAACTACATTAACCGAGAATACTCACTACACACTAACCTACCAGGAAATGATTGAGCCGGGTGTCTATCCGCAGGCTATCAGAATTACTGGTATGGGACCGTTCTACGGAAGTGTCTATGCAGACTTCACCATCTGCAAGCCATTAACACATAAGGACATTGTTATCACTCCTGAGGAGTTGCCATCACGTTTCTACACAGGTACTGCGCAGACCGTAGGCATCAAGGTGACTGACAATGGTGTCGACCTCACAGAGGGTATAGACTATGAGTTAAATTATACCAACAACACTGGTACTGCAACAACTGTGACGGAAGCTACAGTGGAAATAAAAGGTATTGGTATTTACATTGGTTCTGTCAGCAAGAAGTTCTACATTATGCCTACTGAGATGACAGAAACCAAAGATGGTAATACCATCAAGTTCGTATTGAACGACAAGACGAATACCGTATCAGTAAAGCAAATAACGCCTACTACTAAGGATATCGTGGTGCCTGCAACCATCAAGCCAGACGCAACGAACTTCCCGAGTCTGGAACTCACAGTAACAGGCATTAAGGCTGGCGCATTCAATAATACAACTATCAACAGCGTAACACTGCCCGAGACCATTACTGATATCGAGGATGACGCATTCCTGGGAGCTACGAACCTGCATTGGATCGACGCATCGGAAGCAACGGGTTATACACCGGCCAGCCTGAGCCGTACAAGCGGTGCCTTCAACGGCATCAACAAGCGCTCGCTCATCTTCCTCAACGGTATGATTCCCAGTGGCGAGAACTATGTCTACAAGGTTGGAGCAGATAACTACCAGAGCGACGAGCTGATTATCTATGATGATATCAATGGTAACCAGCAGGGCTTCGACGATGCTGCCGCAGCTAAGTGGGGCTTCCAGAACCCGATTGAGTTCACTGCTAACACAGTGACAAACCCACGAAAGCTTACTGCTACTGCAAGTGACAAGCAGCAGGGATATACCACCTGCCTGCCTTACGAGCTGACCATCACAGACGCCATGAAGGTCTACGCGCTCGCATACTCGAAGGGTGCTTTCACTATGGGAAGCGATAATTACGATGGTCTGATTGGTGTTGAAGAGGTGAAGGGCACTATCGAAGCCATGAAACCGTACATTCTGGTTCCTGCTGAAAGTGGTGCACTTCTGGCCACGAAGGATGCTAAGATCGTAAAGACTTACAACGGTGCTACCAGCAAATACGTTCCCACGACAGACGCCACTTCACTGGCCGCCACAGGTGAGGCTCAGTTTACGATGTGCGGTACGATGGAGTACCTGCCTGGTGCTACCACCATGTATATCATGCAGAAGGACAACGTTTGGAATGCTGCAACTGCTACCGACTATCCCGGACCGTGTGTACTGCCAATGCGCGCATACATCATAGCATACGTTGCTCCTGCTCGTCTGTTTACAGTGTTCTACAACGCCGACGGCACCACCACAGCTATCGACAACTTCGTGGTTGACAACGACGACAAGGCAGAGGTATTCGACCTCCAGGGTCGCAAGGTGAAGAACCCGGCCAAGGGTCTCTACATCGTCAACGGCAAGAAGGCTATTGTGAAGTAAAAGATTAGCACTGCCACTATAAAATAAAGCTCGCCAATCGGCGAGCTTTATTTATTTAATCCGCCAGCGACCGTCGGGGAGGCAGACCATGGGCACAACGATTTCCTCTTGAGTGGAGTCGCCGTAGCAGAGTAAAAGGAAGACGGAAGTATAGCCAGCAAGGCTGTCAGTAACGGTACTGGTGGAAGCACTAAGAGAGACCGAAGTGATGCCTTCATGCTTCTCCTGCTGCTGAGCTATGAACTGACGGTAGCCCGTGAGCAACTGCTCACGATAAGCCTCAGGCAGGGAGTCCGTCCCTACCCTACCCTCCAGGAACTGCTCGTACTCACCAGCGGCCAAATGGCGATAGAAACATTGGGCGGCCAGTGCCGCCTGTTGCTCAGGCGTCGGCGCATCGCCACAACCTCCAAGAGCGATAAGACTCATCAGCCCTAACGCTCTCAGTGGTCTCAGCACGCCCAGTACGCCCAGCGCCCTCATTTCTGACGGATAAAGACGTGGATGGGCGAACCGGTAAGCGTCCAGTTCTCGCGTATCTTATTCTCAAGGAAACGCTTGTAAGGCTCCTTGACATACTGGGGCAGGTTAGCGTAAAACACGAAGGTAGGAATCTGCGTGTCGGGCAC
>Ga0247611_10010052_pt1 | contig 11203 bp, 10 predicted proteins | sample 177DNAGHGhighgp2_FD_192422 | JGI IMG/M metagenome (GOLD analysis project Ga0247611, IMG submission 192422) | Sheep rumen microbial communities from Palmerston North, Manawatu-Wanganui, New Zealand - 1770 DNA GHGhigh gp2 | ecosystem: Host-associated > Mammals > Digestive system > Stomach > Rumen... | reverse complement strand
ATTCGCTACCTTTCAGTTTGTATGTGCTGCCCATCACACTCTTAGGCACACCACGCATGATATGGATGCCGAACTTCAGACCCATGTCATGAATCTTCTGAGCCAGAGCCTTGAAGCCTTCGTTCTTGCCATCTACCATACACGAGGGGAAACGGGTAGGGGAGGGCAGGTAGCGTCCGTACTCGTCGAGCACATACTCCTGATTCCCCTGTTGGTTGTAGTTGCCAGCGCCCAATGACGGGTGGTTGCAGTACCAACGGATGTCCACCACCACATATTCCCAGCCGTATTTCACAAGGTCGTTATCAACCAGATACTGTGCGTTCTGCAGAACCTCTTTTTCGGTTACTGAAGAGTAGTAACAGTCCCACGAGTTCCAGCCCATAGGCGGTGTCATAGCCCAAGTCCTAAACGTGGACATGTTCTCATTGTTCTGTGCCTGCACCATGCCCAATGAGAGTAGCGCAGCAATAATAGTTAGCGTTAGCCGTTTCATTATCGTTAGTTTGGAATCTGTGGCAAAGATACAAAAAAAATCCCAAAATACGAACGAGTGAGTGCAAAAAAGAAAACGATTGAGACTTGCTCAAATCGTTTCCTTTTGCCTTTTGCCACTGAATAATGCAGAGCACTATTCAGTCTGGTCATCACCACCGCCGCCGGTGTCGTCGCCTTCGCCGGTGTCGGAGCCTTCCACGCCAAGCTCGGCATCGATGGCAGCCTTGGCATCCTTCCTGGCCTTGGCCTGCTCCTCGCGAGTGGTAGTCAGCTCGTAGTCCACCTTGCTTGCCATGTCGTCCCAGTAGCTCTGGTCGAACAGGATGTGAGGAGTGACTGCGGTGACATGTGCCGCGGGGTTGAACTCGCTGGCGCTGTCCACACCCTGACTGGAGATGGTGACGTAGAACGTGCCAAGTCCGGGGATGTTCACACGGTTGCCGGCCAGCATCTGCTCGATGATGCACTCCAGAGCGTCGGAAAGCACACCCTTCAGCGTACCGCCAGTGAAGGGAGTGTTGTGCTCCTTCATGTGCTTCACCAGATTCTCCACGCCGATGGTCTCGTTGCTCTGCATCACGGCATAGACCTTCTTCTCCGAGTTCTTCTCGCTGGGATTGCTCTTGCGCAGCGCCAGCGAATACTTCAAATTACCAATTCTCTTGTTTCCCATTTCTTTGATGATTAGGAGTTAATACTTTTTTGCGAATGACTACATCGGGCACCCGCTCCCGCCGAAATTGAGTTAAGAATCCACCCTTTCAAATGCATCACAAAGTTACGAAAAAATACCCACATAAACAAATATTTCCGCACATTTATTCCACCAATACTTCAATATTTTTCACCCCCTCAGATTATTCAATCTATAGCACAATTAAATGAATTAAAGCCGTAGGTACCCGACCCACGGCTTTATTAATGTTGACGGTTGCGGAGCTTGATGTAATCGCGCCTATATGCAACTCTCATCTGGGTGCAAAGTTATGAACTTTTCCCGAAACCTCCAAATTTTCCGTCCTTTTTCTCTTCTTTCCCCTCCTCACACCGCTTATCCCATAAGACCTATGGTCTTCCTCCTCACACCACTAATCCTCCCCCGAAACACTACTAATGCCCAGCCTCAAACATTACTAATGCCCGCGGCGAAACATTAGTAATGCCCGCGGCGAGGCGCAGTAGCGTGACGGATGACAGATGACAGTTATAATGTGGGGGAGTGAAGTGGGGCGAGGGGATAATTATGCATTGATTTTTATACTATATATTTTATTTTAATATAAGTATTATGATTATATTCTTTACTTAATATTTCGCACAATCCATCTCACCATATTCCTGCAAAACTGTCATCTGTCATTTGTCATTATTAAAAAGGCAGTTTGGCACGGTTTTTGCTATACGATTTTTATAATTTAACAAAAAAAATTAAATCGATATCATGACAAGATACGCGTTTTACACGTATGACTTCTGTCCAGGTACGGCACAGTTGAATGCTTTTGAAAGAGAGAGAGTGCCTTTCAGTCAACTCAGCGTTGGCAGTTGTCAGAAGAGGCTTGATTTACAATTTGGAATTAATGGTGAGGAATTTAGGATTCAAAGGAGCAAAAAGGATGATGCCGACCCATACCCCTGTACTGTGATGGCCCACATCAAGGGTATTACCCTGTTGCGCATAGAAAAGCCCAAGAATGTAAAGATATTCAAAAAGCAGGAAACAACAAAAGGGAATATAGCCTCCATTACGAAAAAGTGGGAGACTTCAACCCCCTTTAATTATGTCATCATCGACTGTCGTGAGGGCCACAATCTGATAGCAATCAGCATTGACAGCGATGCATGGAGTAACACGGACACGGTGGGCAATATGCTACAGGAGAGTATAAACCGTCAGTTTGATTTGATGGGACTGGACATAAGCATCAGTCTTACACCACAATACCTGAGTCGTGATTTTGTTGAGTATTCGCGTTTCCTGATAAAGAAGAAGAAAAGGCGCGTCACAAAAATGACATTCTTTTTCAGTGGTGGTACGATAGACCCACAGATTGAGGCAATCATCAAGAAAGACCGATATCTAAGCGGATTGAATAGCAGGAGCTTCAATTCGAAACATACAGAGATTTCATACATCGACCCCGACAGCGCAAGCATAGTTCGCAAGAACTCGCAAACGCTTGAACATTTCGTAACTCTTGTCATGAGTAACCCCAAGTCCGATGCGTTTCGTCTACGCATGACTTACGATGATGGCACTACGCTAAACTGCGGAAAGAGGGTAAGGATAGAATATGAGATGTCAGAACAGACATTTATGTCATTATTGGGTTACGGGTCATTGTTCAGAGAAGAACAAATCGGGAACTGGCTTGATGATGTAGTAAGGCTTATAAATGAGGAACAAAATGCTGGATAAACTTAACAATAAGGAAGAGAAAATTCGTGTACGTAACAACTTCTGCGAACATGAATTATACAAGGTGTGCGATGCAGCATTTCTCCCTCGTGCCGGCAAACTCGACGGAGCACAGGTAAACACTGAGGACATATTCTGTGAAGTGGCGCAGTTGCTCGACACCTTGAACGAATACCCCAATTTTAAGTCCGAACAGAAGGATATTGAGAAGTGTTTTTCACAATTCATGTTGAAATATCGCGATTGGCCCGGCACAACAGTGAGGGACAGAAAAATGATTGCTGACACTGTGTTTCGCATTGTCCGCGAACTTATGAATCACCGTTGGCAGTTATGCTACAGCGAAGAACTTTATGATGCTATGAGTGAAGTGCTGAACGAAAAAAATGAATTAGAAGACAGCAACGAACTGGACCAAACACTGTTTGACAATAGCCACGAACTCGACACATGGATAAACCAAGACTACAACGGTCACCTGTGCGAAGAAATAGAGCTAGTCGCCAAAGTGGAGCCATGCAAAGAAAAGAAACGAAGCGGAAGAAAGGCAGTGGAAACTAATAGCATCACAGCCTCATTCGACTATCTCCCCCGAGTCGATAACAGACCTCAGCGCCTGCAAGCCTTCCACAGTGGAATGGATGGGAGATTCTTCAAAGTCAGCTTAAGGGATTTCATTGACATATTCACAAATAAGTCCACCACCAAAAAGATTCTGTGGCTGGGCGATATTATAGAATTGAAATACCTGATAAACAAACTGGTCAGTTCCAATTGGATAAAGCTACCCAAGAGCTGCGGCAAATGGCAACTTGTTTGTGCTCGCTTCAACATTAGAATCAAGAACCACGAAAAAGCAGATGACAGATTGACAAATGACAGTTCGTATGTAGAGTTAGAACTGAAAGAATCGCAGTTCAACAAAAGCAAGAAAACGACCAAGACACACGAAAAACTTGACCGAATCATTGCTGTGCTCGATCCCAAAGTAGACTACACAGAGGCACTCAACGACTATCTGGACTATCAGAACTCGATAGATGACCACGACGAACTCGAAGACACGGCAGACGCACTGGAGCACGGACTAAATACAGACCTCCGAGTATAGGTCGGTACGAAAATCGGCAGCAAAAACTTTTTTATCAATAATTTCAAATTGGCGCAAAGCAGAGCAACCACGCTGCCTTGCGTCTTTCTTTATGTCTTCATTCGATGGTCGGGGCAAATTGGCAGTCGGGAATAATCGGCATTAATACCGCCCAATTTTTCCATTGGTAGTTCCTCTCTAATGAGGACAAAAAAATTATGGAAAATAACATATTTTCATTCAATCGCCGTCCGAAAAACAGTAAGACGGGCGATGTTGAGAGCAATTTTCATCGTGGTTACGCCGAGGCAGCAACAGCAGAGCAGATTCTGGCAATGCTGCAAAGCGAGGAACTGAAGGAGGCTGTAGCTCCCATTCGTGCAGGGCAGGAGGTGTTAAAAGAAAATTTACCCTACATCTGTCCCCACTACGCATGGTTCCGCGACAATCATCGTGCGCAAGCCGCCATCGTTCCCGAGGCATTCACATTCCGCACATGCGTTGACGTGGATGAATTGGAACTGGTGGAAACAGCCAAGCAGCGTGCTCTTGAGGTCAACGAAGACCCCTTCAGCGACTGGGAGGACTTGGTGGAGTACATCGAGTACTCTGCCCGCAAGAAGCTGCACATCTGGATTCGCATCCCCAAGGGTATGACCATCGAGGAGGCACAACGGGCATTCTGCAAGGAGATAGACATCCCCTTCGACGAAGCATGTATCACGCCCGAGCGTTTCATTTACATGACAGGCGACGAAGTCTATCGTTCCCAAAAGTGGCTCGAACCGCTCACCGACGAGGACATCAGCGAACGTCGTGAAGCCTACCTCCAACGAGGTCTCGATGTGGACGGGCGCCCCCTGAAGGAACCCGAGACGAAGCCGACACCAACGGCATCAAGTGAGGCAAAAACCTCAGAGGTAATTGCAGCCAGCAAGCGCACACGCCTGATTGTGCAGGAAATCATGAAGAAAGAAGGGCTCACTATGGCCGACCTAATCGAAGTAGGTGGTCGTCACAATGCCCTGAAGATGATTCTCAGTCATGCCACACAACTGCTGAAACAAGGCGAACTCCTTGGCGTAATGTCCGAGCTCATGCCCGCCATCAGTCAGGAGAATGACCTGCAGCAAATCGTACGCGACTTTTATACTAAGTACTACGACAAAAGCGCCCGTCTCACAGAGTTCCAGAAGGAAGTGTTCCGCAAGAGCCGCAAGCTGGATGATGACCACGACAAAGACAATGACTCGGAAGACAAGGCCACACCAAAGCAAGTCCCTGGTGACACAGCTCCATTGTCTGAAATCTATGCCTCACCGCTACCTCCAATGCTGCCCTCAAAGTTGCCATCACTGGTCAAAGTCGTAACCTCGCAGACACCTCTTGAGATGAAACCGACGGTGGCTCAGGGCTCGTTCCCGCCCCTTTGTGCATATCCGCGTAAGCTCAGTTTTCTCTACATCGACAACCAATACCGCGAGCCACGTACAAATTGCCTCACAGTAGCCGGCACAGGTTCCGGTAAAGACACCAGTTTGAAACAGCCCCTGAAGCACATCACCATACCCATGGTGGAGCGCGACAATGTCAACCGACAGCGACTGAAGCAGTACAATGAGGAGTACAACGCAACAAAGGCCAACAAGGACAAGCCGAAACGTCCTGCCGACCTCATTATACAGAAGGTTGGAAGCGACCTTACGCCTGCCCGATTGGCACAGCTCATGGACGACTCACAGGGGGCTCTGCTCTACACGCAGATGAACGAATTCGAGCAATGGTACGGCGTTGAAGGACTGCGCGGACAACAGTGCACCTTCAAGAACCTGAAACTTGCCGACGATGAGGATAACCCGTTCGGACAGGAACGTGCAGGAGTGCAGAGCGTCAACTATACAGGCCCGCTGGGACTGAACTGGAACGCATCTACAACACCTAGCAAAGTCCAGAACATGTTCCGATACGTTATGGTCGACGGTCCCGTAAGCCGCGTATGTCTCGCCACTACTCCCGATGTAGGACTGGCAGCACCCATACCCAAATACGGACGTTACGACGAGCGTTACGACGAAGCCCTGCGCCCTTACATCGAGAACCTGCAGGCAGCAACTGGCGAAATCACCTGTCGTCCAGCCCTCCGTCTTGCTGAGAAGCTGAAGGAAGAGTGCGACCAATACACCTTGGTCACTCAGGATGAAGTATTCGACAACCTCAGCCACCGAGCCCTCGTACACGCCTTCCGTAAGGCTTGCATACTCTACGCCGCCAACGGCATGAAGTGGGAGAAATCCATCGAAGGCTTCTGCCGATGGAGCCTCCACTACGACCTCTGGCTCAAGCTACACTTTTTCGGCGACATGATTCGCAAGGCAGGCGAACACATGCAAACCTCTAAGCGAGGCCCGCGCAACCTGCTCGAACAGATAACCGCAAATGCCGAGGGCATATTCACCTACTCCGATGCCGTTGCGGCCAGAATAAAAGACAATAAAAACGAAGCTGGCACAGGCAATATGCTCAGTCAGTGGAAGAGCCGTGGCTACATCGAAGCCCTTCCCGACGGTCGCTACAAAAGACTCATCCCCAAGCAATGACAAATGACGGATGACAGTTCCGTACAAACACGGTAGTCCATACTCCCTTAACGAAGCGCACGAGAGCCCCCTCCCGTGTGCTTTTCTCATTAATTCCCTTTGCCGTCTCAAAACTAATCACTACCTTTGTCCCGTGTTCCGCAAGGAATGCAAGACATATTTGCTCGATTGCCTTTGAAATCCCACTCTAGAAAAGAGAGCAAACAACATACCTAATAGAGCCGGCCCTATTTTATTGTAATAACATTATTATCAATTAAACAATAATAGCATGAAAAACAAAATGTCCATTTCATTAAAGGACCTAACAGAGTTCTGTTTCTTTTCTTCTGTAGCAGTATTACTATCCGTTCCTATAATCCCTCTGTATAGCAGTGTTGCACCACATATCATACTAGCAATTCTTGCTGTAATAGTATTTTTGCGTGAAAAGGAGTCTATTGTTGTAAAATGCTTGTGTGTTTCCGTTTTTTTTAATTCAATTTATTCTCTTTTTATATTAACATACTGGAATGATTTCCCAGTATCTTTTGCAACTTTTTTTGATAGTCTAATTAATAAACTCATATTATCAGTCATTATAGTTGGCCCTATTATATATGCGTTTATCAAATCTGATAAACATTCATCAAAGTTATTTCTTGGTATTATTGCAACAACATTACTATTAAGAATTCATAATTTTGGTTCTTATATACTGTATAATTTTGTTTTCTATATTCTATTAATATCACTTATTCTATTTTTTATTTCATCTGCACTTGACACTAATGACGATATAACGAGAAAAATTTCCATTGGTGCCGCAATTTGTGCTTCATTTATTATGTTTGTCGCAATTACAGGAATTATTATTAAGTTATGTGACAAACCTGAAAATAATTGGTATGGTGGTTTATCAGATTATTACGAAATTAGATATCCTATATATACTACATGCTGTAGCATCTTTAAATACTCCAGTATAGGGATACTTGCAGCTGGAATCATTATGGGATTGTATTTCGCCAACATACTTAAAAGATCTAAAACTACTCTTCGTAATATTTGCATACCAGCAATTTTATCCATGATTGGATTTGGTGGCATATATAGCTATAATTCTTATAGAACAAGTTACTATGGGTATTGGGGATTTGGATTATGGAACGAATATAGTTTGATTTATATTTATATTGCCGTGTATATAGCAATGGCATATTCTTTTTACAAACTTCATAAAATTTTATAGTTATGGGACAATTAGACGAAATGCTGGAAACGCAAAACAATGAAGCAGTTGTCGAAAAACAAGACAATACACAAACGACACTACTAAAAAAAGTATCTATTGTATTTAAATGGTTTTCCATTCTTTTTTTTATCATTGGTTTTGCAGGCATAATCGCAGGTATTGGTGACAACAAGGAAGAACCAATCAATATAGGAATTGCTGTGTTTATTGGAGGATTGTTTACACTACTTTATGGTTGTATAGGCGAAGCTATAGACGACATCAGAGAAAGCCTCAAGAAATAAACCTCCACTTCCCACACCCCAAACACAAATACAGGCCCCACTCACCTGCGAGGTCTGTCCTTTTGCGTGGGGAGGGGTGAATTAACCGGACGGCAGAATGCCTACGCTTGCGTCGCTCGAACTTGTTCGCTTGCGTAGCTTGTCGGAGCAAGAATAATTGGAGCAAGTAACCGCAAAGCGCTTGCGTAATGCAATGGAGCAAGAAATGGGGCGAAAGCTTTTGCCGTTCCGAAAACAATTCGTAAATTTGCGACGAAGAATGTAATTAATTAAACACAAATATGGCCAAAGAAGACATTATAAAGGCGTGGCAAGAGCAGGTGCAAGAAGACATCAGTTCAGCAGAATGTCTCTACCAAGGCGGTCATTGGCTCTATGTAGCCTTTCTCTGTCATCAGGCCATTGAAAAGGCCCTTAAAGCCTATTATGTGGCAAATCACGATGACGACCCACCATACACTCACAGTCATTTGCGATTGATAGATGTATGCGGACTAAAAGACGAGATTTCGCCTGAACACATGAGGTTCTTATCGCTCATGGGACCTATGTACATCGAAGCCCGATATCCTGAACAGAAGGCAAAGACGGCTCGAACACTTAACAAGGACGCTTGCAAGCACATCATAGAAACAACTAAACAACTGACGCAATGGATAGGAGAACTCTAACACGGGATGAAGCCATAGAAACCGTTCGTCGATATAAACGAGTGATACGTCACCGTTACAAGACTGAGCCAAAGGTGTATATTTATGGTTCCTACGCAAAAGGGTATGCTAATCCTGATAGCGACATTGATGTTGCAGTTATCGTACCGGAACCGGAAATAAACAATCACTGGGAACAGTCTGCTGACCTGTGGGGCGACATCCGCAAGGTTAACACACTAATTGAGCCGGTGCTCATGGAGGAAAACGAAGACTCTATGCTATACCGCGAAGTAATGCGTACCGGTATGGCTGTTTGATTACACGAATCACATTTTTCATTCTTTCATTTTTTCATTCTTTCATTTTTAATTTAGTTTCCATTGTTGTTTTCTGGACTTTCATTCCCATGTTCCTGTAGAATGAAAGTGCTGCATCGTTGCCCTCCCACACATTCAGGGTGATGTTGTTGCAGCCTATTGACGCGGCATAATCGCGGACATATTCATACAATGCCTTGCCAACGTGTTTGCCGCGAGCCTTTTCATCCACGCAGATGTCGTCGATGTACAGCGTCTTGATGTCCTGCAGCAGTATGTCGTCCCTGACTTCTGTTATCAGACAGAAAGCATGACCTAAAACCGCTCCGTCTTCAAAGACGAAGATAGGTTTGCTGTCGTCTGCCAGCAGGGCTTCGAGCTCTTGTTCATCATACTTGGTCGTGTTCGGTTTGAACAGGTCGGGACGTATCACATGATGCACCATATTAACCTGATGCAGCAGTTCTATGATGCTTGGTATGTCTCTTTTTTCAGCTTTTCTAATCATATTTCGTTTATTTATGTTCACCGATTATCTTCTCCATCCAAATCATGTCGTACCAACGTCCGAACTTCTTTCCGCACTGGTGGAAGTGAGCCACCCGTTTGTAGCCAAGCTGCTCGTGGAAACGAACGCTGTCCTGCGTCAGATGTTCATCTTCAGGGTCGATGAATGCAATGCATGCGTTCATATTTAGGATTCCCTGTGCCTTCAGCCGTTGTTCGAGAGTATCGTGGAGCTGACGGCCTATTCCGCATCGCTTCATGCTGCTGTCAACATAGATGGAAGTCTCTACCGCCCATTGGTAGGCTGCCCGTTCGTGAAAAGCACCGGCGTATGCGTAACCCACTATCTGCCCATCCTTATTTGCCACTATCCAAGGGTATTTCGCCTGCACATTCAAGAGGCGTTGACGAAACTCGTCCAGTGTCGGCACATCGTACTCGAAGGTGATGGCTGTCTGTTCCACGTATGGCGCATAGATGGCAAGCATCGCCTCTACGTCCGATAATACAGCGTCTCTGATAATACAACTCATTTTTGTTAATTATTTTAGTTCCGGCCAACCATCGGCTGTCCATGAGATTGTACGTTGGATGAGTAGGGCAGTACCACCCTTCGTGGCGCTGTAGCCGTGACAGATAAAGATGTCCTCGCTATCGAAGGTGTAGGCGGCACAGTGGCCTACGGCTTCCCATTGTTTCTTGTCGCCCTCAAGGACGAGGGTTCCTCCACCAACTGCCATATCCCTGCCGTCCTTGTCGAGGTAAGGACCGTCGATAGTCTTGCTACGTCCTACAGCTATGCGGTAGTTCGATTTGGCTCCGCGACAACAATAGTCCCACGACACAAAAAGGTAATAATAGCCGCCGTGCTTGAATATGAATGGTGCCTCAATGGCGTTCGTACCTGCATAGCGCGATGTAGGGTTAGGCTCCGTGGGTTTGTAGTTAGGGTCGTAGCGACGGGCAATGGTTCGCGCGGTGCATTTTGAATTATCTAAGTGCATAGTGGAGTCGAGGCGAGCCAACTGTATGCCGTCCCAAAACGAGCCCCATACGAGCCAAGGCGTATCGGTGGCATCGTCTATAACGAAGTTGGGGTCAATGGCGTTCCAGTTGTCACGCTTAGCACGGGAGGTAACGATGCAGCCCTCGTCCTTCCATAGGTTCGATGCGAGCGAACGGCTGCTGAGCAGACCTATCGCAGAACCGTTTTTGCCGAAGGTGGAACAGCTATAGGCCATCCACCAGCGGTTGTGCCAATGGATGACATCGGGTGCCCATACATGACTGCCAAAGCCGGGCACAGAGTCTGTGGTCCATCCTGGTATGACCGTCATCACTGGTTGGCGCGACATAGTCCATGTCCGTCGGTCTTTCGAGGTCATCCGCTGTATGCCGATACCTGTAGAATAGAGATAGTAAGTGTCGCCCTCCTTAGCCATCACAGGGTCATGCACCATGGGTGAGTCTGTTTGAAAGGACATGTCTCTCATGCGCGGCTGCTGTGCCTGTATCGTACTTGTAAGGCCAAGCAGAGCGGTTAATGCTATCTGTGCCAACAAAATAAATGGCAGCCCATATTTGAACTTCTTATGCATAGTCTT
>Ga0247611_10010050_pt1 | contig 11205 bp, 10 predicted proteins | sample 177DNAGHGhighgp2_FD_192422 | JGI IMG/M metagenome (GOLD analysis project Ga0247611, IMG submission 192422) | Sheep rumen microbial communities from Palmerston North, Manawatu-Wanganui, New Zealand - 1770 DNA GHGhigh gp2 | ecosystem: Host-associated > Mammals > Digestive system > Stomach > Rumen... | reverse complement strand
TTTCAAAGTAAAGAAGATATAGTAGCATTCTTACTTGAAAATGGTATTATTAAAAACTAGGAAACTAGTTTTTTTATTTTATATATTGTATAATTTATTTAGGAGGTCTTATGAAAAGAACATTATTATGTATGATATTACTTTGTATTATACTGATATTAGTTAAATTCAGATTTTCTAATTATACTATTGAATATAAAGTTAATAATTATAATATAAAAACAGTTTATAAAAATAGTAGATTTTATCATGAGATAAGTAAAGGTGATAGAATTTTCAATTTTGATATTTTTAAAAGTAGGAAAATGTCATATACAAAAATAGATTCAATTAAAGAAATAATTAGTGATAATATATATTGTATTTATCCCAAAATAAAAGATACTAAAACATATCCATTATGTTATATAGATAAAGAATATACTGATTATAATTTAATTGATTTAGAATTATTAGATGAATATAAAGAAGAGATTATTGATGTTGAAAAACCTAATAAAGATTTTGTTTACTATAATAATTTAAGTAAAGATGAGTATATTGCATTATGGAATTATAAAGGTTATATTGTTATGAATAATGGTTCATATCAGATTAAAAATATGTTTAAAAATGATAAATATGATAATAGTTTAGCAATACTTGTAGATGATACTATATATATGTCTAATAATGACGAAGAACATGAATATACAAGTTTAAAATCATTAAATTTAAAAACATTAGAAGTTAGTAAAATAGATTTAGGATATAATATAGATTTTGATTCTTATATAGTAGGAAATATTAAAAATAATATTTATATATTTGATAATAAATATTCTATATTATATGAAATAAATATTAAAAATGGAAAAGTAAATATAAAAGCTAATAATGAAAAAGGATTTGTTAAGTATGAAAATGGTTCTTTTACAACTTGTAGTAAAAGTGAATATAAAATAGATAAAATAAAATATAATACTATAAAATCTAATTATCAATATATTGTTAATGATAAAACATATAAAGTTATAAATGAAAATAAATTTGTTAAAGAATTAATTAATGATAATCCTATAAATATATTTAAAGAAAATAATAATGAATTATATTATTTATATAAAGATAGTTTTTATAAATATAATCCAGTAAGTGGAAATAAGAAAATATTTTATAATTATGAATTATCATTTAATAATGATAATACTATATTTGTTTATAATAAATAACACAATTATTTTTATATCATATAATACATTAGGTGATATAAATGATAGATAATTATATAGATAGTCCTTTCTATAAATCATATGTAATTAAAAAAGGAGATACATTATATCAAATATCAAAAGATTATAATGTTAATACTAAATTATTAGCAGAATTGAATGGATTAAATTTGGATGATTATATTTATCCTGGACAAACAATATTAATTCCTAAAAAAGATGTAAGTTATTATATAACTAAAGATGGAGATACATTATCTATAGTTAGTGATATATTTAATGTTAGTGAATCAGATATTATAAAAAATAATAAAACTTTATATTTACAAGAAGGACAAATGATATATTTTAAAAGAGACTAATACTAGTCTTTTTTATTTTTAAGTGTTATAATTCTTATAGTAGGAGTTGGTTAGATTGGTAATTAAAAAACCTTATGCTTTTTTGATAAAACATTTTAGGCTTATTCATGGCTTTGTTTTAGCTATGATGTTATTTTTAATGGTTAAATCTTTAGATATATTTTCATTCTTTAATTCTTATGCTTCAAATCATACATATTATAATCAATCAAATTTAGCTTCTTTATATATTACACCATTAATGTATGGAATAAGTATATTAATGATAATAACTATATTAGTAGTATATTTAATTTTAGCATTAAAAGATAAAAGAAATAAGATATACTTAGCTGAGATAATATATTATATAGTAATGATTATATATTTTGCCTTTATGGCAAGTGTATTTAAAGGATTAGAAACTAAAGGTTTAGATTTAGAGTCAGTTAGAAATATAAGAGATATTACTTTGATAGTAATTTTTCCACAGTTAATATTTATAACTATAATGCTTGGTAGAACTCTTGGATTTAATTTAAAACAATTTGAGTTTAAAAGAGATTTAGAAGAATTAAATATTGATGTATCTGATAATGAAGAGATTGAAGTAACTCTTGGAAATGATACTTATAAAATAGCAAGAACATTTAGAAAAATGATAAGACTTACTAAATATTTCTTGATAGAAAATAAACTATTTGTTATAGCATCAGCATCTATTATAATACTAGGATTATCTATATTTATATTTTCAAAAGTTAATATTTATCAAGATATTCATAAACAAGGTGATATAATTCAAGCTAAATCATTATTGTTTAGTGTTAATAATTGTTATATTACAGATGCAGATTTAAATAATACAGTAATTCAAAATGGAAAAAGTTATATATTAGTTGATATGAAAGTAACTAATAAATCAACACTAACATATAAATTAACAAGAGATACATTTAAATTAGAAGTTAATAAAAAATCAATATTACCAAATTATAACTATGCTAATAAATTCTATGATATTGGAAGTATTTTTCAAGAATTTGAATTATATGGTAATGAAGAAAAATCATTTATTATTATTTTTGAAGTTAATTCATCTGAAGTAAAAGATGATTATATATTTAAAATTAAAGATTTAACAGTAGATAGTAGAGGTAATAGTACTTATAATCAAGATATTATTATTAAACCACAAAGTTTAAATACTACTGTTGATAAAGGTGAATTTAAAATACCTAGTAAGATTGATTTTAAAGATTCATTATTAAAAAATACAACATTAGATATTGAATCATATGATGTAGCTGATAAATTTAAAGAGCCATATAAAAGTTCTTTAAATGGTAAAATTAGAGAAGGTATTTATACAATAGTACCAACTGAAACAAATAAAGGATCTGTTACAATTTTAAAAATAAAAGGTAAAATGAATTTAGATAATGAAATTTATTTAAGTAATGTTATTAAACAACCTGCTGATATTATTGAAATGTATGGAATATTAAGTTATAGATATATGGGACAAATTAGAAATGTTAAATTAAATAAATTAAGTGTCGATTATAATAAGGAAACAACTTCGTATTTAGAAGTTCCATATGAAGTAGAAGAAGCAGATAAAATTGATTTAATTATTCTAATTAGAGGAATTAAGTATACAATTCACTTGAAATAATGCATATAATTTGTTATAATACATTATATGCGATGGAACCATAGCCAAGTGGTAAGGCCCCGGTCTGCAACACCGTCAGCGCCGGTTCGAATCCGGCTGGTTCCTCCAAGTGAAAATAAAAACTAACTGTTTTAGTTAGTTTTTTTATTTATAACTTTTATGTTTCTAGCAAGTTTTATATCTGGTATCCTTGTTTCTAATCTAAATTCAACTTCATCATCTGTTTTAACTTCATTATTGAATGATAAATCTTTTTTATCAAAATCAATTGTTTCGTTATTAGAAATAATAGTTCCAAATTTTCCATTATATTCTTTAACTTTTCCTATAAGTTTCATATATTCTCCTTATAATTTTGATTCTTGTATATCAAATGATAGAGTTTCTTCATTTGATAATATTTCATCTTTAACTTTTTGCATTTCTGAAATAGTTCTTTCATTACCAGTTGGTAAAATAACTTCTTCTATAGAACCATCTAATCTAATTGCTATGTACCAATCTTCGCCACAGACTACTTTTTTATAATCTTTAACATAAAACAATTCAAAACTTCTTGATAATTCATCTTTTATTATAGGATCACTTTCTGTTATTATTCTTAAAGCTCTTAATCTGTTTATTTCTTCATCTGTTGGATAATAAGATACTTGTTTTCTGTTTTTTTGATATCTTGCCTTAGGTTTAATATTAAAATCCATCTTTATTTTTTCTTCTTTAAATCCAAGTATATTATTCTTTGAATTTAATAAGAATGCACTTTGATTTGTATCTGCATGAGGAAATTTATATTCAAATCTTGTGTCTTTAATTTTTGTATTTGACTCAGAAAATGATTCATGGTAAGCAGAAGCACTATTTAAAAACACATATTCAATATTATCATTATTTTCAATTGATTGTTTTAATATTTGATCAGCAATTTCTTTATAAATTTCATAACTAAATGTACTTCCTTGATTAGCTATTAATTGTATTATATTTCCTCTTCTAAATATAAATATTCTAGAAACTGGTTGATTATTTTTATCTTTAATTAATACTACATCTCCTGAATCTTTGGATAAAACTTCTTTATATGTTTCTACTCCCGCAAAATTAAGTAAATCTATACAACTAAATACAGTAGGCACTTTTCCAATAAGTAATCTATTTGGATCACTATAGTTTCCTGATTCAAAAGTATAGTCTTTATATTTAAAAGAAACTGGTGGTATATTTCCACTTTGCTTACCAATTATTTGTAAATAAAAATCTAAATATTTAGAACTATTATGTTCTCCAATAGTTTCTAATACATCATTTCCTAGAGCATATACAGACAAATCATCCATAGATGAATAAGCATTTGCTAGAAGAATCATATCATCAATTTTATTTAATAATACTTCATTAAAATCAATTTCATTTTTATTAACTTTACTTAAAAATTTATATCTAATTTTATCATAGCAACTTAATATATTAATAAATGTATCTATATCAAGTTCATCTGTATAATTTAAAAATGGTATTAAAAAGGTGATTTCATTTAGTATATTTTTATTATTTAAAATATTATCTATTGTTTCATCATCTAGTTTTACTAATAATTTTGCTATATTTTCAATACATTTTTCATTATCTGCGATAAGGTAATTTGCATGATTTAATCCACCAAGTTTTTCTTTTTCATTATCTGATATATGAATTCCATTTTTAAAATAATCTAGTTTATCTAAATACTTAAATTTAATTGATTCATATTTTTTAATTATATTATTTATTGCATTAATATTATCAGTTTTTAAATGTTTTCTTACGATTCTTTCATCAAGAGTTCCATGATATAAGAAAGATGTTTTAAAAATGTCGAATATTGTCGAATTTAGTTCAATACCTGCTTTCTTTAAATTTTTATCTTTAAGAAGAGAATTTTGAACATTTTCTATATCTGCTAATAATTGTTCTCTTGTAATACCTAATTCTGTAAAGTATTTATTCTTAATAAAATTTGTAACTATTTGTAATTTTTTTCCTCTTATAATTGAATTAATTTTATTTTTATTTAAATTCATTTTAATAGCAAGTTCTTTTAATATAGTGCTTTTTTCTTTACTTAAGTAATAATTTCTATGTTGATTTAATATATTATTACAAAAATTGTTTGTTATATTTAAATCAATTGTTTTATTCTTTAAATAAATATTATATAAATTATCTAATTCACTTTTAATATTTTCTAATGGAATTGTTTTTCCAATAAAGATATATAATTCATATGCATAGTCAGATATTTTATCAGGATCATTTTCACTAAATAAATTAGTAATAGAGTTATTTAATGATACAATATCATGATATTTAAATTTAGCTTTATTTTGTAAATATCTTGTATTTACTATACCATCTATTATTTTATCTAATATTTGATAATATTTTTGTTGTGTTTTTAAATCATTTTCATTTATATTAAATAATTGTATAAGACCATTTTGAATATTTAAATCTTTATTGTTAGTATAATAATTTAATATACTTAACAATTCTCTTAATTTTTTAATATTTACTTTACTTCCAAATTTATAAGATAAAAATGGTAAATCTCTAGTAGTTAATTCTTTAGATTCTCTTAATACACTAGCAATATGTTTTTCTTTTTCTTTATCATCTAAATATAGTGAATATAATGAAAATTCTGGGAGATTATCCATTAAATATTTATTAGCTGCTAATTCAGGATTATTCTCTAAATCTTCAACAGTGATTTTATATTGTTTTAATGCATTAACTATAATATTTTTTTCTACATAAGTTTTTTGAGTCAAATATATTAATAATCTAGGATTATTTTTAATCGCATCACTCATAATTTCACTAAGATTTCTTAAATGTATATTTCTTATTAAATCTTCTTCTGTTGCGATATATCCTCTTCTTCTTGCTGAAGAAACTACATCATTTGTAAGTTCATAATCATCAAAATATGCAATAATAGATGGATCAGTTTTAAATAATCTTTCTACTAAATCTTTTTTAGTAAGTAAATATGGATTATCGATTAGATGTTGTTTTTCAGGAACATATCCATATAATAATGCATAATGAACTAAAGTATTTGAAGGTTTATCTAATCTTAAGAATAATAATGGATTTCTTTTTATTGCATTTTTCATTAATTGTTCATTCTTTAGAAATATAGGGTATTTATCAATATCTTCTTCATCTGGTGTATAACTTAATTCTTCTAAAAGAATAATCATTTTATTATTTACTTTTGATTCTGGAATCATTTTAAAATAAAAAGGATATTTTCTAATAAAACTTTCACATATTTTATCATTATTTAATAAAAATGGATATTTAACTATTTGACTATATAGTAAGTCTTCACTATGATTAGCTATTTTATCTATACACTCTTCTGAAAAAGCTTCTTCATCAAAATGTACAAAGTAATTAATATTTTTATCTAACAAATAACTTAATACTTCTGGACTTTTTCTTAGTATTTCGCTTCTTTTAATTGAATTAATAGGGAAATTAATTTTTTTTGCAATTTGAAAAAAATCATTAACTGTTATTTCTGTAATATGATTTTCTATATATTTTACTAATAATGTTTTTGGTAAAGAAAGTGTTATCAAATTCATATTATTCACATCCTATATTATATAATTATTATAACATACATTTTATTAAATTTAGAGATATTAATATGTTTTATGATACAATAATAATAGGTGATTAAAATGTATTTATCAAAATCTAAATATACTAAAGCAGTTCAATGTAATAAAATACTATGGTTAGATAAATATAAGAGTGAAGAAGCAACTTTAATAGATAATGATAGTGTTTTAGATAATGGAACTAGAGTAGGAGAACTTGCTAAAAAATTATTTGGTGATTATTTAGATGTTTCTTTTAATGAAGATTTATCTAAAATGATTGAACAAACAAATGAATTTTTAAAAGAAAAAGTATGTAATATTTGTGAAGCATCTTTTGATTATAATGGTAATTTTTGTAGTGTAGATATACTTAAAAAAAATAATGATGAATATGAAATATATGAAGTTAAAAGTTCAACTGAAGTAAGTGAAATATATAAAGATGATATTTCATATCAATATTATGTTTTAACATCACTTGGACTCAATGTAACTAAAAGCTCAATTGTTCATATAGATAATACATATGTAAGACATGGTGATTTAGAATTAAATAAATTATTTAAAATAGTTGATGTAAGTGATATAGTTTTATCTAAACAAGAAGAAGTTAAAAATAAAATAAAAGAAATTAATAAATATATGGAAAATAAAAATGAAGAGAGTAGAGATATTGATTTATATTGTTTTAGTCCATATGAATGTCCTTATTTTAAATATTGTTCTTCTCATTTACCTAAAAATAATATATTTGATATTAGATTAATGAGTATTAAGAAAAAGTTTGATTATTATAAAAAAGGTTTATATGATTTTAAAGATTTAATAAATCAAGATATTAATGATAAATATATAGAACAAATAGATTTTGAATTAAATGATAAAGGTGAGAAAATAGAGGTAGGTAAAATAAAAGAATTTATGTCAACTTTATCATATCCATTATATTTTTTGGATTTTGAAACTTATCAAGAATCAATACCTTCATATGATAATATTAGCCCATATGAACAAATTCCTTTTCAATATTCTCTTCATTATATTGAAAGTGAAAATGATGAATTAAAACATAAAGAATTTTTATCAGAATGTGGTATTGATCCAAGAGAAAGTTTAGCTAAGAGATTAGTAGAAGATATTCCTCTTAATGTTTGTACACTAGCATATAATATGTCTTTTGAAAAAAGAGTTATTAAAAAACTAGCATATTTATATCCTAAGTACAGAAAACATTTAATGAATATACATGATAATATGAAAGATTTAATGATACCATTTAAAAATAGAAATTATTATAAAAAAGAAATGATGGGGTCATATTCAATTAAATATGTTTTACCTGCATTATATCCAGATGATAAAAATTTAGATTATCATAATTTAGATATGGTTCATAATGGAAGTGAAGCTAGTAATACATTTATGTCACTTTCTAATTATTCAAAAGAAGAACAAGAAGTTATTAGACATAATTTACTTGAATATTGCAAATTAGATACTTTTGCGATGGTTAAGATATGGCAAAGATTTAATGATATTATAAATAATAAATATGTACTAAAAAAATATAAAAAATGATATAATATTTGCGGTGAAAAAAATGAATAAAACTTACTATCAATTAGAATTAGAAGAATTATCAAATATAAAGAGCAAGAAAAAATTATTATTACATAGTTGTTGTGCTCCTTGTAGTAGTCATGTTATAACTTTTTTAACAAAGTATTTTGATATAACTATTCTTTATTATAATCCAAATATTTCACCTAAAAGTGAATATGATAAGAGAAAAGAAGAACAAATAAGATTAATTAAAGAAATAGATAAGATTAATAAAGTTGATATAATTGATTGTGATTATGATAATGATAAATATGAATCATTAATAAAAGGTTATGAAGATTGTCCTGAAAGAGGAGAAAGATGTACAATATGTTTTAATTTGCGTCTTGATAAAACTGCTCATATGGCTAAATTATTAGATTACGATTATTTTTGTTCTACACTAAGTGTTAGTCCATATAAAAATTCTAAATTAATAAATGAAATAGGTAGTAAGTTACAAGATAAGTATAATATTAAATGGTTATATTCTGATTTTAAGAAAGCAGATGGATATAAAAAATCAATAGAACTTTCTCATAAATATAATTTATATAGACAAGATTATTGTGGTTGTAAGTATTCTGTAAGAAATAAAGTATTAGATTAGGAGGATTAATGAGATTAGCAGTATTTAGTGATATACATGGTAATGTACCAGCTCTAAAGACAATTTTAAAACATATTAAAAATAATAAAATAGATAAAATAATATGTTTAGGTGATGTTATTGGACTTGGACCAGAATCTAATGAATGTTTAAAAATAATTAATAAAGAAGATCTTATATTTATTGCAGGTAATCATGAATTATACTATACTAAAGGAATTGATGAAGGGCATATAAGAAATAAAAATATATTAAAACATAATAAATGGGTACATTCAACAATTAAACAAAAAGTAAATGATGATGTATTAGAATATAAGATTACTCATAAAGGAAAAACATTATATTTTACACATTATTTTCTAAGAAACAAAAGATATCCTTATGAAAGTACTAGTTTGTTTGATCATAAAATATTATGTAGGAAAGTTTTAAGTAGATTTAATTATGATTATATATTTTATGGTCATAGACATAAAGATAGATTAGATGAATATAAAGGTCATAAGTTTTATGGACTTGATAGTAGTGGATGTACTAAGGATGATGTTACATGTTATTATTTAATAGAAGTAAAAGATGATGTGAGTATTGAAAAAATAGAATTAAAATATGATAGGAAGAAGTTTGAAAAAATATTAAATGAAACTGAGTTTCCAGATAAAAAACATATATGTGAACATTTTTATGGAATTAAAAAAAGTGCTAAGAAATTTTAGCACTTTTCTTCATTACATATTTCTTCTTTATATTCTATTTCTAAAGTGATATGTTTGATTTTATAATCTTTTAGGAAATCTTTTATTTCTTTTTTTAATGAAATAATTTTATCTTTTGATAAATCTTTATCTAATTGTATATGACAAGTCATATAATTATTTATTCCATCCATTGACCATATATGTATGTGATGGATGTTTTTTATTGATTTATATTTACTTTCATTATCAATTTTTATTTTATCAATATCTATATCATTTGGAACACTTTCCATAAATATATCAAATACTTCTTTAATATATTTATAAACATGATATAAAATGTAAATAGCTATTAAAATAGATAATATTGGGTCTATTGTATAAATCTTAAATATTTTAATACATATACTACCAATTAATACAACTATCCATCCAAATACATCTTCTAACATATGTAAGTTAATTGCTTTTTCATTATGCTTATCTGCATTAGATGTTCTATATGCTGCATAGCCATTTATAATAACACCAAATATTGCAAATATAATCATTGCATCATAATTAACTTCTTGTATATTTATTATTCTTTTAATAGAATTATATATAGCAAATATACTACCAATTAATAATATTGTTGATGTAATTAATGCTCCTAAAAGTGAATATCTTAAGTATCCATAAGTATGAGTAGAATCAGATCCTTTAGAACTTTTCTTTTCTAAAAAATAAGAAACACCAATAGAAATAGAATCTCCAAAATCATGAATAGAATCAGTTAATATTGAAATACTATTTGTTAAAAAACCACCTATTATTTCTAAAATAGAAAACATTAAATTTAATAAAAATGCAATTTTAATATTCTCTTTAGCATTATGTTCATGTTTCATAAAATCACCATATAAATTATATCACTTGAATAATTATTGAACAAGAATTATAATATTGATAGGTGTTAAATATGAATTATTTTTTAAAAGAATTACTAGAAAAACAAACAGGTTATTACTTAGAAGTTAGTATTCTTCTGATAGTAGGGGTATTGTTAGTATTATCAATATTAATGTTAACAATAGTTAAAAAATTAAAGGATAAGTAGGGTTAAATATGAAAAAAAATAGGGTTAATATGATTGTATGGTGGCTTATATGGCTTACATATTTAGAAATGATATATAGATTTTTTATAGTCGGAGATTTCTTAACTGTTAATACATTATCAGTAGTATTATTTACAGTCCCATGGGCAATTTTATTTGGTGTAATAACTAGTTTATTTAATTCAAAAATAAATAGAGTTATTAATATTTTATTAACATTTTTAGTTACTATATTTACTGTAGCTCAAATTATATATTTTAAATTCTATAATTCAATATTTTCATTTTTTTCACTAACAACTGGTACTGG
>Ga0247611_10010049_pt1 | contig 11205 bp, 21 predicted proteins | sample 177DNAGHGhighgp2_FD_192422 | JGI IMG/M metagenome (GOLD analysis project Ga0247611, IMG submission 192422) | Sheep rumen microbial communities from Palmerston North, Manawatu-Wanganui, New Zealand - 1770 DNA GHGhigh gp2 | ecosystem: Host-associated > Mammals > Digestive system > Stomach > Rumen... | reverse complement strand
CCATTGCCGCTTATGTTGATGCTAAAATCATTGAAGCGGGCGCGGATGAAATTTCTAATTATGCGCGCGGTTTGGTTCATAGGTTGCAGCGTCTTGCCGAGTATGCAGGATTTGAGTGCCTTTACGAATAATTAACAATCGCCCTTCGGGGCGATTGTCTTTTAAGAGAATGTTAATTATAATGTACGTGCACTCTATATTACACAATCTTTACACAGAAAACTATTGACAATCAGCGGATTTTCTGCTATACTATTATTGTTCCAAGGGGCAAGGGCGAAGCAAGCGTAACGACGTGATCGGCTTAAAATACCTTCCCACGCGCGGAAAAGTGAGCCGCCCTTGCGGAACTAAACAAAATCTTAACTTGACAAACAACAAAATCTTTGGTATAATAAAGATGTTGAGAGGGCAGGAAACAGGGGATAGCCCCTCAACCGCGTGGCGCCCGCGAAGCACTCCCCGCAACTTACGACCGCCTGTTCCCATTAAGCGCACAGCCGCAGGCACCGTTAAGAGAAACGAAAAGGAATAACTCTTAACAAACTCTTAACTTGACATTACACCACTTCCGTGGTATAATGAATACATCAAGGGACGGGGTGCCGCATCGGGGCAGCGGCAGAGGTAAACCGCAAGGTGATTACTGAAAGGCATTGCAAAAGTAGCCGAGTACAGGGTTCAAATCCCTCCCGTTCCACCAGATTATAACAGAATCTTAACTTGACAAACGGTTGAGAATCTGATATAATGAATACACAACAGAGGAAGGAAAACCTCACAAACCAGAAAGGGATTTACTATGAAGAACACTCTGACCCGCGTTGATGCTCTGAACTACGCTATCGCCGCCGTGACCAACTCCACCGAAGTGCTGACTAACCCCGATGAAATCGTGGAAATCCTCACCAAGATCCGCGACCAGATCGCGAAGCCCCGCAAGTCCAGCGATGAAGCCAAGGCCAAGGCCAAGGCGAAGCGCGCGGATGCTCGCGCTACCCTGATGGCGCAGGTTCTCCCCATCCTGCGGGATACCATCACCACCGACATGACGGCGAAGGAAATCTTCACCGCCGCGGCTGACCGCCTGCCGCAGGACTTCACCGCCGCAAAGGTGCAGTATATCCTTCTCAATGAGATGAAGGACGAGGTCGTTAAGACCGAAGCCAAGGGCAAGGCGAACACCTATCGGCTTGCCGAGTAAAGAAAAGGGCGCAAGCCCTTTTCTTTTTAAGCATATGTTAATTACATTGTACGTGCCTCCTATTTTACACATAATTAACTTGACAGCTTGCTTATAATATGCTATACTGTATACATCAAATGAAGGGAGAAAAAGTCATATGTACCAGCTTTTTGTTTCTAGTCCTTGCGATTGCGGTGTGTATATCGGCACAAAAGACACATCAATGGGCTTTACTGCAACAGAAGAAGAAGCTAAAAAATGGTGTGAAAATTTTAATAATATCCACTATAAAAATAGTTGGAGTGACCATGCTTTTTATAGAAAAGTAGAGACAATGGAAGTAACTATTAATTAACGAGGTTAAATCCTCGTTAATTCCATCGCACGTGCACTCTAATTTACGCACAATTAACTTTCCAACTACTTGACAAAATACGAAAATTCTGATATACTATTATTGTTGAGAGGGCAAGAGCACAACCGATGCGAAGGCCGCCCTCCTGCCAAGTAACAAAATCTTAACTTGACAAGCCCAATCGGTTGTGCTATAATCTAATCAAGAAGTGAAGGAAAACACTTAAAACCAGAAAGGGTAAATACCATGAAGATTTCCAAGGCTATCGTTGATTCCAACATCCGCACCGCTATCTTTTCCGCTCTGAACGTCGCCAACATTGAAGGCTTCCACAAGATCAACGATCGCCAGTATGGTTGCATCGTTGAGGACGTCAACGGCGACCGCCGCTATGCCCGCGTGGGCGTCATCGTTGCCGAGCAGCGCGAGGACATGACCGCCGACGAACTCATGGCCTCCGAGATTGCCGACTACGAGGACAAGCAGACCAAGAAGGCCGAGCGTGCCGCCGCCCGCGCCGAGAAGGCCGCAAAGGACAAGGCCAAGCGCGAAAAGGCGAAGGCCGAAAAGGAAGGGGAGTAATCCCCTTTTTTTAATTTCATGTTAATTACAATGCACGTTCACTATAATTTACACATTATTAACTTGACAAATAACCTACCCCGTGATATACTATATTTAAGAAAAGCAAAGGAGCGAATAATATGAAATTTATTATTACAGTTGATTGCGCTTGCGGATATTCTTTTAACGTAAATCAAGTAAAAGTTTATGGCGAAAAATATCCCTATTGTTTTTGCCCTAAATGTAATAACAGATTTTTTATAAAACGTGGCTTCTATGCTTTAACCAAATCTTAACTTGACTTTTCTCACAAATAGGATTATAATAAATACAGAAAGAAACGAAAGGGGATTTCACAGTATGGCTATTTACGTTGTCTTTTCCGACTACTTTCACAGCGGTGTGTTCGGCACCTATTCCAGTGTCAAGCGGGCGCGCATTGCGTTTGAGCATTTCCTCGCAGAAGATGAAAATATCGTTGCGTTTGAAGATACTGGCGACTACGGCTATCTCTTCACGACCCGCAAGGGCGAGCAGTTCGGCGCGGAAATTGACTTTGATGTTCTTGATGCCGAGTTTGTTGAAGGACTATGTAAGGAGGATTGAGAATTTATGAAGTGTCCTAATTGCGGCGGAACCGTGCATGCGGTTGATACTCTTGATTCTGAATGGGATTGCGGCAAGTATTATGACACAGTAGAAGGAACTTGCCCCGATTGCGATAAGTCATGGCGATGGATTGAGGTTTATTCCTTTGAGCGTGTAATGAATATTGAACCGATAGACTCCGACGACCATCTCTGATGGTCGTTAATTTTTTATTAATTACAATGCACGTACAATCTAATTAACATGGCCATAAAGAAAGTGGCAGCTTACCAGCTACCACGCTCAACCACTTCTTCGGTTAACGCATAATCAATAAGACACGCTTTGCCATGCCGGATGCCCCAATTATAATGGTGCAAATCTCGGTTAAAATTCTGAACCCATCCCCATTCAACAGGATTCAGATAGTTACTAATAGTGCCCTTATGGTACATCGGGCCAACGTTGCGAATACGCGGCATAATGCTAAAAGTAATATTATTAACTACTGTCAACGTCGTTTCAGCCAGCAGATAATCAAAGCCGTCCCGCTTCGCTTTCATATATGCTTCATATTCATCCAAACAACCGCCAATATCTTCAACACAAGCTTCATCATAATCCCATTTCACAACATAGTCGGAAGTGATAAGAGCGATTCGCGCCGAACCCCAAACCACTTCAACCTTGCGGCTCTTGTCGCGGTTATACTCCGCAACACGCTCTTCTACATCATTGACATCAAACATAACATTCTCAATATAGGGCAAGATGGACTTAATGAAACGAGTGGCACGCACGCGATAATCAGACTTCATATTAGTTAGCCCCTTTCGTTTTCTAATATAATTATACAGACATTCAGCTATTCTGTCAAGTTAAAAGTAGGTAAAATACATAGTACGTGCAATCTAATTAACACACTATTTACTTGACAATCTATGTAATTTTTGTTATACTATATCCAGAAAGGGGCGATACAGTATGGATTGGAATTTGGATAAGATTAGAGAATGGATTAAGCATCAGCCAGCATCCCCCAAGATTAAGCAGATGCGCGTAAATCTTTTTGACCTCTATCGTTATCGTGAGGATTACGAAAAGATTTACCAGATGGTTCAGGATTTAACAAATCCTTAACTTGACAAATCAGCCACTCCATGATATAATAAATACATAAGAGAAGGAAAACTCTTCCAAACCAGAAAGGGAAACAACATGACCAAGATGGAGATTCGCACCAACGTTAAGGACACCGCCGCCCAGTGGATTACCGAGAGCATCGGTAACGCTATTCAGATTGACGACTATACCTACGTCGTCCCTATGGACAAGGCCGATAATGGTAATACCATTTACGCCAAGATTGAGATTTCCTGCCCCAACTGGTACGCCACCGCCAAGACCGAAGCTTTCAACCTTGAAACCAAGGTTGCCGCATATAACGCCGAGCTTGCCGAGCGTGCGGAAAAGGCAGCGGAGAAAGTGCGGAAGGCCGCCGAGAAGGAAGCCAAGCGCAAGGAGAAGGAAGGGGAGTAATCCCCTTCTTTTTTTTAATATTGTGTAAATTACAGTGCACGTGCAATCAAATTAACAAAAAATTAAAGCGGCTTATTCAGCCGCTTTCCATTCATCATCATCCTCATCATACTTAAACAACCCAACCCCATCAGGAAGAGGCATTCCCACATATTCATCTATGAAGTCAAGCGCCCTATCAGAAGGTCTTTCAACAATATACATATATGGCGCTTCATCATATGCCTTTTCAAAGGCATCCAGATAAGCATTAACCTCATCCTTTTCCGGCGCGAGCATCAGGCCCATAAAGGCATCAAAGAATTGTACCTTATCAAAAATCTCATGCGCACAAGCAAGCGCGTCTGCTTCATACTCACGGCAATCCTTTTCAGTGTAAAAGTCCTCACCATCAAACGCACGATAAATAATAATCTTCTTCATACTGGTTTCTCCCTTCATTTGATACATTTATTATATCCTAAAACTCTTATATTGTCAAGTTAAAACATCGTAAACTACAATGCACGTGCATTCTAATTAACATAAACTTAAAAAAGAAGGCTTACGCCTTCTTTTCCTTTGCCTTGGCTACCTTGGCCGCCTTTTCCGCAGCCTTGGCAGCCTTGTTTTCATCCTTGATGCGCTTCTCGGCCTCCCACGCGGCGGCTACCTCGTAGGGGTCAAACGCAGGCGATACCTTGGTGGGCTTGTACGCCTTGGACTTGACGGTGACTTCCGTCCAGACTTCCTGACCGTCAACAGTCTGGAGGATGGCGAAAGATGCATCCGCAAACTTGACAGCTTCGTTCTCCTGAAGGACGGGCATCAGGGCGGCAATGGTCATCTGACGGGCAGTGGACTTGATCTCATTAGCATTCATAGACATATCGTTTCCCTTTCTGGTTTTTGAGCCTTTTCCTTGGCTTCTGTGAATATTATAGCAGAGATTCAGCGAATTGTCAAGTTAAGATTCTGTGAACTTTCTTGCTTACCCGTCCTTACCTCCCTGCCCTTGGAACAATTATAGTATAGCAGAAATCCCAGAAAAAGTCAAGTTAAACGTATGTTAATTACATCGCACGTACCTTGTAATTTACATAAAATTAAAGCGAGTAATCTTACTCGCTTAATATTTTATTAACAATTTCCCACACTTCCAAATCAGAATGATTGAGCCAAGCGATTGCACAGCCAATATCTTCTGTATCAGTAATGCGTCCATCTTGTATTAAATTAACAAGTGCATTATCTAATTTTCTTATTCTTTCCGCGCGCCTCTCTAATGCTTTTCTTTCTGCGTCTAAGTGTTCAAGCATCTTAACAGGAAGGGAGTTTTTATTCATCAAATCATTATAAGAAATCTTCATTTAATATTACCTCTTTCGTTTGTTATGTATATAATAGCACATTTTATTTATATAGTCAAGTTAATTTTTAATAAATTATATTGCACGTTCATCCTAATTAACAGACACTTAACTTGCAATCTGTGCGTCTTTGTGCTATACTATATGCATCAAATGAAAGAGAGGAAAATCCCCTATGATTGACAATCGGATTCATTACTATCTGGCTCTTGATACTGAAACCACGAACGGACTGGAACAACCATTTGTCTATGACATCGGCGGCGCAATCGTAGACAAGCAAGGCCGCATTTACGAAAAGTTTTCGTTTGTGATTCGTGACATTTATATTCATGAACGCGAATTGATGCGGACAGCCTACTATGCAGACAAGATTCCCGAATATGCCGCTGACATCCGCGAAGGCAAGCGCGAAATGGTTAATTTTATGTTTGCGCGGCGTTTCATCCTCAATTTGATGGAAAAATACAATGTTCACGATGTGGCCGCCTATAACGCGCATTTTGACCGAAACGCGCTCAACACCACCATTAGATGGTTGACTAAATCCCGCGTGCGCTACTTCTTCCCCTATGACACAAATTTTGTATGCATCTGGAATATGGCTTGTCAAACCATTTGCCAGCGCAAAACATACAAAGATTTTTGCGAGGAAAATAATTTCATTAGCAATCGTGGGCGCAACATCAGCACAAGCGCGGAAAACGTTTATCGTTATCTGATTCTCAATCCCGAATATGAAGAAGAACACAAAGGACTTGACGACGTTTTGATTGAGACTGAAATCATGAAACGATGCTTTTCCAGCCATAAGGCAATGCCGCATGGTAAAGGAATAAGACGAAATTGTTGGATGGATGTTAAGAGGATGTAAAGTCCTCTTTTCTTTAAGACAATGTTAAATAGATTGTACGTTCATTATAGTTTACTTATTTTTAACTTGACTTTATACCCACTCTATGTTATACTATATACAAGAAAAGCAAAGGAGATAAAAAAATATGGTTTCTACTGGTATCGTTCGCCGCATTGACGAGTTGGGCCGCATTGTTATTCCGAAGGAACTTCGCCGCACTATGGGTATTAAGGATGGCGACCCGCTTGAACTTTTTAGAGATAAAGACCACATTGTTTTGCAAAAATACACCCTCTCTGATGAAGTAGGTCAGGCCGTGGATTTTCTGAAAAGTTGGGTTAATGACCCTGAATCTGATGCAGCCAAAAATATGACTTCCTTAGAATTGGATGTTTTCAAACGTCTGTTGGAAATGGTGTATAAAGCACATAATGGAGAAGAATAGGGCGTAGCCGCCCTATTTTTATTAAATAAGTGTAAATTACAAAGCACGTACACCCTAATTTACACATAATTAAAAAAAGAGGCTCACACCTCTTTATTTAATATTAAACATCTCACAGAGTTTTCTTAAACGCCGTTTATCTAACTTGTCTTCATAATAAGTTTGCTTTTCAATCAATTCAGTTATTTTATGATCGCCTTGTGTTTCATCCAAGGGAGTAATAGCCAAACGAATATAAGGAAACTCTTGGTTATCAGTTTCAATAATCAATTCACGATTATTAAAATTAGCCAAAATACATTCATCATTAAGCCAATTACGAATAAACTCTTTACGCGCCTTGTTCTGCTTTTCCATTAACGTCATAATTATTATCTCCTTTCTTTTTATGTATTTATTATATACCATAAACCATATCTTGTCAAGTTAAAACTGTGTAAACTACATAGCACGTACACCCTAATTTACACAACCTTAAAATAAAATCCTAACTCTATTAGTTAGGAAAATAATAACGGCAAATCCAAAGCAAGTCATTATATAAACCCGGCGGCATTAAAAATTCCATAACTTCAATATCTCCATCATACCATGTTCCCCGCCAACCGAATAAAATATTCCAAAGATGTCCCTTTGCCGCGCAAGCCGCAGCGCACAACGCTTGCATTTTTTTATCTGCTACTTGATAACGTTGAATCATTTTATTTATTCCTTTCATCCCTATTCATTTCGTCAGCGAATTTCAAAGCACATTCACGCCCACAACATCCCAATTTAAACATCCATTTACATTCAACCTTATCCCAAACATTCCAATCACGATTACGGCCCCAATAAAACTGACGAGTAACAAAGCGTTTTTTATTTGCCATATTATGTTCTCCCTTCATTTGATAGTATAAGTATACCAGAAAAAATCTAATATGTCAAGTTAAACCTATGTAAATTGGATTGTACGTACCATTTAATTAACATGAAATTAAAAAGAGTGGTTAATTACCACTCCTCATCAATTGAACCGCAAATCTCAAACATATCACAACCGCAATATGGGTCGTAACTAGTTTCATCTACGTCATCGGGAATGTCGGGTCCTTCAAAAATATCTTCACCATAGAACGAGATGGTATTTGTCGCATCATCGTATTCAACTGTATCAATAATACAATACTGATTAAGATACATATCACCGAGCACAACTGCATCTTCAGGCATTTTCTGGAGTTCCTTAATCAATTCCTTAACAGTCATAATTCAATCTCCTTTCTTTTTCTATATACAGTATACCAAAATCCAAGAAAGAAGTCAAGTTAAACTTGTGTAAATTAGATTGCACGTACACTCTAATTTACAAAAAGTCAACAATAATTCACCGCACTACCATATCGCCATAGTAGCATATCATCATAGTAGCATAGTAAAGTGGTAGCATGTCACCATGCTACCACTCTAAAACCTACCATTTGACTTTACTATAAAATTATGTTATAATATTTTTAGAAGGGAAGGAAGAAGCTGCAAGTTGCCTGCACCGCAGAAGCTGGAAAGCTGCATCGTAGGAGCTGGAGAGCTGGAAGTCAAGAAGCTGGAAAGCTGGAAATTTTTTAAAAAAAAATATCCCATTCTAGTATAGCATAAATTATTTATTTTGTCAAATAAATAATTATTTTTTATTTTAAAATAAAATTTTTTTATTTATTAAAATAAATTAAAATAATTTAAAAATAATTAAAATACTTTTCTTTTGAGAAAATAAAAAATGGAGGCGCGAAAAAAATGTATTATATAATTTCAAAAAAAGGATATATCGGAGCGCAAGCTGGAATCGGTTATAAAGGGAAAAATATGTATGTATGTTATTCAGATAACTATATTAAAGACTGGGCTAAAAGCTGGGATGATAACGCTACGCCAGAATCTTTTGGATATAAACCATTACCAGATAATTTTCAATTTGATCATTACATAAATTTTAAAACAGGTGAAATACAATGAAAGAAGGATTACATCTATCTGATGCTTTAACTTTAGAAAAACCGCAATACCAGCGTGGACGTCTTAATCTTTTGGTAGCGCAAACTGGCCAGGGTAAAACAACTGCCGCTGTTCATACTATTCCTGAACAACTAGAAATTTCGCCACAGCGCTGCTTAATTCTCATTGACACCACAATGGGCGAAGAAGAAAAAATAGCACTTGACGAATGTCAAATGTGGGGTGAGAAGCTGGATAAACCTTATATTCTCAATTATCAAAAATTCGCCGCAATGGTTAAACGTGGCGAAATCAGTGCATCCATGTTTGATTACATCGCATGTGATGAAATCCATAATCTAATTAAATATGTAAGAATAGACGAAGCCAACATCTGGCGTCGTAATCCAGAAAGTGACCGAGACGTTATCTGTCTACTGCTCGCGCACGAATCACTTTCTTATGTAGCCATAGATACTCTTCTTCACTGGGCAGAGCTACAAGGTATTTGGTGGTTTGGTCTTACTGCTACTGCCGATAATTTAGAAAAATGGCCACGACTGAAATCTTATATTAACGAAATTCAAATCCAAGAACAGTTGATGGCCTATGAAGTATTCCAGAAATACTCTTACACCAATGTCCATACACTACTTGCCACAAACCCAGAAGTCAAACGTCTTATCTTCGCGCCCACCATAGAACTCGCAGAACAATTCGCGCGTGAAATTAAAGAAAATACTGGGCGCAAAGTAATGTGTATCTGGTCTAAACACTCAACAAAAACCTTGACCGGGGGACAGCTAGATACAATTCAATATCTACAACAACAACATGCTTATCCACAAGACATAGACGATATCATAGCTACCGAAGCCTATGCCACAGGCTGGAATCTTATAGATGATAACGTCCAAATCGTAATAGTCCATAGCGGAAACAAAGATATTCAAATTCAATTCCCAGGAAGAAAACGTGGAGATTGGCAAATACAATATAACTATGATAGTCAAGCCGCCACAAATGAAAAACGCATTACTCGTAAGCAGCTGGCCAGAGAAGAAGTAGCTAACACAAAATGGAATTTACCCACTAGGTATCTAAACAGACGACTAACTAAAGAAGATAAGGAACAGCTCATTAAAGAAATAGGGTATCCTAAAAAATGGACTTCACTTAAAAAAGATTTAGAACCATTCTATACAATTACACAAACTGGAACGGGAATAAATTATGGGCATATAATTTCAGAAAAGTCAAATATTTGACTGGTAGTAAAAATCACTTGAAAAAAATTGGGTCCGGGGTTGTCTATATACACCCCCGGACTCGTTTTTTTTCAAGTCTTCAAATGATAATGTTTGCTTGAAAATAAGGCAAAAACTATTTTTTAATTTTAAAAGTCAAATATTTGACAAAAGTGGAAATTGGGCGCACTCCCATCTACTATACTCCTACCTTTTGCCCTACCTGCACTACCCTACCGAAATTTTCCCTACCAAATTTTTCGTGCCCTACCATTCGCCCCATCCTACTACTTACTTATTACATTAGATTAATTTCTTTCCTTTCTTTTGTTTACTAGGATGTACCATTCTGGAAACTCACCCACTTTCTTTTTATTCCAAGTTCGCGGCTTTATATAATTTATACAAATAATTTTATTCAAACTTGACAATTCGCGCAATTCATAGTATAATAAAAGAAAAAAGGAGTAAATATTATGCCTTTCAATGCACGAGCAATGGCACACATCACTAAACAATATCGTTCCGACATGCTTACTTACTGGCAAAAGCTCATCAAGAATATTGAATGGGCGGCATATCATGGCTATGACTACTATATACTTGACCCTCATGAATGGCAACATATAGATAGATTGCGCGAATATGGGTTTGAAGTTGTTTATAATGATGTTTCATGTCAGTATGTTGTAAGATGGGACAATGTATAACTGTAATTTCATTTTCATTTCAATTTCATTTTTAGAACTGGAATTTCATTTTCATTTTCCCTAAAACTTGCGGCTAGAATTTCAATTTCATTTTTTCCCGTAATTTCATTTTGGAATTTCATTTTCATTTGTCCTGAAATTACGCCCCTGGAATTTCCCATTACTTGGCCGTCGCGCAAAGCGCTCCGGCTCGTGGCTTGTTCCAACTTTTTCGCTGCGCGAAAAAGTTGGAAAGCCACGGAATTTCATTTTCATTTGAAAGAATGGAAAAGACAATCAAACGAATGTTTGACTTTCCCGAAATTTCGTGTTATAATAAGAAAAAATGGAGGTAGTCTATGACAGGCGATGAATTAACTAATGTGTTACAAGAATTTAACACTATTACAAAC
>Ga0247611_10010048_pt1 | contig 11205 bp, 8 predicted proteins | sample 177DNAGHGhighgp2_FD_192422 | JGI IMG/M metagenome (GOLD analysis project Ga0247611, IMG submission 192422) | Sheep rumen microbial communities from Palmerston North, Manawatu-Wanganui, New Zealand - 1770 DNA GHGhigh gp2 | ecosystem: Host-associated > Mammals > Digestive system > Stomach > Rumen ... | reverse complement strand
ATTTTAAAAGTCATTGTACAAATATAGCAAAAAAAAGGGACAGGCCAACATCCTGTCCCTAAAAACAAGTTCTAAACGCCTAGAAATTAAACTTGGTCATGCAAATAAAGCGATGATTCATCAGCCAGTGCGCGTTGCCGTACATGCCGCGGGCATTACGCTCTCCTTCGCCGAATTGAGCCGCGGTGAGGTTATATTCCAGGGACAGGGCAAATTTGCCCAGGTTCCAGACCACGGTGGGCGTGGCACGGAAAGCCTGCTGGATTTTGGCATCTGCGGAAGTATTCAGCCACAGCTGTTTAACATCGGCCAGATTGGTCGTTGTGCCAAACTGCTTCATATAACCCAGCATACACATTACCTGAAACTTCTTGCCGTACTGGAAGCTCACGAAAGAAGCCCAGTCCTGCATGGGCGTGTAGGTATACTTGTAATTCACGTCGTCGATGCTTGCAAGGCCGTAACCGGACAGCAGGTTGAACTGCTCGCCGCTTTGGGCAAAAATGCTCTTGGCCTTCAACTGGAACAAACCGTTGGTGTATTGGAGGAACACAAAGGGAGAGACGGCGGTAAGAATGCCGCTGGCCTTGTGTTCACGCACATCCATATTGTATCCGCGAACAAGGGTCTCCGGGTTGGAATTATTATGCCCCACAAAGCAAATAGGTCTGGTGTTTATGATATCCACACCAATCTTGGCCGCAAAGTGGGGGCCCTTATAGCCAAAGCCGGCATAGAACTCCGGAAGTCCGTATTTATAGTAGTCCTTGACTTTTCCGGAGGGGCCCGTAGGCAGATAGTGGTTTAGATACATCACGCTGGCGGTGAAGGTGAAACCGGCGCCAAGACTGATATCGGCAGTCAGTTGAGGCGTGCGGCTGAAGGGGTTGAAAGGCGCACCGGACTCGAGGTTGGTCATGTGCGGAAGGTCAACCGCCATGGGATGCCATGCCTGGCCAATAGTAAGACTTACCGGGCTGTTATCCCAGCCCAGTTTCATAAAAGCCTGACGAAGGCGAAGGGTGGGAACCGAACCACTGAGGTAGTAAAAGTCGGCCTCCACTTTACCGGAGATACCCATTGTACCCCACTTGTAGCCGGTAACGTCCAGGCCAAGGCGAGTTGTGAGGGAGACGAATCGCCAGTTAAAACCGGCATTCATGTCAACGCCGCCCTTCATGTCCCAATCTTTGGGCATGTAGAAGTACAAGTCTTCCGTACCGGCGCTCACGGCACGGGAGTCGGCGGTAATATAGTTACGGATGAAACCGTACAGCTTGAAGTGCGAGGGCTTCTCTACGGGAGCATCCTGCGCAAAAGCGGCGCTGCCGGTAAGCAGCGCTGCCAATAAGATAAGAATTGTTTTTTTCATGAGATTCTTCACTTCGTTCAGAATGACATATCAGGCAAACGGGAAAAGTTTGGTTAACCAGAAGTAGCCCAGGACAAAACCGATGAGGCCGATGATGAGGCCCACCTTGGTCATGTCCTTGGTCTCCACCATGCCGGTAGCGGATGCGATGGCATTCGGAGGGGTGGAAATGGGGAACAACATGGCGATGGAGGCGCACACGGCGATGAAGATAATCATGGCGGAAGTACCGCCCAGGGCCAGGAATTGGGCATTATTGGCCGCCGCGGGGTCTGCCATGCCGTTAGCGACCACAATCAGAATAGGGATGAGCAGGGCTGCCGTAGCAGAGTTGGAGATGAAGTTACTCAGCAGGTAGCACACCAGACCGGCTACCACCAGCACCAGCACCACGCTCATGCTGCCGAACGGAATGGCCTGAATGAGCACCTTGGCAAGACCGGTGTCCTGCAGGCAGTAACCCAGGCAGAAGCCTCCGGCTACCAGCCACAGCACGTTCCAGTTGATTTCCTTAATCTCTTCCTTGCCGAACAGGCCCGTGGCGGTGAACACGCCCAGCGGGATGAGGGCCACAATATTGGAGTTGATATGGGTGATTTGTTCGGTGGCCCACAGCAGGATGGTACCCACAAAGGTAATCCACACCACATACAGCTTCCAGTCTTTCTTCTGCTTGCTTTCAGGGATTTCCAGCACCAGTTTCTTGGTCTTGAACGGGAACAGGAAGCGCAGGAGCACCCAGGCGATGAGAATCATGATAATCACATAGGGAATCATGTGTACGCACCATTCGCCAAAGCTCACATCAATGCCGGCCTGTTCCAGGGCGCCTTTGGCGGTGGCGTTGGGGGGCGTGCCGATAGGTGTGCCGATACCGCCCAGGTTGGCGGCCACCGGGATGCTCAGCGCCAGGCCGATCTTGCCTTTATCGTCCGCAGGCAGCTTGGAAAGCACCGGCGTAAGCAGGGCCAGCATCATGGCGGCGGTAGCGGTGTTGCTCATGAACATGGAGAACACGGAAATCATGATGAGGAAGCCCAGCAGCACAATTTCCGGCTTGGTGCCGAACAGTTTCAGGAGGGCGCGGGCCAGGGTGACGTCCAGGCCGTATTTCTCTGCCATGATGGCCAGGACGAAACCGCCCAGGAACAGCATCACCACAGGGTCGGCCATGGAAGCCATGATGCGGCCGTAAGGCACCAGGGTGCCGTACTGCGGGTTACAGAACAGGCCGATTCCCTTGTTGGACACCGTGAGCAGCGCAATGACAATTACCAGAAGCGAAGTGGACCAGTTGGGGATAATCTCAAAAATCCACATGAGGGCAGCAAATACAAACAGGGCGATAACGCGCTGCTGTACAACCGTCAGGGCCTCGATGCCAAAGAACGACACGGGAACGGCCCACAGGAATATGGTAATAGCCAGCACCAACGGCAGGAATACCATATACTTAGCATTGAACTTCATAATATATTGATACTTTTATTTTTCGTAAGTGAAACGGATGTCTATGGGGATGTGTTCCAGTTCCAGGTTCACAATGTCCGCCTTGATGGCGGAGGCCACTACGGCGTACTTGTTCACGAACTCGGTGGCGGCGGCACGGTCTCCCAGGGCCTGAATTTTCAGGATTTGGGCACCCAGGTCTGCGATGGCCTGTTCCGTCTTGGCATAGTCGATGCCATACTTGCCGGAAGCCTTGCGGGCGATAGCCCCCTTCTCCGTGAGGTAATTGTAGATGATGAGATTGGCGCGGCCGGTGGCATCGCCAAAACCGAAACGCGTGGAACGGATGACATTGGCCACAAAGGTGGCCAGCACATCCGGCTTCATGATGAGGGCGTCTATACGGTGGTCTTCCACTTCCCGGGCACAGAGGTAGGCGCCCAGTACGTTGGATTTGGCTTTTTCCAGGGTGAGGGCTTCATTGCCCAGGGCCTCGGTCACCGTACCTTTTCCGGTGATGGTCTCTTTCACGCCCAGTCCCTTGGCCACTTCGCGGAAGACAATGACCCAATAGAACGCATTGGCGTCCAGGTGCGCGCAATCCGCGCCCTCGAACAGCTGCATGCCGGCAGGAAAAACGGTGCGGTTGAACTTTTCGCGGATGACATTGTCAAACAGGATGGTACGGGTACCGAATTCCTCCTGGACGCGGGTATCGTACGGGAAGTTAATGGCAATGACCTTGTAACCGGCATTGGTGTAACCGCCGTAATAGATGACATCGCAGGAGAAAATGTTGGACTCCGCACCCGGGACGAAAGAATGGTAGATGGCGTCGCCGGGCAGGGAGGCCTGCAGTTCCGGCAGACGGGCGGTCAGGGACTGGAGGCTGGCCGTGCGGTCCAGGTTCTTCAGGAGCACATAGGCGCCATAGGAGGCCTTGAGGCCGTACCGTTCATCGTCGATGGTCTCGTTGGGGCCAATCACCAGGTCCATCTTGCTGTCGGTCATTTCCAGCCATGCCTTGTCGCTCTCATAATAGTCGTCCGAGAGAAGGGCGTCCGCCTTCTTGAGCAGATAGGTACGGACACTCTCCTTGATGGTGATGTCGGCGGCGGCGCGGAGGATATCGGCCATCTTTTTTACCTGGGCCCGATAGGCGTCGTGATACCATACCACGTTCAGGGAGCCGTCATTGGCACGCTGGATGAGTGTGTACGGGCTATACTTGGCAGGATCTGCCAGGGCCTCGAACTCCGCATCCGTCATGTCTTCCGGGTAAAAACGGGAGCCTTCCGGCTTGGGGCCGTACCCTTCCAGGAAAGGTTGGTCGTCGATACGGTTCCACGGGCCATAGTTCACATCGACAAAGGCCTTCTCCGCAGGATCCTGCAAATTGTCGAAGGTGGACTTGGGACCAAAGCTCTGCTCCCAATAGATGGCATCTGCCTGGTCTGCCGCAAAGCGATACAGATTCAGGACCTCTTTTCCATTATCCGTGATTCCTGAAAGGTCCGGAGCAGGGATCGTTACCAGCGCATAATTCTCCAGCAGGCGCTTCCCCTTGCTGGTTTTCTGCTCGCAGGAAACCAGGAAAAGCGATGCCAGACAAAGCGCGACTACCAGTTTTTTCATGTAAAATGGTTAATATAGTTTAGCCTACAAAGATAGCAATTAATTGTAAGATAACCTTACATATTACCAATAAAAAAAACGGTGCCCCATTTTCATGAGACACCGTAAAAGAAGGGACCGGGAAACTAAATGGTTCCCTGCTCCAGCATGGCGGTGGCAACTTTCATGAAGCCGGCGATGTTGGCGCCCTTCACATAGTCCACGCTGCCGTCCGGCTGGGTACCGTACTTGACGCACTGTTCGTGGATGGACTTCATGATGAAGTGGAGTTTCTCATCCACTTCTTCCCCGCTCCAGGAGATGTGCTCTGCGTTCTGGGTCATTTCCAGACCGCTGGTGGCCACACCGCCTGCGTTCACGGCCTTGCCGGGGGCAAAGAGGATACCGTTATGCTGGAAGAAGTGGATGGCGCCGGGCTGGCAGCCCATGTTGGACACCTCGCAGCAGCACCAGCAGCCATTGGCCTTGAGTTCCTTGGCATCCTCCTCGGAGAGTTCGTTCTGGAAGGCGCAAGGCAGGGCAATGTCCACGGGGATGCTCCAGCTCTTCTTGCCGGCGGTGAACTTGGTCTGACCGGGGAACTTGGTGGCCATATCCTCTACTTTGTTGCGGTTGGAAGCACGCATAACCAGCATGTAATCAATCATTTCCGGGGTAATGCCATCCGGAATCTCGCACACGCCGTCCGGGCCGCTGATGGCCACCACCTTGGCGCCCAGTTCGCGGGCCTTGGTAGCGGCGCCCCAGGCTACATTGCCGAAGCCGGAGAGTGCAACCCTGCAGCCCTTGATGTCCTTGCCGGCCTTCTTCAACAGGTGCTGGGTGAAATAGAGGGCACCGAAACCGGTGGCCTCCGGACGAAGGATGGAGCCGCCCCAGGTGCCGCCCTTACCGGTGAGGACGCCCGTATTGTACTGGCGGGCCAGCTTTTTATACATGCCATACAGGTAACCGATTTCACGGCCGCCTACACCAACATCGCCGGCAGGAATATCCTGATCCGGGCCGATGCAGTTCCACAGCTCCAGCATGAAAGCCTGGCAGAAACGCATGATTTCGTCGTTGGATTTGCCCACCGGGTCAAAGTCAGAGCCGCCCTTGGCGCCGCCCATCGGAAGGGTTGTGAGGGCGTTTTTGAAGGTCTGTTCAAAGCCCAGGAATTTGAGCATGGAAGGCGTTACGGCCTTATGGAAACGAAGGCCGCCCTTATAAGGGCCGATGGCACTGTTGAACTGGATGCGGTAACCGGTGTTGGTCTGTACCTCGCCCTTGTCGTCGATCCAGGTAACACGGAACGTAAAGATGCGGTCCGGTTCCACCAGCCGTTCAACAATCTTGGCTTTCTCAAACTCAGGATGTTGGTTGTACACCTCTTCGATGGATTCCAATACTTCCTGCACAGCCTGCAGATATTCCTTCTCCAAGGGATACTTGGCCTGAAGGCGCGCCATGATGTCTGTTGTTTTCATTACAGAAACGATGTTTTAGTGTTATGGTTATAAAAAATAAGGAATTCACCTTAATTCCGTTACAAATGTAAAGAAATTAAAGTGAATTCCCAATAATTTTCTGAAAAGATTCGCCTACTTGGCCTGAGCAGCCTGAGCGGCCTGGGCCTGTGCCTGGAGCTCTGCCTGGAGGCTTTCCAGGGTGCGGTCGGCCGGGATGTTCAGGGCTTTACGGGCATCGGCAGTAATGTCGATCACTTTGGACTCGTCAAAGTACAGTGCCTGGGAAGCATCGAACAGGACGGTGAGACCCTTGGCTTTGGCAATCTCGTTCACGGCCTTGGAGGCTTTCTCCTGGATGGGAGCGGTGAGCTGGTTCTGCTGCTGCTGGAGTTCCTGGGAGATGGACTGCTGGAATTCCTGGATGCGGTTCTGGATTTCCATGAGCTCACGCTCCTTGGATTCGCGGATGGCCGCTGTCCAGCTGGCCTGCTTCTGCTGGTACTGGTTCATCTTGCCCTGATACTCTTCCACCATGGCGGAGTAGGTTTCTTCGGCCTCTTTCTGGGAGGCGTTGATGGCCTCGCGGGCGGTGTCCATTTCCGGCATCAGCATCACGAGTTCATTGAAGTTCACCTTACCCAGGGTCTGGGCGGAAAGGGTGAAGGTTGCAAAGGCCGCAAGGGCGATGACAATAATTTTTTTCATATCCTTTAATATTAATTGTTTCCGTATGAGATTTCTCGACAGGCTCGAAATGACAAATATTAGAACTGTTGACCCAGTACAAAGTGGAAGTGGCTGCCGCCGGTGGAACCGCCGTCGAAGCCGTAGCCCCAGTCTACACCCAGCAGGCCGATCATCGGGAGGAACACACGCACACCCACACCGGCGCTTCGCTTGATCTGGAACGGGTTGAATTCGCGGATGTCGCTCCAGCAGTTACCGCCTTCCAGGAAGGCCAGTACAAATATCGTGCTCTGCGGCTGCAGAATCACCGGATAGCGGAGTTCTACCGTGAACTTATCGTACACGTTACCGGCGTAGCTAAGACCGTTCTGGCTGTACGGGGTGAGCTTGCGCGGGGTCAGGGAATAGTCCTCGTAGCCACGCAGGGAGACGATTTCCGCGCCGTAGGTCATGTAGCCGGACATGCCGTCGCCGCCCACCTGGAAGTTCTCGAACGGGGAATAGCCCCAGTTGCGGTTGTAGTAACCCAGGTAACCGAACTGCGCGCGGGTCATCAGCACCAGGTCTCCCACCAGTTTAGCGTATACTGTGCCGTTGAACTTCCACTTGTGGTACTCAATCCACTTGTAGCGCTGGGCAGCTGTCCAATCGTCATAATTAACATCCTTCCAGCTGTTTACGGCAACCTTCTGGCCGTCCTTGTAAGTGTATCTGCGGAACAGGGAGTACGGCGGGGTGAGTTGCAGCGACAGGCTGAACTCCGAGCCGGTACGCGGGTAAATCTGCTGGTCCGTGGAGTTACGCGTAAGGGAGATGGTGTAGCTCAGGTTGTGGGAAATACCGTCATTGAAGGCGAAGTAACTGTTGGTCCAGTTGGTGAGCTTGTAGGTTTGCCAGCTCAGGTTGTTGTACAGGACAAAATAGTTGTCCGGCCACTTCAGGCGCGTACCCAGACCGGCGTTGAAACCGAATACCTCGAACATCTTGTCCGTGGACAGGATACCGATGGCAAGATAGGAGTCCGTCATACGGGAGTAGTACCCGGAAACGCTGAGGGACGTGGGCTTTTTACCAAACAGCCAAGGCTCCGTAAAGCTGGCGCTTAAGGTGGTGTAATACCGGCCGTTGGTCTGGAAGCGGAAGGCCAGGTTTTGGGCATCTCCCAGCGGAACCGGCCGCCAGGCGCCCTTTTCCAGGATGCGGCGCGTAGAGAAGTTGTTAAAGCTCACACCGGCCGTGAGCACGAAGGTATTACCACCCCAACCCCCGGAGAGTTCCAGCTGGGAAGAAGGTTTCTCCTTCAGGTTGTACACGATGTCCACGGTGCTGTTCATCTGGTTGGGGACGATGGAATATCCGCCGGGGCCCATGATGGCTTCCGGGTCGAACTGGCCCATGGAGGCGATTTCACGGATGGAGCGCTCAAAGTCTGACTGGCTGAACAGGTAACCGGGGCGCGTCATGAGCTGACGGCGCACCACGCGCTCGTTGGTGAGGTCGTTGCCGTTGATGATAATCTCGTTCAGGACGGCCGGCTTGCCTTCCGAGATGCGCATTTCCACATCTACGGAGTCGTTCTGGATATTTACCTCTACCGGCGTAAGATTAAAGAACAGGTAACCGTTGTCACGGTACAGTTTGGATACGTCGTACTCGTTGTCCTTGCCGCCGCCGTGCAAGCGCTTTTCCATGGTGACAAGGTCGTACACATCGCCCTTTTTCACCTGCAGGATATTGTTGAGCACCTCCGAGGGATACACGGAGTTGCCGGTCCAGGTGATGTTGCGGAAATAGTACTTGCGGCCCTGCTCAAACTCCATGTCGATGTTCAGGTGCTTGCCGTCCGGCGTATAATACACCGAGTCGCGCACCAGGCGGGCGTCCCGGTAACCGGCCTCGTTGAAGGCATCCAGGACGGTTTTCCGATCGTTCTGATATTCCTTTTCCTTGAATTTTTTGGACTTGAAGAAGTTGTACCAGGTATTGGCATGGGTCTCCTTCATGTTCTTGGCCAGCTTGATGGGCTTGATGTCCCCGTTGCCGATAAAATTGATTTTGCTGATGCGGATTTTCCGGCCCTTGTTCACGGCAAAGTTCACGCGGACGGCGCTGCGGATCATGGTATCCCGCTGCATCTGCACGTCCACGTCTGCTTTCAGATAGCCTTTTTCCTTAAAGTACCGCTTGATAATGTCTACCGAGGTATTCTTCACGTAATCCGAATACTCGCGGCCGGGACGCAGGTTCAGACGCTCCTGCAGGTCTTTCCTTTCACTGGATTTGACGCCGCTGAATGTCCAGCGGGACACACGGGGCCGCTCGCGGATGCAGATTTTGAACCAGGCTGTGTCCGCCGATGCGCTGAGGGAGTCTACCACCACCGCCACATCCTCAAAATAACGCTGGGCGACCAGGCGCTTTACAATTCCGGTGACATCCTCTCCGGGTACGGTAACTTCCTGGCCCGCATGCAGGCCGGCGAGCTGCAGGATCTGGTGCTCGTTGAAATAGCGGTTACCCTCTACGCCAACGCCTCCCACAACGTATTTCTGGGGATGATTATAATCGACTTCAATGCGACTGCCCACCTCTTGCGCCCCCGCAAGGAAACCTGCGAGAAGCATCGTGACAGTGCAAAGTATCTTTTTCAAACTCATTCGGCTAAAACAATAATCCTGCAAAGATAGGCATTTTATTTCACTTTTCCATATCTGCGATCCCGTTGCGCGTACGCACGAAGCGCCTCCCGGAACTCCGGTTTCCGGAAATCCGGCCACAACACATCGGAGAAATAGAACTCTGTGTAAGCACATTGCCAGAGCAGGTAGTTGGAGATGCGCAGCTCTCCCGAGGTACGGATGAGAAGGTCCGGATCCGGGATGCCGGCCGTCACCAGATACGGGGCGAAATCCTTGGGCGTAAGCGCCTGAAAATCCTTCTCCGGCAGGCTGGCCGCAGCTTTTTTCATGGCCTGCAGGATGTCCCACTGTCCGCTGTAGCTCAGGAAAAGGATAAGCGTGGCCGTGTCATTGGCGGCGGTTTGGGCCATCATCTCGTCTATGGTCGCATTCAGGGAATCACTCAGGCGGGCGCGGTTGCCCAGCACCACAAAACGGATGTGGTTGTCCATGAAGGTAATCAGTTCCTTTTTCATGGCCTTCATCATGAGTTCCATCAGGCCCAGGACTTCCTGTTCCGGACGATTCCAGTTTTCCTCTGAAAAAGCGTACAGCGAGAGGTACTTCACGCCCTCCTCCACTGCAGCCTCCAGGCAGGCGCGGACGCTTTCCACGCCCTCGTAATGGCCGTAAATTCTTTCTTTTCCACGGGCTTTGGCCCATCGGCCGTTGCCGTCCATGATGATGGATACGTGCTGCGGGATATTCTCCATGGCATTAATTGTTTCTCATGTCCTCGCCCCAGAACAGCCGTGAAGTAAGGGCCTTCACAAAGCCGGACTCGGCAAGCCGGATGCGTTTAAGCGAAAATTGTGCCATCTCTACATGAATGGTCCAGTCCGGCTGGATTTGCTCCACCCGGTTGTCCGTGGACATGATGGCGCTTCCGTCGCGGGATTCAAAAGAAATGTCGATTTTGGCCGTTTCCGGCACCACAATGGGCCGCACGTTCAGGTTATGCGGGGCGATAGGCGCAATGATGAGCACCTTGGTGTCCGGCATACAGATGGGGCCGCCCACGCTCAGCGAATAGGCCGTGGAGCCGGATGAGGTGGCCACGATGAGGCCGTCCGCCCAGTAGGTGGGCAGGGGCTCTCCGTCCACGCACACATGAATGCCCAGCACGGACGAACCGGTGCGGTGCAGCGACACTTCATTCACGGAATACGGCAACATGCCAATGGTGCGGCGCGCCTCCGGTCCCTTGAGCGTAGCGTTGAGCACGGTCCGGTACTCGATACGGAAATCCCCCTCCAGGAGCGCCTTGCTCACCGCCTCCGGACGGTTCTCACACAGGAAGCCGATACGGCCGAAATTCACGCCCAGGATGGGCAGGCCAATATCTGCCACCACATGTGCGGCGGAAAGGAACGTACCGTCTCCGCCCATGGACAGCACCAAATCCGTCTCCGGGCGGACATCCGACTTGGTACGGATTTCGTAGAGTTCGAAGGTTGCCGATTCCAGCTCCTCCAGCAAAGTATGCAGGCGGGCATCGCTGCGGAGCTCATCGTTCAGAATGAAATAGCCTATTTTCATGTGCACAAATAAAATCAGACGCCAAAATTAACACATTTCTGAGAATTTTCCTTACTTTTGTACAATATAAAAAGCATAAGCCATGACCCGACTCAGTGTCAACATCAATAAAATTGCCACCCTGCGCAACGCCAGGGGCGGCAACATGCCGGACGTTACCCGTGCCGCCCAGGACTGCGAACGTTTTGGTGCACAGGGCATCACCGTACACCCCCGCCCGGATGAACGCCATATCCGCTACAGCGACGTACGCGCCATCCGGCCGCTCATTACCACGGAGTTCAACATCGAGGGCAACCCCACGGTGGACAGTTTTGTGGACCTGGTGCTGGAAGTGGTGCCGGACCAGGTGACGCTGGTGCCGGACAGCCGTAGCGCCATCACCTCCAGTGCC
>Ga0247611_10010047_pt1 | contig 11206 bp, 11 predicted proteins | sample 177DNAGHGhighgp2_FD_192422 | JGI IMG/M metagenome (GOLD analysis project Ga0247611, IMG submission 192422) | Sheep rumen microbial communities from Palmerston North, Manawatu-Wanganui, New Zealand - 1770 DNA GHGhigh gp2 | ecosystem: Host-associated > Mammals > Digestive system > Stomach > Rumen... | reverse complement strand
ATCGTTGAGCGCAATATCTCGAAACGTTTAAAGAGAGGAGGTACCAAATGAAACTGAATACAAATTCTAACGCGTACATTATTATATATAGCGCGATACTCGTGGTCATCGTGGCCTTCCTGCTGGCATTCGTCTATCAGGCGCTGAAGCCTATGCAGGACGCCAATGTGGCCCTCGATGTAAAGAAACAGATTCTCTATTCACTCAACATCCGCGACTTAGACGGTGCAGAGGCCGAAGCCAAGTATGCAGAGGTAGTAAAATCAGAGACTGAGGTTGACGGACAGAAAGCCTATGCCTGCCTTGTGGAAGGCGAGGAGATTATGGTCTTTAGCCTGAAGGGTATGGGCCTTTGGGGTGGAATCAGCGGTTATATCGCTCTTCATGGTGAAGACGATCCCACCGTCTACGGAGCCTATTTCAACCATGAGAGCGAGACGGCCGGCCTAGGTGCTGAAATCAAGGACTCGCAGGCCTGGCAGGAGAAGTTCATTGGCAAGAAGGTTTTTGCCGATGGTGACGTGGCTCTTTCTGTCGTAAAGAAGGTGGATGATCCTGAGACTCAGGTGGATTGTGTTACGGGAGCTACCTTGACCAGTAATGGTGTGAATGACATGATTAAACAGGGACTGAAGATCGCTGCACAACGATTTCTGAAAAAGTCGCAAGCTGACTGCTGCGAATCTGAGAAAGCAGACTCGTGCTGTACCGGCGACAAATCCAAGGACTGTTGCTCAGAACCTGAACTTAAAGTTAGGGAGGAATAACTATGGCATTGTTAAGTAAACAGAATAAAGAGGTCTTTACTAATCCGTTGAACCTCGACCACCCGATCCTCGGACAGGTATTGGGTATCTGCTCGGCACTCGCCGTCACTTCGCAGCTGAAGCCTGCCATCGTGATGGGACTCGCTGTGACGGTCATCACCGCCTTTGCGAACGTGATTATTTCGATTATCCGCAACACCATCCCCAACCGCATCCGTATCGTGGTGCAGCTGGTCGTTGTGGCAGCTCTTGTAACCATCGTCAGCCAGATTCTGAAGGCTTTCGCCTATGACGTCAGCGTTCAGCTCTCTGTGTATGTCGGTCTGATTATCACTAACTGTATCCTGATGGGCCGTCTCGAAGCCTTCGCCATGCAGAACAAGCCTTGGCCGTCGTTCCTCGACGGTGTGGGCAACGGTCTCGGCTATGCCATGATTCTGGTCATCGTCGGTGCCGTGCGTGAGCTGCTGGGCCGCGGTTCGCTGCTGGGCTTCCAGATAATCCCTGACGCCTGCTACGATTTCGGCTACGTGAACAACGGTATGATGACGATGCCTGCAATGGCGCTGATTCTCGTTGGATGTGTGATTTGGGTTCATCGTGCTTACTTCTACAAGGAAAAGTAAATGAATGATGGTCTTAACTGAAACGAATGTGAATAATATGAATAATCTGACTCACAAATATGAATTAATCAATATTTTTGGATGGAATTATTCGCATTATTCAAATTAGTTTCCTTTAAATAGAAGAATTATGGAACACGCAATATCATTACTGTTTAGGTCGATCTTCGTCGACAATATGATCTTTGCCTTCTTCCTCGGCATGTGCTCTTACTTGGCAGTGTCGAAGACGGTGAAGACCTCGCTGGGACTGGGCTTGGCTGTGACCTTCGTGCTTACCGTCACCGTTCCCGTGAACTATCTGTTGCAAACCAAGGTGCTGGGTCCCGACTGTCTCGTTGCAGGTGTTGACCTCAGCTACCTCTCATTTATCCTCTTCATCGCCGTGATTGCCGGTATGGTGCAGCTCGTCGAGATGACGGTCGAGAAGTACAGCCCTTCGCTCTATGCAGCCCTGGGCATCTTCCTGCCGCTGATTGCCGTTAACTGTGCCATCATGGGTGCCTCGCTGTTCATGCAGCAGCGCATTCTCATGGAGCCCACCAACTCGCAGGCCATCACCTCTATCTGGGATGCCATTGTCTATGGCTTCGGTTCGGGCATCGGCTGGACGCTGGCCATTGTTGCCCTCGGTGCCATCCGCGAGAAGATGCAGTACTCGGATGTACCTAAGCCTCTGCAGGGTCTCGGCATCGTGTTTATCACCGTTGGCCTGATGGCTATGGCGATGATGTGTTTTAGTGGACTGAACATATAAAATTGAAGAATTGAAAAATTGAAGAATTGAAATTATGGCTCAGTTTATTGCATATAGTATAGGAGTATTCCTCATTGTCATACTCCTCTTAGTGGTTATCCTGCTCGTGGCGAAGAAGTATCTCTCGCCTTCAGGTAACGTGAATATTACAGTCAATGGCGACCGTGTGCTGAACGTGCCTCAGGGCAACAACCTGATGGCAACGCTCAACGAGAACGGCATTTTCCTGCCCTCTGCCTGCGGTGGTAAGGCCAGCTGCGGACAGTGTAAGGTACAGGTGCTTGAGGGCGGCGGCGAGATTCTCGACTCCGAGAAGCCTCATTTCACCCGTAAGCAGATTAAGGATCACTGGCGTCTCGGCTGTCAGTGTAAGGTGAAGGGCGACCTCAGCATCCATGTCGACGAGTCTATCCTCGGCGTCAAGGAGTACGAGTGTACCGTTATCTCTAACAAGAACGTGGCTACGTTCATCAAGGAGTTCAAGGTGCAGCTGCCTGCCGGTGCCCACATGGACTTCCTGCCTGGCTCTTACGCTCAGATTAAGATTCCCGCCTTCGACTGCATCGATTACGACAAGGACTTCGACAAGTCACTCATCGGCGACGAGTATCTACCCTCATGGGAGAAGTTCGGACTCTTCCCGCTCAAGTGTAAGAATCCCGAGCCCACCATCCGTGCCTACTCAATGGCCAACTATCCTGCCGAGGGCGACGTATTCATGCTTACCGTTCGTATTGCCACACCGCCGTTCAAGGCCGACAAGAGCGGTTTCATGGAGGTAAACCCCGGTATCGCTTCGTCTTACATCTTCTCGCTGAAGCCCGGCGACAAGGTTATCATGAGTGGCCCGTTCGGCGATTTCCACCCGCACTTCGACTCCAAGAAGGAGATGATCTGGGTTGGTGGTGGTGCCGGTATGGCTCCGCTGCGTGCTCAGATTATGCACATGACCAAGACGCTCCACACGACCGACCGCGAGATGCACTACTTCTATGGTGCCCGCGCCCTGAACGAGGTGTTCTATCTCGAGGACTTCCTGGGTCTGGAGAAGGAGTTCCCCAACTTCCACTTCCACCTGGCCCTCGACCGTCCCGATCCTGCTGCCGATGCAGCTGGCGTGAAGTACACCCCGGGCTTCGTCCATCAGGTGATGCTCAACACTTATCTGAAGGACCACGAGGCTCCCGAGGACATCGAGTACTACATGTGTGGTCCTGGCCCCATGTCGAAGGCCGTTGTCTCTATGCTCGACTCGCTCGGCGTAGAGCCCGAATCAATCATGTACGATAACTTCGGAGGATAATATGGAGCAACCAACGGTAGAGGTGCGCTGCCTGAACAACGGGCAGACCCTGCAAATCCCGATGGGATCAAAACTGAAAGTGGTTTATGAGGCAGCTGGATTACAGCTGCCTCATGGTCCTATGGCCGCCCACGTGAACAACAAGGTGGAGGGCATGCACTATCGCATCTACAATGCGAAGACTGTCGAGTTTCTCGACGTGACGTCGCCCAGTGGCTTGCGTGCCTATACACGTTCGTTGTTCTTTGTTCTTTGCAAGGCTGTTCACGATCTTTATGAGCGGGCAAAGGTGTCTATTGACATTCCAGTGTCTAATGGATATTATGTCAACCTCGATATCGGTCGGCCTGTGACACTTGATGATGTTGGACTTATCCGTTCCAAGATGCAATCTATTATAGATGCAGCATTACCAATTCATCGCTATGAAACGCTGACAGAGGATGCTATCAAAATGTTTACCATTCTGCATACATTCTCAAAAGTTAAATTGCTGAGGAGTAGTGGCCGTCTCTATACCACCTACTATGATTTGGATGGTTATATGGATTATTTCTATGGCTCGATGCTTACAAACACCTCACAACTCTATCTCTTTGGACTAGAGAAGTATTTTGACGGACTTCTTTTGCGTATTCCTTCTCAGGCACATCCCGACGAGTTGGGTGAGATGACTCATCAAGACAAAATGTTCGGTATCTTCAAGGAGCATCATCAGTGGCAGGACATTATAGGCTTGCGGACTATTGGTGACTTGAATGAAGGCATCGAGAAAGGCTATTCTTCACAACTCATTCAAATTAGTGAAGCGTTGCAAGAAAAGAGAATTGCCCAGATTGCAGAAGAGATAGCCAATCGTAAAGGAGTGCGTATGGTGCTTATTGCCGGCCCGTCCAGCAGCGGCAAGACTACTACCTGTAAACGCCTGTCCGTCCAGCTGGCCACCAACGGCATCAAGCCCGTGCCCATCTCGCTCGACGACTATTTCGTCGACCGCGACAAGACACCGCGCCAGCCCAACGGCGACTACGACTTCGAGCATCTGCATGCTCTGAATCTTGAGTTGCTTAATCAGCAGATGAGTGCTTTATTCAATGGCGAGGAGATAGAGTTACCACGCTATAATTTTCAACAGGGTCGTAGTGAAATGAGTGGACGCCGTCTCCGTCTGCACGATGATGAGATTCTTGTTGTCGAAGGTATTCATGCTCTCAATCCAGAGTTGATGTCACAATTGCCACAGAATCAGATTTTCCGCGTTTATGCTTCTGCATTGACCACCATCTTGCTTGATAATCATAATTACATTCCAACGACCGATAATCGACTGTTGCGTCGTATTATTCGTGATTACAAGTATCGTGGCGTTTCAGCTGTTGAGACCATCCGCCGATGGCCCAGTGTGCGAGCTGGTGAAAACAAATGGATTTTTCCGTTCCAAGAGAATGCCGACGCAATGTTCAATACAGCCATGCTTTTTGAGTTGGCTGTCATAAAATCACAGGCAGAACCCTTGTTGGATTTGGTGCCCGAGAATGTACCTGAATATAGCGAAGCCTACCGCCTGAAGAAGTTCTTGAGCTACATCAAGCCCATACCCGCCGACCAGATTCCGCCTACCTCGCTGCTACGTGAGTTTCTTGGTGGTAGTTCGTTTAAGTATTAAGAGTTAAGAATTAAGAGTTGTCGCTTTCGGCGATTAAGAATTAGGAATTAAGAGTTAAGATGGCTCAAAACAAGAAACGCAGATGGCACTGTCTCTCGGGACAGGAGCCTACAGAACTCGATAAACAGGTCATGTACTGGGAGAACAAGGGCAAGCTTGTGCCCACCCGTGACCTCATCAAGACACCCGAACAGATTGAGGGCATCCGTCGCGCCGGCGTCGTCAACACCGGTGTCCTCGACGAGGTGGCCAAGCACATCTGTGCCGGCATGTCCACACTGGAGATTGACCAGATTTGCCGTCGCTACTGCGAGGAGCACAACGCCATTCCCGCCTGCCTCAACTACGGCGGCGACGAAGACACCCCGCCGTTCCCCATGAGCGTCTGCACCAGCATCAACGAGGTCGTCTGTCACGGCGTGCCCAAGGCCGAAGATGTGTTACAGGAAGGCGATATCATCAATGTTGACTTCACAACCATTCTTGACGGCTATTATGCCGACGCATCACGTATGTTCATCATCGGCAAGACCACACCCGAGAAGGAACAGCTTGTGCGTGTGGCCAAGGAGTGCCTGGAGATAGGTATGGAGGCCGCCAAGCCCTTCGGCTTCGTCGGCGACATAGGCCACGCCATCGAGAAGCACTGTAAGAAGTACGGCTACGGTATTGTCCGCGACCTGGCCGGTCACGGCGTCGGTAACGCCTTCCACGAAGACCCCGAGGTCGACCACTACGGCCATCGCGGCACAGGCATGCTCCTCGTGCCCGGCATGGTCTTCACCATCGAGCCGATGATCAACATGGGTACGTGGCGCGTCTTCATCGATGCCGACGACCCCTACGGCTGGGAAGTTATCACCGAGGACGAGAAACCCAGCGCACAGTGGGAGCACACGCTCCTCATGACCGACCACGGTGTTGAGGTGCTCACCTATTAAGCCGTCTGGCAATCCTACGACGATATTACTCCATGAGTTTTGCGAAATACTCCATGAGAATTTTTCATAACTCATGGAGTATTTTTTGAAAGTCGTTGAGTATTTTCAGAAACTCGTAGCGTCTTTTCGCAAACAGACCTCACATACACCTATCATTGCTCGAATCGCCTTTGTACAAAGGTTTTTTGCGACGGGAGGTGTCTCTTGAAGACGTCCCGTCAACCTCCCGTGTTATCTCCCGTCACCTGATAAATCTGTATAATCTGCGTAATCTGTGGTCGCTTCATGAGGTTGCGGAGGTCTGGGTGAGGTGTCTGAGCAACACCTCCCGTGTCTGAAACCCTTTTTACATCGTGGTTTCAGTGGTGTCATAGGTGTATGTGAGGTCTTTTTGCAATTATTCTTTTAGTGACTGTAGTGGCCTGAAATCGTTGACTATACCAGTAGGGGTGACCACGATAGGTGCTGTTTACAGCCTGCCACAATAGGTGAACATTTCAGGGAAGTGTTCACCTATTTTTATGTCTTCCCGGAACAGACCGAAGACAGCACTGCCTGAGCCTGACATAGCTGCATAGACGGCCCCAAGACTGTAGAGCTGCTGCTTGATGGCGCCTATCTCAGGATGGAGCGTGAAGACGCTTTGTTCAAAATCGTTGACGAGGTCCTGGCGCCATGTTTCGATGGGTTGCATGACAACGTCGCGACAGTTCTTTTCCGGGTGGTGTGGATGGACGAGTGAGAAAGCTTCCTTGGTGGGTACGGGAATATCAGGGCGAACCACCGCAATCCAATACTGGCTGAGGTCGAGCGCGATGGGCTCCAGCCGTTCACCGATGCCCTCAGCGTAAGCAGGTTGGCTGAGGATGAAGAAGGCGCAGTCTGCGCCCAGACGGGCGGCATACTGCTGGATCTGCTGCGTGCTAAGCCCTAACTGGAACTGCTCGTTAAGTAGGCGAATCATGTAGGCGCAGTCGCTGGAACCGCCACCCATGCCTGCCTGTGTGGGAATGGCTTTGTGGAGATGGGCGTGTATGCGCGGCAACTGCGGGAAGTCCTGCTTCAACAGCTGGTAGGCGCGCACGACGAGGTTGCGCTGCTCGTCGCCCTCGATGCTGATGTTTGTCACTTTCAGGTCGCAGTCGTAGGGCGAGGGAAACTGTGGGTCCATCGTTGTTACCTCCAGTGCATCACGGATGGGTACGGGATAGAACACGGTTTCGAGGTTATGGTAGCCGTCGGGACGACGCTCCACGACGTTGAGCCCGAGGTTGATTTTGGCGATGGGAAAAGTTATCATGAGTTAAGAGTTAAGAATTGGTAGAATTGTTCGTACTGTCGTGCCACCTTTATGTAGTCATGATGGCGGCAGATGTACTCGATGCTCTGTCGTTTCAGTTCGGCTATGCGTTCTGGGTGTAGTACCAGCTGTTCCAGCTCGTGGAAGACGCTCTCGTAGTTGGGCTCGACGTTGATGATGGGCCGCAGTTCCGTTTCGCCCAGTATCTCGTAGTTCTCAGGCTCGCCACCACCTATGCAGATGATGCCCTTCGACATGGCCAGCAGCGGATTCATGGATGGCGTGTAGCTGTATAGCTGGTCGAGAATGGCATCGGAGCCGTCCATCATGTGCTGGTATTGTGCGAAGGGAACGCCCTCGGCCTTCCGCAGTTCTACGCGGTTTGGATATTTGGCAACGATGTCTTCAGCAGCGCGCAGCATGATGTCAGTGCCTTTATAAACAGAGCGTTCACGGCTGATACCGATAAAGAGACGGAGTGGCGGCTGCTGAGTGGTGAGTGGCGACTGGTGAGCGGGCTTGATGGGGAAGGGGATGAAGCGGGTCTTCTCGGGGAAGTGGCGCTGGTAGCACACATCGTATTCATAGAGGCCTGTGACGATGCCGTCGCAGTCGTTGGCTATCAGTTTGTTCAGTCGTTCCTTGGCGGTGCCCAGCCAGTCGGCCTGTTCTTTCAGGGCTGGCGCGTCGGTGCGTAACTGGTCGCCGAAGTTGAAGTCGCTGTAGCGCAGCGGCTTGTCGTTGGTGCAGGTGTGTACCCAGTACCAGTCCATGCCCATTGCGCCGAGCACCATTTTCTTGTTATGACGGCGCAGGTAGCGGTAGATGGGGAAGAGCCGTTCTGCCTTCAGCTCGAAGTAGATGGGATTGATGAGCTGCACCACATCGTAGTCGCGGAATCGTGGCAGATGGGCGTATATCTTGGCCATCAGCTTGATGCCGCCCCACTTGCCTGGCTGTCGGGCAAAGTCGATGTCGCGCGGATAGTCCTTCCAGAAGTCTCCGTTCGAGGCTACCGTCACTTCGTGTCCCAGCTGTCGCAGTCCTTCGGCCAGCGTCCAGTGTACGTTGCTGTATTCGCCAAGCAGTAGTATTCTCATCGTTCTTTGCGTGTCAGTGGTAGTGTGCGCAGGAGTATCGACAGCCCCAGACGGCTGTTGGTCAAGCGGCGGAACCACGTGTATTTTGTCGTGTAGTTGCGGTTAGGCAGGGGGAACAGCCCTTCGCTGCGAAGTTCCGCCAGTCGCTGGTCAAGCTGTTGGCGACTGTGTGTCAGCATAATGATGTTGTAGATATAGTCCATCGTCAGCTGGGCCACGCGTCGTTGCAGAGCCACGCGCTCCTCTGGCGGCAGCGTGTCCGCAGTGCGATTCAGGCTCTGGATGACCCGGTGGTTGTCGTTCAGTCGCTGCTCTATGCCCTCGCTGCTGGTGTTGCCGATGGCGGACTCCTTGTGTCGGCGATAGAAGTAGGCCTTCGCTGTGGTACGTACCACGCAGTCGGCGCGTAGCAGCAGCTGTGGCGTGAACTCCTCGTCCTCGCCGTAGGTGATGCCAGTCGTGAAGCTCAGCTGCCCTAAGATATTCCTGCTGAACAGGCAAGACCATGCCGAACCGTGAATGTTCTGACTGCGCATCAGTTCGCTGCCCGTCTGTGGCTCGCTGTCCTCGTAGGCCATTGTCGGCGCGCTGGGCTGTAGGCTGAAGTCGAAGAGCACGGCATCGGCCTTGCCGTAGCGTATGATGTCGAGACAGTGCTCGTAGTTGTTCGTCAGCAGCATGTCATCGCCATCAATAAACTGGATGTAGGAACCGCCAGCAGCACGCAGACCAAAATTGCGGGCAGTGCTGACCCCGCCGTTCGATTTGCGCAGGTACACAATGTCGTTCTCAAAGCGCTTCAGGTCTGCCAGCGGACTGTTTGACGAACCGTCGTCGACCACAATGACCTCGCGCTCGTATGGACGCAACGACAGTGCCAGCACACTCTCAATACACTTCGTGAGCATGACTGTCGGCTGTTCGAAGTAGGTGATGATAAACGTCACCAGCGGTTTGGCTTCCTGACCTTGTGCAGTATTTTGCTGAGTTTGCATAATCTTTTGATTCCTATTGTGTTAAGTATGATGGCTTTAAGTTTTTTGTTAATGTCAAGTCCGTCTGTTTTTATGACTCTTGGTGGCAGAACGATGGGTGCTCCCGTACGTTCCCAGACATCTATCTGAATGTTGACCATATACATATAGTATGTATCGTCTATGGGCATCTGGCTCGTCAGGTGAGCATCCAGCAATGTTGCCAGTCCCTGACCGTCAGCCGTCGAGGTGATGCTCTGTTCGTTGCGGGTGTAGTGGTAGAACCCTTTGCTTGTGGTGATGATGCGTTTGGCACGACGCAGCAGCAAGGGTAGGGTGCTGACATCCTCAAACAGCTTGCCTTTCGGAAACCGCACGTCGTCGAACAGTGCGCGGCGGAACAGCTTGTTGCAAGCGTAGCAGTGGGTGTAAGCCCGTGTCTCCAGCCAGTACGTATTTATGTCGTCGTAGCTGTTGTCCTGTAGCGGGAGCCTGTCGGCTATAGCATACTCCAGGATGTCGCATGTCGCGGCTATGTCCATCAGTTTCCCATAGCAGTCGGGCGACAGGTAGTCGTCGGAGTCAACAAACGTTATGTAGTCGCCCGTTGCCATCGCCAGTCCTGCGTTACGTGCATCGCTAAGCCCTCCGTTCTCTTTGTGAATCACTCTGATGCGCTTGTCTCTGCCGGCCCATTCATCACACATCTGAGGGCAATTGTCCGGCGAGCCGTCGTCCACCAGAATCACCTCCAAGTCGGCCACGTCCTGTCCCACCACACTCTTGACGCAGCGGTCCAGTGTGGCTTCAACGCGGTAGACGGGTATGATGACACTTAACTTCATTGCTGCAAAGATAGTGCAAAATTTTGAGTTGGCGAAGAGAAAACCCATATTTCTCGCGCAAGAATAGATTTAATCATTCATTTTGTTCTCGCTTTATAGAATTATTCGTATCTTTGTCGTCGATATGCGAAAACTCCTCTTACTGACAGCGCTGCTTGGCAGCATCACTGCCACTATAGCCCGTGAGCAGCAATATTTCCCTGAGGGCGACGGTTTCGTCTGTGTCAACGGTACGAACCGCTATACTCGTGCACTCTATGGCGGGTGGACGGACTGGCGTGTGGAGACCTCCGACCGTCCTGTTTTTGCCGTCTTTAAAAAGAATAATCATCGTAACATCCGCTTCCGTGTCAATGGGGTTGCGCTCGACTCCACCAACTATTGCAAGGCGACTTATGTCAACGGCATGCGTCTCTACACTTTGCGCGATTCGCGGTGGGGTGACGAGGCCGAGCTAGCGCTGCAGGTGGTGGCGCTGCCCGACCGTGAGGGCGCTGTATGGCTCTTCGACGACCGCCACTTTGCCCGTCCGGCACACTTCGAGGCCCGTGTCTGTGCCATCGCCAATCCGAAGCTGCAACGTAATGGCGACATCGGTGCCGACAAAGCTGGTGTCTTTGAGGCCGCTGCCGATGAGAAAGACCTGACGGCGAAAGAGTGGGAGGGAGGACACGAGACGTGGTTTGTCATCGACTCTGTCAACAAGATTGCGAACTATAGCGATGACCTGTCACGCAGCCTGTTCCAAAAGGCAGTGCTTCACAACGGCGAACTCTCCCAACGCATCCGTTTTGAGACTCCGAACCCCTATATTAACGCCTTAGGCAGCGCCTTGGCTTTTGCTGCCGATGGCGACTGGGACGGTAAGACGTGGCTCCACGGCTGTGTGGGCTGGCGTATGCCGCTGGCCGGTTGGCGCGCGGCCTA
>Ga0247611_10010046_pt1 | contig 11207 bp, 2 predicted proteins | sample 177DNAGHGhighgp2_FD_192422 | JGI IMG/M metagenome (GOLD analysis project Ga0247611, IMG submission 192422) | Sheep rumen microbial communities from Palmerston North, Manawatu-Wanganui, New Zealand - 1770 DNA GHGhigh gp2 | ecosystem: Host-associated > Mammals > Digestive system > Stomach > Rumen ... | reverse complement strand
TTGCCGATCCGCGCAAATAAGCTAACAGCCAATAACTGACAAGAAAGCCATCTCGCTCAGAGGTGGCTTTTTTGTATATATGTTCAATATGATATATTCTACCATTTTGCAAACTTAATTTGGCAATTTTGTGACAAAATGACGAAAAAATGAAAAATTATTTGCACATATCGAAATTATTTTGTAACTTTGCCGCCCAAATTGATATATTATACCTATATTGGAATAATAGATAGTAATTTTTATTGTTTAACTAATTAATTAAGTGTATGAAAAGATTCCTACTTTTGTTGACGCTTTTCTGTACCATCTTTTGGGGTACAGCGAAAGCAGATGTGGTAACAATTGGAGACTCTACGAGTACGACTTACTCGACTTATCTCCCATTCTACACACTCTACAACTATGGCTGGTCTCAGCAGATCTTTACAGCAGATGAGATTGGCACGGCAGGAACGATCAACTCGCTCACTATGTGGATGTATTATTCGGGCTCTTTGTCTGGAATAGACATCGCGATATACATGGCAGAGGTTGATGTTGAATCGTTTGCTGATGGTTCGAGTTGGGTAGCGATGGATGAGAGTCAATTGGTGTATTCGGGAACACTCTCCGGTTTACCTACGAGTGCAGCAACCTCAGGACCTATTACATTTGCATTTGAAACTCCGTTCGCTTATAGCGGATCGAGCAATTTGTTAATTGCAATTGCTAATAACACAGGTTCGTACTCAAGCGGATTTAATTGTCGGGTGTCAGATGCTCCTGCCGCTAACATGGCTATGTATGCGTACAGGGATGCTAGCGCCTACGACATTAGCAATCCGGGAGTTACTGGTACACTCCTCGCGAAGCGTGATGTCATAAAACTTGGCATCATTCCGGGCGGTGGCCCTGTAGGTCCGACATGTGACAAACCGACGAATTTGGCGGTTACACCTTCTGCTCGTCAGGCTGCTGTTACATGGGATGGCGGTGACGAAGGGACTACCTTTGACGTGGAGTACATCTCCGCAGCAAAACTAGCTGAAGAAGGCAAAGAGGCTCACTGGACATCTTTTGCAACCGGTACTACTCTGAAAGCAATCTCCATCACGAACTTGGAGCCGAATACCGGCTATTCCGTTCGTGTGAAAGCCGTTTGTGGAGAAGGTGTAGAAAGTGCGTGGGTTACCAAGGCCTTTACTACGGCAAACGAACTGCCTCTTTCTGAGAATTTCGATTCTTCTTCAATCCCAACAGGTTGGAGCCAGAAATCCGGTTTGTTGGAGAATGTGATGGCAGGTACTGCTACGCTTTCCTCCGGATCCGGATGGACTTGCGGAACGGCTAACAATGTATTTGACAGCCACGTAAGAAAGAATGTGTATGGTACATCTTGCTATTCATGGTTGGTTACACCGGCTATGGAGATGGCAACTGGTGTACAACTGACGTTCAATGTTGCATTGACGGTGTATACCTCCGGAAGCAATGCAAGACCGACACCGGGCAATCAGCCGGACGATAAGTTCGTTGTGCTGATGAGTTCGAATGGTGGTGCTACTTGGACTATTCTTCAGCAATGGGATAACACCGACAATGCGGCAAATGTGTATGACAGCATTTCGAATGCCGGTCAAGAGGTTGTTATCGATATTGATGATTCCTATGCCGGTATGGCGGTTCAGTTCGCATTCTACGGCGAATCTACTGTATCGAATGGTGACAACAATCTGCATATTGATAATGTGCGTGTAGGTCGTCCGATGAGTTGTTTTGCTCCGACGGATTTGACTGAAGTAGCAGGTGGTATTTCCAAGAATTCGATTCAGATTGATTGGACTTCGGAGGCTACCGAATGGAAGGTGCAGTACAAGAAGTCTTCTGCTACGGCTTGGCAGTCGGTTATGGTAACGGAGAAACCGTATACTCTGGCCGGTTTGGATGAGTATACAACGTATGATATCCGCGTAGCCGCTCTCTGTACACCGGCTGATCCGCTCACATTGACGGATTATACTCCGGCAATTAAGGTTACAACCGCCACCGGTGTACCTTTCGCACAACCCTTTAGTAAATATGCTTTCCCGACGGATTGGAAACGCTACAAAGCTTTGTGGGGCGATGTGCAGAATGGTGCAGAATTAGAGGCTGTTTCGGCAGGTTGGACAACGGTTTCTAAAACAGGAACGAATGCCAACGGTGTGTTCCCCGATTCGGCTTATCACCTTTATCTCAATATCGCGGATACGGCATGTAAGCACTGGGTTGTAAGTCCTACCATCACTATGGATGCAGGTTATCAGCTCAGCCTCAAGATGGCTTTGACCAAGAGTTCCGGTACAACACAGCCTGCTGAAGCAGGTGAGCAAGATGATGATCAGTTCATCGTATTTGTGAATGATAATGGAAACTGGATTCCGCTGCGTACTTGGAGTGCGAATTCTAGCTTTAAATACCATAGTATCAGTAACTTGGCTACAGGTGAGGTCTTCAATTATGACCTGAGCGCTTATGCCGGTCATAATATCCAGATCGCATTCTATGGAGAGTCCACACTTGCTAATGGTAACAATAACCTCCATATCTCCTCTGTTACGATCGATTCTATTCCGGATTGTCAACCGGCATTGAGTCTGGCTGTTTCGGGTATTGGCGCTTATACTGCTACTGTAGCTTGGAAATCGGAAGATGCTGAGGCTACTTGGGAGTATGGTTGTGTCGTTAATCCGGCTGCAAACTTCGCTCCGACGGATGCAGACTTCGTTCATACTACAACGGAGAAATCGCTTGTATTGGATACCTTGACAGAAACAACGAACTATGCATTCTTTGTTCGTCGCGCTTGTCAAGGTGGCGGTAGTGACTATCTGATGGAAACGTTCACTACAATCCAGAACCCGGTTTCGCTCTCGGAGCCGTATAATAATAACTTCGACGCCCAGAACGGCTGGTTGTTCATCAACGGTGATCGTCCGAATAAATGGGTATGGGATGAGGCTGCTCATACGGGTGAAAGCGGTAAAGCGCTCTATATCTCGAATGATAACGGCGCAAGCAATAAGTACTCGATGGGCACCGGTAACGCTGCTATAGTCTATGCAACGAAGACCTTCTATTTCGATCAGGCTGGTCAATATTCGTTCCAGTATGATTGGAAGGCTTGGGGTTATTCAACCTATGACTTCTTGCGTGTTGCACTCATTCCGGCAGATGTTGAGTTGGAGGCAAGCACTACTACTCCGACCGGATTCAGTTCATCGGCTCTTCCTTCCGGCTGGATTGCATTGGATGGTGGAAGTAAGTTGAACCTGGATTCTGCTCAATGGAATCATGTGCTGGTAGAACTGGATCTCAACAAGGTAGGTAACTACAAAGTAGCCTTTATTTGGAGAAACTACACATATACCAGTGGTAAGAATCCTCCTGCAGCAGTAGATAACATCAAGATTAAACGTATCATCTGTACCAAACCGACCAGTCTGACTTATTCAGAGTTGTCGGCAGAAAGCGTTACTATCTCTTGGGATGAAGTAGCTGCTGCTAGCTGGGAGTATGCATTGGTGGCTGCGAGTGCTGATGGCTCGTTTGCTGAACCGACTGAGTTCACGCCGACGACTGGCAATTCGTTGCCTCTTGGTGGCTTGACGGAGAATACTTCGTATAGGTTCTATCTGCATAAAGTTTGCGAAGAAGAAAATAGCGATGACATCTATGTTGACTTCCTGACTCCGCAAATGCCGGTACAGGTTGGTGCTTCTGCTCCTTATTCGGATGACTTCGAGGCAGGTAACAACTGGGTGCTTGTGAACGGAGACTTGGAGAATAAATGGGTATATGGTACGGCAGCTCACAACGGTGAGGGTACGCACGCGCTTTATATCTCCAATGACGGAGGTACTACCAATGCTTACACGAATAATAAAGCTGTAGTTGTATTTGCTAAGAAAGCCTTTGAGTTTGAGGAGGGTAGCTATACCTTCCAATATGATTGGCGTTGTAAAGGTGAAGGATTCACGACAACGAGATACGACTATCTGCGCGTGGCTGTTGTTCCGGCTGATGTGGAATTGACTGCTGGCACAACGCTGCCGACCGGTGTAACCTATCAGGCTCTTCCTGCCGGTGTGATTGCACTGGATGGCGGTACGGCTCTCAATGATAAAGATTCTTGGCAGACATTTACAACCGATCAGATTGTTATTCCTGCCGGAACATATAATATTGTTCTCCTTTGGAGAGACGATACGAGTGGTGGAACCAATCCTCCTGCAGCGGTAGATAACTTCAGTATCACGGCTGTATCGTGTGCGGCTCCGGCTAATCTGCGTGCAGATAGTGTACTGACGGATTCTGCTAATATCAAGTGGGATAAGCTCGGCACAGAAGAACACTGGATGCTCCGTTACAAAGCAAACGGTGCTGAAGAGTGGGATTCTATCCATGCTGAGGCCGATTCGATTTGGTTGGAGAACCTGACACCTGCAACGGTATATGAAATGCAAGTGGCTGCTTGGTGTAACTATCCGGCGATCGAAAGTGTAGGTGATTTCAGCACTTCTTCTACATTTGCTACCGAATGTGTTGTATTCTCTGCATTCCCGTACAAAGAGGGCTTTGATAGCATCGCCGGTGTAACCTCCAGTCATGTTCTCCCGCTCTGCTGGAGTTATATCAATGAATGTACCCATAGTTCGTATAGCTACTATCCGACGGTATACAAGAGTACGTCTTATGCCAACACTCCGGATAACTCGCTCCGGTTCTATTCGTATGCATATTCTGAAACTTACGATCCGCAAGATCAATATGCTATCTTGCCGCAGATGGATAATATCAGCAGTCTGCGTATCAAGTTCAATGCACGTGCATACAGCGTTGGTTCATCTTATGATGCTACGTTCGTTGTCGGCGTGATGACGGATCCGTCTGATGCAGCAACCTTCGTGCCTGTGGCTACGAACGCACCTGCCACAACCGCTTATGAACCGTTTGTCATTTCGTTCGATGCATATGCGGGAACCGGTAAATACATCGCTATCAAGATGTTTGCGGCAGACTTGGTTGAGGATGATTATATCCATGGTTTATATATTGATGATATCGTAGTGGAGCCGATCCCGAGCTGTCTCGAGCCGAATAACCTGGCTGTTATTGATACAACCATTACGATGAACTCGGCCGTTCTGACTTGGACTGCTCAAGGGGCAGAAACGCAATGGCTTGTTCAGTACAAGAAGCATGCTGATGCAGAGTGGATAACCATTCCGGCAACCAATGACACTATCCTCTTGGAGAACTTGGAGGCTGCAACGCAGTACGATGTACAAATTGCTGCTCAGTGCAATGAGACGGAAGTTTCTCCGTACATTGATCCGATTAGCTTCATAACAGAGTGCGATGCATATGCAATGCCGTTCGTTGAGAACTTTAATAAACTCACAAGCGGTATTCCTCTTTGCTGGGATAATTCGGAAGGTACAACCACTACGGAATCCTACAAGTGGAATCGCTATGTTTCGAATGGTGACACTTGTCTGCGCTTCAACTCGTATAACAACTCCAGCAATAAGACCAATATCTTAGCGACTCCGGCGATTTACTTGTCCGAGCCGGCTATTCTTTCCTTCAACTGGAAGAACCCGGCCGGTGGAGCTGCAGAGATTCTTCTCTCGAATGGCGATACCATCGTATCGTTGAAGAATGACTTGACAGGTATAGCAAATTGGACTGAGTACACGATCAATCTCTCTGATTATACCGGTGATACAGTGGTTGTTTATTTCGCTGGAACCAGTAACTATGGCAGTAATGATGCATACCTCTATTTGGATGATGTAGCATTCCAGGCTGCTCCCTCTTGTTTCAAACCGCAAATCAGCGTTTCTGTAGAAGAAGTAGGTCTGGATACGGCTAAGATTAGTTGGACTGCTGCTGAAGAAGGACTTGAGTATGCTTACGCTTTGAAGACAGCTGACGTGGCTGAACTGGTGTATACAAGCATTGATACCAATGTGGTTGTTCTGAATGGTCTCACTCCGGATTCCGAGTACAACTTCTATATCCGTAAAAATTGCGGTAATAGTGTGAGTGAAGATATTATTGCTTCGTTCCAAACGAAACAATTGCCGGCGGATCCTGCCAACTTCTCGGATGATTTCGAGAATGGCAATCACTGGGCATTTGAGAATAACTTTGCTAACGCATGGGTATATGGTGAAGCAACTTCCAATGGTGAAGGTTCGCATGCGCTCTATATCTCGAATGATGGCGGTACGACCAATGCTTATACGAAAGCAGGTGCCGGCATTTCATATGCGATGAAGACGTTTGAGTTTGCACAAGGTTTGTATGACTTCAAGTATGACTGGAAGGCAAACGGTGAAGGCGGCTATGACTTCTTGCGCGTAGCGTTGGTTCCGGATAGTTTGGCTTTGTCGAGTTCGAACTCTACTGTTACTACCACTTCGCTTCCGGCAGGCTGGATTGCTCTGGATGGCGGTGGTAAGAAGAATCTGCAGACTACATGGAAGACGGATTCTGTAAGTGAACTGCCTGTCGCTGCCGGTAAGTACAAGATGGTATTTGTATGGCGTCAAGATGGTTCTGGCGGTACCGATGCTCCGGCTGCTGTGGATAACATCAGCATCAGCAAGGTAACATGTCCTGCTGTTGATAGCCTGAATGTAACTGTTCTTTCTTCTACTACTGCTGAAGTTAAGTGGGTGGCAGATGCAGAGCAGGATACTTGGGAAATCGCGCTGGATACCGTTGCTGCATTCAATCCGGATACGGTTACCAACCTGATTACCGTACATGCTAAATCGTATATCTTAACAGACCTCGAAGCGGAGACCACCTATTATATATACGAACGCGCGAACTGCGGTGAGAAACAAAGTAAGTGGACGGCTAAGAAATCGTTCAAGACTGCAAAGGCTTGCCAGAACCCGGATGGTCTTAAGGCAGAGGCTGTTTCGATTGATGCTGCTACGATTAGTTGGAATACGTACAACCAAACCGGTTTCAATCTCCGTTATAGCACGGATGGTGTGAACTGGATTGATTCATTCAACGTAGCTACACCGTGTCGGATTACTGGTCTTGCAGCTAATACACAGTACCGTGTACAAGTACAAGTAGCTTGTGCTGCTGAAGATAGTACATGGTCTTCTACGCTTTGGTTCAAGACGGTTCGCGGTATTCCGTTTGAGGAGACCTTCAGTGCAACGTCTATGCCTGCAGAGTGGAGCCAGTATCAAGGCTTGCTGAGCAAGGTAATCAGTGGTGAAACTACTCGTACATCTGCAACGGCATGGTACTTTGGCACCAGCAATGGTGTATTCGATAGTCATGCTCGTAGCAATATCTTTGGTACGACTCGTTATCATTGGTTGCAAGCTCCGACGCTCTACGTTGAGGGTAATGTACAACTTACCTTTGATGTAGCATTGACGGCTTATTCCGGAACGAGCGTTCCGGCTCCGGCAACGACCGGTACGGACGATAAGTTCGCAGTTGTTATCTCTACGGATAATGGCGAAACATGGAGTATCCTCCGTCAATGGGATAACGCCGGCTCTGAGTATGTTTACAATAATATTGCGAACTCTGCTAATGGTGAACAAGTTGTGATCAACTTGAGCAACTACAGCGGTCAAGCAATAACAGTTGCATTCTATGGAGAGTCGACTGTATCGAATGCGGATAACAACATCCACGTGGATAACGTATCCATTGACCTCGTTCCGACTTGCTTGAAGCCGACCGGCTTGAGCATCTCTGATGTGAAGGCGCACAAGGCTACACTGGATTGGACGAATGGTGAAGAGGGACAAACTGCATGGCAGATCGCACTTGATACAATCGCGGCATTCAATCCTGATACATTGTCTGACCTGATTGATGTGACAGAGCATCCGTACACGCTGACCAACCTGTTACCGTCGCATACCTATTATGTATACGTACGTGCTAACTGTGGTGAGAACGATAAGAGTAAGTGGACGGCTCGTGGCTCGTTCAAGACAACGATAGCTTGTCCTGTTCCGACCGAGTTAACTGCTAAGCCGACGCCGGGTAACGGTACAGAGGCTACGATCACTTGGAAAGCTGGTGCCGAAGAGAATGCATGGCAGCTTGAGTACAGTCTCAATGCTAACATGACAGACTCGACAGTAGTGCCGGTTGAAGATACCACGTATCTGATGGAGAACTTGACGGTAGGTGCGACCTATTATGTTCGCGTGAAAGCAAACTGTGGTGACTTGGATGGCGTAAGCGCATACACCGCTGTTGTTTCCTTCACGACGACCAACGAGTATCTGCTCACGATCAACGATAAGAACACGACCACCAATGGTAATGTACCTATCTATGGTAACTACGCAGAGCAATTGACTCGCAGTCAGTTCATCATTCCGGAGGCCGCTCTCGAAGAGATGGAATGGGATTCGATCCAAACGATTACCTTCTATGCTTCGAATGAGAACATTGCATGGGGTGAAGCTAAGTTTGAGGTTTACCTCGCTGAATCGAAAGAGGCTACCATCAGTGCATTTGCTAACTGGGACGACCTGACGCTCGTCAAGGGTGAAGGTACGCTCGCTATCAGCAGCAATAAGATGGTTGTAACCTTGGATTCTGCTTACCAGTATCAGGGTGGTAACCTCTTGATCGGCTTCAAGCAGACCGTTCGCGGTAGCTACACGGCTTGCTCGTGGTATGGCGTTTCTGCTCAGGGCGCTGCTTACAGCGATTATCTGAACAATAACAATGTATCTACAGGTGCAGGTCAACGTAACTTCTTGCCGAAGATGACGTTCAAGTATGTTCCGGGTGTGGCTCCGGCTTGCCCGAATCCGAAGTACTTGGAGGTTTCGAATATCGGTGCTTACGGTGCTACCTTCTCTTGGAAGGCTGTCGCAGGTGCTACCTGGGAATATGCAGTAGCTCCGGCTAGTGAAGCTATGCCGGCCGAATTCATCAGCGTGGCAGAAGGTGCTAACTCGGTAATCCTTCATGAACTGACTGAGGCTACACCGTATGTATTCTACCTGCGTAGAGATTGCGGTGAGAACGTTTACAGCGATATCATCTCGCTGCCGTTCGAGACTTCTGAGTTCGCTACCGACCTGCCGTATGCAGAGGACTTTGCACAGGCTGATAACTGGAAACTCATCAATGGTTCTGAGACCAATGCATGGGTAATCGGTAATGCTACCAGCCTCATTGGTGACAATGCTCTGTACATCTCTAACAACGCTGCTTCGTACGGATACGATATAACAGCTACTTCGGTATCGTATGCTACCAAGTTGTTCAACTTCGATGAAACCGGTACATATCGTGTATCGTACAATTGGAAGAACATGGGCGACTATATCGTAGAGAACGACCTGCCTGTTGATTACCTCCGTGTAGCTCTTGCTCCGGCTAATGTTCAGCTGACTGCAGGTGTACTTCCGGAAGGCTTGTCGCACGCAACTCTGCCTGCGGGCTGGATTGCACTCGACAATGATTCCGCATTGTACGGACAATCGAACTGGCAGAATATGAGCGTTGTTGTTCCTGTGACAGGTATTTACCGCCTCGTATTTGCTTGGGTTAATGATGATGACTATAGCGATGGTGATCCTGCCGCTATTGACAATATCTCGATCAACCACAAGGCATTCCCGACGGATATCGAGTCTGGTGCCGGCATCGAGTCCAAGGCTGTTAAGTTCATCTACAACAACCAGGTTTATATCCTCCTCAATGGTGCGGTTTATAACATCACCGGCCAGAAAGTGGAGCTGAAATAAACCCATCTCTACCATCAGCCAAGTTTGGCTGATATATACAAAAAAGGCTGCCTCGGCGGCCTTTTTTGTTGTAATTAACTGACAAAATGAAGAAAAAAATACGAAAAAGTATCAAAAATTTGCATATTTGAGAATTTTTTTGTAATTTTGCCGCCCGATTTTGTTATATTGGAGCAAAATGTACAAGAGACGGAATATATTCATAGTTTGCATGCTGGCGTGGAGCGCACTCATCTGTGCCCATACTCCGCTCTCTCCCGAGACGCGCCATTTCCTCTCCCTTCATGGGGATGCAGGCTATTCGGCGCTGCTCCATACGATACCGGGTCAGAAGCCTTCCTCGGGTATGGCAGCTATGCTTGGCTTCGATTATCGCCTCTTCCATAATAACTTTATCTTCTCTGCCGGCATCGAGGGCATGTATGAGCTCAATGCCAATCATCTTGACGATCACGATGAGGCGATTCGTATGAGGGATACTGAGGGCGATGAGTTCAATATGCATGTCCATGTCGATAAATCCAGCGATCTCGCCCATATGGCGAACGTCAATATCCCGCTCCTCTTTGGCGGCGAATGGGGTAGGTTCTATTTCATGGTCGGCCCGAAAGTGTCCATCAATCTCTATGGTATGACTGCTTCTTCGGCGCAGATCACGACCTATGGCGAGTACGACAAGTACTACGATGATTTCTACGACATGGTCAACCACCAGTTCGTTTCCAATCAGTATATGTCCAGCGCCTCCATGCCCCTCAAGTGGAATTTCAATATCATCGCGCATGCCGAGATCGGCGGCCGTGTCGGACATATGTTTAAGCATCAGCAGTTCCGTATCAATCCGGATAAGGTGCGTATGTACTTGGCGGCTTTTGTGGACTTCGGCCTGCTCAACCTCCATGTCTCTTCCGGCGGTTCTCCTGTCTTTGGCTACCGCGAGACAGACAAAGGCGTGCAGTTCTACCTCCAGCCGCTCTTGATGAGTAGCTTGGCGGATAATGCTGTCTTCCGAAACCTCAACGTAGGTATCAAATATACGATCGCATTTGAATTGCCCAAACAAGGCAAATCCTATATCTATGATAATAATAAGGTTGGCCGTGATTATCGTATTCGCGGTGGTAACCAAGGTTTAAAATAATAAGCACATGAAACGAATCATCTGCATACTTCTGATGGCGATGGGGCTTGCAACTGTGGCTCCGATAGCCTCCGTAATGGATAATAGCATTGCGGCTGTTTACGCGGTGGACGCTAAGGCAAAAGCCAAAGCACAACGTGAGAAAGAGAAAGCTAAAATGGCGAAAGAGCGCGAGAAAGCCAAGGCTAAAGCAGCTAAGGACCGCGATAAAGCGACTGCGCAGAAGAAAAAAGCGCAGGAGAAGGCCGCTGTTCAGAAGCAGAAAGATCGCGAAAAAG
>Ga0247611_10010045_pt1 | contig 11207 bp, 11 predicted proteins | sample 177DNAGHGhighgp2_FD_192422 | JGI IMG/M metagenome (GOLD analysis project Ga0247611, IMG submission 192422) | Sheep rumen microbial communities from Palmerston North, Manawatu-Wanganui, New Zealand - 1770 DNA GHGhigh gp2 | ecosystem: Host-associated > Mammals > Digestive system > Stomach > Rumen... | reverse complement strand
CGGTGTTTCTGTACTACCCGGTGTTTCTGTACTGCCCGGTGTTTCTGTACTACCCGGTGTTTCTGTACTGCCCGGTTTTTCTGTACTGCCCGGTGTTTCTGTACTACCCGGTGTTTCTGTACTGCCCGGTTTTTCTGTACTACTTGAACTGCCAGGGTGGTGAAGATCATATATAATACCTTTTATTTTTGCGATTGTAGCGGCTGAAGAACCTTTTACGGTAGCAGATAATTTTGATTTTAATGTTTCTGCGGTAGCTATTTTTTCGGCAGTATTTTTAGAATTGCTATTAGCAAAATCATCTGCAATACTATATATCGTTTCGGATTTATTTGCTTCAAGTATTTCATCTACAGCACTTTTATTATTAGAATTTTGACTAGTATTGAAAGTGATACCTAAGCTTTCATTCAATCTTTCAAGCTGATTTTTAGGCACGTCAATAAGAGTGCGTCTTGAAACTATTCCAAATTTTCCTGTGTTTAATTCCATAGTAGTCCTTTTGTACTACTAACGGTATATTTGCACAGTAACTTTATTAATTTCGATAGTTATGTAACAAAATGTAACTTATATATTCATTACTCTTAAAATTTCATCCATATCAGCAGGAGTCTTTTTGACTTCGCAATTTGAATGTTTAATAGCATTGTCAGGATCTTTAAGTCCGTTTCCTGTTAGAATACAAACGATTTTTGAGCCTTCTTTGACTTGAGATTTTACCTTAATTAAGCCTGCAACTGATGCGGCACTGGCAGGTTCGGCAAGAACTCCTTCTGTGGATGCAAGTATCTTATATGCTGATAAAATTTCATCATCAGTTACAAAATTAATCATACCATCACTTTCATCACGAGCAGCAACAGCTTTATCCCAACTTGCAGGATTTCCTATCCTTATTGCAGTTGCAACCGTTTCAGGATGAAGTATTCTCTCTCCTTTAACTATAGCTGCAGCACCTTCTGCTTCAAATCCCATCATTTTAGGGGTTGACGAAATTTTACCCAATTTGTGCCATTCAGTGTAGCCTTTCCAATAAGCGGTAATATTGCCGGCATTACCCACAGGAATAAAATGATAATCAGGAGCCTGTCCTAAAGCCTCACAAATTTCAAATGCACCCGTCTTTTGACCTTCAATTCTGTAAGGATTAACCGAATTAACCAGAGTTATCGGATATTTATCGGAAATTTTTCTTACAAAATCAAGAGCCTCATCAAAATTTCCTTGTATTGCAATAATTTCAGCTCCGTACATCATAGCCTGTGAAAGTTTTCCTAAAGCAATATATCCGTCAGGAATAAGTACAAAAGTCTTTAATCCTGCTCTTGCACCGTAAGCTGCCGCCGATGCGGAAGTGTTACCTGTAGAAGCACAAATAATGGCCCCCGAACCTGATTCTTTAGCTTTTGTAACTGCCATTGTCATTCCACGGTCTTTAAAACTTCCAGTAGGATTACACCCTTCAAATTTTAAATAAATTTCAGCATTAAGTCCGATTTTTTTTGCCAAATTATCCGCCTTTATTAAAGGGGTATTACCTTCGTTCAATGTAACAATCGGTGTATTTTCATCTACCGGTAAAAATTCTCTGTATTTGTTTATTAATCCTTTGTAATACATAATTAATTCTCCTAATTCCTGCTTTGATTATATTGTACCACAAACAACTCTCTCCTGAATTTATAACTCGAGTTGGAATTTTGGCACGGATCATAGCATAAAAAATGGGACACATTATGTGTCCCATTCTACTTTTTGGCATAATCAAAATTACTTAGCTTGAATTCTTTTGATAGCTAAAACTAATCTTGATTTCTTTCTTGCTGCGGTATTTTTATGTAAAATACCTTTGCTTACAGCTTTATCGCATAATTGATATGCTTTAGAAATAGCTGCATTTAAAGCTTCTTTGTCATCAGCAGTTGCTAATTCTAATGCTTTTTTCAAAGCAGTCTTGATAGAAGTTTTGAATGCTACGTTTCTGATTCTGTTTTTTTCAGCTATAAGTACTCTTTTTTTAGCAGATTTAATATTTGCCATTTTATTTTCACCTTTCGTTTACTTTGGCGTTTAATGACGACGCCGTACTCGAGGATGTGAGTATTATTATTCTATATAAAAAATTTTTAAATGCAAGAGGGTGATATTTATAAGATGTTATGACGATAGAACGTGCGATTTAATTAATTGAAAATGGAGAATTGAGAATTATTATAGTAGTTACCGTCTTAGTTTCTTAAAAAAATATTAAGTCTTGTAACAAGATTGCCTTTAAAAATTGTTTTTTTTTTATGAATAAAATACAATGAGGTAGGGAAATTTTGAGGGATTATTAAATATGACAAATCAAGCTACTAAAGAGAGAACATTGACTCCACAGGAAGTTAGAGCCATTTTAAATGCAGATAATAAAGAGATTGTAGAGCTTTGTAAACAGGCTTCAATTATGCCTAGAAAAAATAACAAAGGTATGACTTATTTTTCATATGAAGAAGTGAAAAACTTGAGAAAAGTTCAATCTATGAAAGGTAATTTCGTTTCCTCTGCTAATACTGCTGAAGCTCCTGCAAAACCTGCAGCTGCAAAAGCTGTACCTGCAACTCATCAATCTACGGCTATACAGAATATTCTTTCATCTATTCAGGCTATGGAAACTACTTTGAGCGATAAAATTGCTAAAGTTATTGATGAAAAGCTTGAAGGCATGGACGAAGTTGTTGTTGAATTAATCAGATGCAAAACTGACAATGAAACTTTAAGACAAAAAATCGTAGATTTAAATAAAGAAGTTTACCAATTAAAGAATAAACTAAACAGCTACAAACCTGTTGGTTTAGGCTTTTACGTTAAAAAAGATCAACATATTTGGGAATAATAACATAAAGGGAAAATAGAGTTATGGCAACTAAGGAAAAAGAAGCTCCGGTTACATCTGTATCGGAGGATAGAAGTAAGGCGTTAAAATTAGCTATTGAGAAGATTGAAAAAGATTTTGGTAAAGGTGCCATAATGAAATTAGGCGACAAACCTACCCTCAATGTTGATGCAATTCCGACAGGTGCGTTATCTCTTGATGTAGCTTTAGGTATTGGCGGCGTTCCAAGAGGACGTATTATTGAAATCTATGGTCCTGAAAGTTCCGGTAAAACTACTCTTGCTCAACATATCGTTGCAGAATGCCAAAAACGCGGCGGTATTGCTGCATATGTAGATGCAGAGCATGCTCTCGATCCTGAATATGCTAGAAATTTAGGTGTTCAGGTTGATGATTTGTTGATTTCTCAGCCGGATACAGGTGAACAGGCTTTAGATATTACAGAAGAACTTGTTCGTTCAGGTGCAGTCGATGTTGTTGTTGTTGACTCTGTTGCAGCACTTGTTCCAAAAGCTGAAATTGAAGGCTCTATGGAAGATCAGCAGATGGGTTTACAGGCTCGTTTGATGAGCAAAGCTCTCAGAAAATTAACGGGTGTTATAGGTAAAACAAGTACTACTGTTATATTTATCAACCAATTAAGAATGAAAATAGGTGTTATGTATGGTAACCCTGAAACAACTACCGGTGGTAATGCATTAAAATATTATGCCAGTGTTCGCCTTGAAATCAGACGTACTGAAGGTATCAAAGGTGATGGCGAAGATGTTGGCAACCACGTAAGAGTAAGAGTTTTAAAGAATAAAGTAGCACCGCCTTTCAGAACCGCTGAATTTGATATTATTTTCGGCAAAGGTATTTGTAAAATAGGTAATATTCTTGATGTTGCAGTTAATTTGAATATTGTAAATAAAGCAGGTTCTTGGTTTAGCTTTAAAGATGAAAAACTCGGACAGGGACGTGATAAAGCAAAAGAATATTTAACAGAACACCCTGAAGTTTTGCAAGAGGTTGAAACTCTTGTCAGAGAAAAATTGGCAGAAGGTTAAGGAAATATTAACTTTTGTAAATAGGTTAAAATTCACTAATATCAAGGATTATAAGACTTATGGAACATGTTTTTTGCATATAACTAGCAATAAAAAACATGTTCCTTTTTATAATAAACATTACAAAGTAAAGAATTTATGCAAGGAGGCAAATAAATGTCAATGTCAGTAGGCAAAATTAGTAGTATACAATTTACAGGTGCTGGTTCATGTAGGGGCTATGATAGAAGCGGAAGTGATGATACAGGTTTAAATCGCGGCAGAATTCAGGAACGTAACAATCAAAGTAATTATGGAAATAATGTTTCAAATAATCAAATGAGAAATGCTGCAAAAGCACTGGTAGCTTTAATGATTGGTAGTGCAGCTCTTGGTAGTACAGCTTCTTTAACAAGCTGTGCTGAAGCTGAAGCTGATGCGTATGTAAATGACAGTCTTCTACAAGCTCTTTTAAACAAAAAAGATTCTTGTTGCTGCTGTTGTCCTACCCAGGTAGTTCACGATAAAGATACCTTGTATCTTCCGGGTGATACTCAATATGTTGATCGTACGGATACATTCTATATAAAAGAAAACTTTAAATCTCCTGTAATCGATACTTTGAATGCTATTCTTCATGATTTAGGCAACGATACGACAGGCGGATATATACCATTAAGAGTATCTTTTATTGACGAAATGGATACAAAATATAAAGACCATATATTTGATGGACAATCCTCAGCTCCGAATAATGTATTTTATAATGGTACAAATTATCCTTGGAGTGATGAAAAAACAATGTTTTTGATTGAGCCTCAATATGGCGAAAAAGTTAAATATATGCTCAATTTAACAGGTGATGGTAAATTGTATGTATCAAAAATGATTCCTAAAAACGGTGTTCCAAATCCAAAAAGTTTGGAGGATTATATGTTTGCATTTGATAGTTACGTATTTGACAGAGATCAAGCTGCAAAATTAATCAGAAAATTTAATGTGGCAAGAGAACAAGTTGGCAGAGAAGATGCAGGTACATTAGAAAAAGCTGCATTACCTAAAACTATTATGTTAACTAACCCTTACGGCACCGAATGGAGATGGACAAACTTCAATGTAGTAAGAGGTGATGCTCCTACAGATTTAGGTGAATAATCAGCTAAACACGATTTTATAAATATATAAAATGCAAGAGCAGTTCGATAGTATATAATCGAACTGCTTTTGTTTTATATACTATTTTCACTGAGTTTTGAAATTGTTGATTAGGTAAGTAACGCAGTAAACTCAGCCTCATCTGCTGTTGTATGTTTCGTCTGACGAATCAACAACAGCATATTTTTTTGTAAATATTTATTAAACTATTATATTTTGAATAACAATTGTTTATTCATAAAAAACTTTAATAAAATACAGGGATATTTATTTTAGTTTTTTATAAAAGGAAAGGGGATTTACATTATGGGAAACGGAATTGAAAAAGTGAGACCTTCTGTTACTGTATCAGCAGGTGTTAGTACATATCAATCAGATGTATCAAAAACAGGTTCTGAAAATGTTTGGGCTCAAGGAAGATCTTCATATCAGGTGGGAACTTTGGGTATTGAAGCATCATTTCCAACAGGTGAAACATCAGCATTTACGCCTCAATTATCTGCTGAACTTGGTAAGGACACGCACGGTTTTGGCGGCTATTTAGGTTTTACGAAACAGGCCTCAAAAAATCTTAATCTTAATTTTGGATTTGGAATTGATAATCGTAAATATACAACAACTACAACAGCTAACGAATATGTTACTTCAGATGCGCAAGAAACACCTAATCAGGGTGAAAGTGATTTATTAACCATTGGAGATTTTCGTGAACAGACAGATGTTTCAGTGACTACACGTTCAGCTTCACACAAGACTACAGGCTATGTTGCAGCAGGTGCTAAATATCAGATTAATCCAAAATTATCTGTTTCAGGTCAGTTGCAAGGCGGATTAACATTCTCTAACCCAAGTTTAAAAGAAACAAGAATAACTGATGGAGAATATTTTGTAGGAACAGTAACTGAAAATAATGCTGATGGCTCCGTAAGGTCTACACATCCGAATATAGAAAAAAGACACAATGAAACATGGTATACAGAAACCGGTGCAGGTGGATTTACAGGTGCAATTAAATCCGGTGTTGATTATAATATTAATAAAGTCTAGCCGTAGGTGCTGATGTACAAGTTGGTATTGGACATTATGCTGATCCCGTCAGAGCAGGTGCTCATTTGAAAGTAAAATTTTAGCTGAATATAAAACAAAAGGATGCGTATATACGCATCCTTTTTAAATATAATTTGCAACCAAGTTTTACTTAGAAGCTCCCGCTTTTTCAATAATTTCTTTTTCAACGTTAGCAGGAACTTGTTCGTATTTTTGGAATTCCATAGAGAATGTTCCACGACCTTGAGTGTTAGATCTCAAGTCTGTTGCATAACCGAACATATTAGCTAATGGAACGATTGCTCTTACGATTACATTACCGGTATTACCTTGTGGTTCTTGACCTTCAACACGTCCACGACGTCTTGAAATATCACCGATAATAGTACCTGTAAATTCATCAGGAATTTCGATTTCAACCTTCATCATAGGTTCTAAGATACAAGGAGAAGCTTTCTTACAACCTTCCTTGATAGCCATAGAACCGGCAATCTTAAATGCCATTTCAGAAGAGTCGACTTCGTGGTAAGAACCATCATAAAGTTCAACTTTAACGTCTATCATAGGGAATCCTGCTAAGATACCGCCTTCAAGAGCTTCTTCCATACCTTTTCTTGCAGGTTCAATGTATTCTTTCGGAATAGCACCACCAACAATTTTGTTTTCAAATACAAATCCTGCATTTTCTTCAGCCGGTGAAATTCTAACTTTACAATGTCCGTATTGACCTTTACCACCTGACTGACGGATGAATTTAGAATCTTGATCAGCATTACCTCTGATAGTTTCACGGTAAGCAACTTGTGGTTTACCGATATTAGCTTCTACTTTGAATTCTCTTAACATACGGTCAACAATAATATCAAGGTGAAGTTCACCCATACCGGAAATAATTGTCTGACCTGTTTCTGTATCGGATTTTACACGGAATGAAGGATCTTCTTCAGCTAATTTCTGAAGTGCGATACCCATCTTGTCTTGGTCTGCTTTTGTTTTAGGTTCAATAGCAACAGAAATTACAGGTTCAGGGAATGTCATTCTTTCTAAGATGATAGGTGCTTTTTCATCACACAAAGTATCACCTGTTGTAGTATCTTTCAAACCAACTGCTGCACAGATATCACCTGCATATACTTCATTTTCTTCTAATCTCTGATCAGCATACATACGAACTAAACGAGCAATACGTTCTTTCTTTCCGTTTGTAGCATTAAGAACATAAGAACCTGAAGTAATCTTGCCTGAATATACACGCAAGAAAGTTAAACGACCTACGAATGGGTCAGTCATAACTTTAAATGCTAATGCTGAGAACGGTTCTTCATCAGATGAATGTCTTTCAACTTTTGTACCGTCTTCCAATTCACCTTCGATAGCTTTTACATCAACAGGTGATGGCATATAGTCAACAACGTTATTCAATAACAACTGAACACCTTTGTTTTTGAATGCAGTACCGCAAGTAACAGGAACAATCTTGTTGTTGCATACAGCACGTCTTAAACCTGCTTTTAATTCTTCTACGGTGATTGAATCAGGATCTTCAAAATATTTTTCCATCAATTCATCGTCTTCACCTGCGATAGCTTCAACCATTTCATCTCTCATTTCTTTTGCTTTTGCTTGAAGTTCTGCAGGGATTTCTTCTTCTTTAATATCTGTACCTAAGTCGTTAGTATAAATTTCAGCCTTCATTGTCATCAAATCTACAAGACCTACAAATTTATCTTCCGCACCAATAGGTAATTGGATAGGAACTGCATTTCCGCCTAATCTTGTTTTAATTTGGTCTACAACACGGAAGAAATCTGCACCTGTTCTGTCCATTTTATTAACGAATACCATACGAGGTACTTCGTATCTGTTAGCTTGTCTCCAAACTGTTTCTGATTGTGATTGAACGCCGCCTACCGCACAGAATACAGCAACAACACCGTCCAATACACGAAGTGAACGTTCAACTTCAATAGTAAAGTCAACGTGCCCCGGGGTATCAATAATATTAATTTGGTGTCCTTTCCATTCAGCTGTAACTGCAGCAGATTGGATAGTGATACCTCTTTCTCTTTCTTGTTCCATAAAGTCGGTTACGGCAGCACCGTCGTGAACTTCACCGAGTTTATGAGTTTTACCTGTATAAAACAGGATACGTTCAGTAGTAGTGGTTTTACCGGCATCAATATGCGCAGCAATACCAATATTTCTGATTTTCTCTAATGGAGTCTTTCTTGCCATTTTCTTTTTCCTTTTTTATATTGTGTACTCTCGCTATTTATAATTAAAATTAGCCTATATTAAAATTATCTCACGAACATGTTATTTTTCAAGAAAAAGTAAAGAAAAGTGAATAAAGACGTTAAGACTTCTTATTGCTCTCGACTTAAAAAATTTTTTGTGATAAAATTATCTGTATGAAGTGGGATAATTTTAATAAAAAGCAAAAGGCTTATATTGTTGCGGGGATTACTGTTGTCGCAATTATGTTTTGGGCATTTGTTTCCGCAGGAATTATTACAAAAAACTTCAATCGCAGTCAGGTTTCTAACAAGCAAGACAGTCAGGAAGCCATTATTCACGGTATAATTTTGACAGAAACAAAAAATGATCACAAATACTGGGAAATATACGGAGAAACAGGTAATTATAACAGCGATAACAGTATTGCGATGTTGGACAACTGTACGGGGAATTTCTACGATGAAAACAATGAAGTGTCAATGAGTTTTGTCTCAACAAAAGGTACTTATAATTCCGTAAAAGGACAAATTATCTTATACGATAATACTCATATTGTAATTAAAGACGGGACTTCTTTAGAAGCTAACAGAGTAATTTGGTCAGGTAATGACAAACCTATTACTGCAAACGGTAATATAAGAATAACAAGAGGTTCGGAGTTCTTTGCAACAGCTGATGAAGTAGAAATCAGCCCTGAATATACACATTTCAAGATTAAAGGTCATGCTGTATCTAAAGGATACAGTAAGGAAAAATAAGGAGATATAATGAAAAAGTTTTTTATATCATTGTTAATAGCAGCACTTTCATTCGGAATAGCAGTACAGGCTTCTGATTTGATTATTGAATCAAAGCAGCAGTCTTATGCTGAAGATGAAAATAAAATTAAATTCAACGGAGATGTTAAAGTTACGGTTGATGATTTAAAAGTTGTTGGCGAATCCGCTGATGTAAATATGGTTGAAGGAGAACAAAAACTTGATACCGCAACTTTTTACGATAAACCTTATGCCTATGAAGTTAAGAAAAATAAGAAACGTGAAGTTAAGGCAAATATCTTAAAGGTATCCCTTATCAACAAAATCGTCAGAGCAGAAGGAGATACCCAATCCGTTGTGTTTGACGGTAAAACTCCGATTGTTGTTATAAATTCTGATGTTCAGGAATACGATACAAGAACAAACATTATGACTGCAACAGGTAATGTGACAATGAAATACAAAGATATTGATACTTTTTCGGATAAAGCAATCATCAAAATGGATAAAAACGGCGATTTGCAAACTTTAGAACTTATCGGAAACGGACATGTAAAACAAAAATCTAATGATTCATATGCTGATAGATTTTTCTACGATTCCACAACAAAAATCTTAACTGCTAACGGAAATACTACTTCTAATATGATAAATAATGACGGCAAAAAGCTTACATTAAAATCCAATATGCAAGAGTATATGGAAAGCAAAAGCACCTTCTCTGCAAGTGGTAATGTAAGAGTATGGTATGATGATTATTATGCTGTCGGGCCTAAAATCAATGTATACCCTAATAAAGAGGGTAAACCAAATGATATTTATTTTGTAGGTCGTTCAAGTATTACTCAGGGTGTAAGAACAATTTATGCCGATAAAATTAAAATGAAGATGAAACCGAAAGATTTTGAAGCTGAAGGTAATACAAGAACTGTTATCAAGAACATCGGTTCAAATGAAAATAATGGTACTGAAGGTAATTCAGGCATGACATTAGGGTTATAAAAATAAATATGTAATTGTCGGCATAGCAATGTCAACCTACATTAAACCATATATTTTTATAGCAGGATGCGTGTTAACGCACCAAAAGGACAAATAATGAACACAAAAGTTGAAGAAGCACTAAATTATTATAAAGAAGGTGAATACGAAAAAGCAATAGACGTATTCAGTACCGTAATTGAAACAGAAGAACCAAGTGCAGAAATTTATAATAATATCGGACAATGTTATGCAAGTATAGCTAATGAGGAAAAAGCTGAAGATAATTTCTTAAAAGCGATAGAACTTAATCCTCAGTTGGCTCATGCTTATATTAATCTTGCTGATATTTATTACAGAAATAAAGAATACGGTAAAGGTATCGGGCTGCTTACAACAGGAGCTAATGCCATGCCTGACAATATGGTTATGGCGCATTTTTTGGCAAGATTTTATATGGAAGACTGTCGTTTGGATATGGCAATTGATGAATTGGAAAAAGTTCTTGAAAATCAGCCTGAAAATTATGATGCTTATTACGATTTGGGTAAAGTTCATTATGAACTTGGCAATTACGATTGTGCTATTGAAAATTTTGAAAATATCTTAGAATTTAAAGAAGATAATCCTTATATTTATTACAGTTTGGCACAGGCATACGAAATGAATAATGAAATAGATAAAGCTATTTCTAATTACTTAAAAACCATTGCTCACGATTCCGGTTTTCGTCAGGCTTATAAAAAGGTTGCAATTCTTTTCTTGGCAAGAGGAGATTATGACGATGCAATCGAATATTTAGAAGAATATATCGAAATGGAATTGCCGGAAGAAGAAGTCAAAAACGTAAAAACTTTAATAGAAAGAATTAAGCAGAAGAAAATAAATGGATAAATTTTGGATAGCGTTTTCATCAGTTGAACAGGTCGATAGTGAATTTGTACAAAGGCTCTACAATTATTTCGGAAATATTGAGGAGGCTTTTAATGCAAATTTGAGTGATTTGTCCAAAATCGACGGCTTGAATATCAAAAAAGCCGAAAAATTTATTAAAATCAGAGATAAGATTGATTTGGATAAAACCTTGAAGGAAATTGAAAATCGTGGTATAAATTATTTAAC
>Ga0247611_10010044_pt1 | contig 11208 bp, 8 predicted proteins | sample 177DNAGHGhighgp2_FD_192422 | JGI IMG/M metagenome (GOLD analysis project Ga0247611, IMG submission 192422) | Sheep rumen microbial communities from Palmerston North, Manawatu-Wanganui, New Zealand - 1770 DNA GHGhigh gp2 | ecosystem: Host-associated > Mammals > Digestive system > Stomach > Rumen ... | reverse complement strand
TCTGATTGTGGCAAAGATGCCTGTTTTTGACGCTATCTGTATCGCCTTTGGTACGGCCGGCACCGGCGGATTCGGAATCCGCGGCGACAGCTGCGCATCCTACACGCCGGCTGCGCAGTGGATTATTACCGTATTTATGGCTCTTTTCGGAATTAACTTCAACTTCTACTATTTTGCACTGAGGAAAAAATTCAAGGATGCCTTTTCGATTGAGGAAGTGCGGTGGTATATTGCGCTTATTTTATTAAGTACCGCAATCATCTCCTTCAACACCTGGAATTTTGCCGAAGAAGGGGAAGTAACGGTTCGTACGGCGGCTTTTCAGGTATCTTCGATTATTACCACCACGGGATTTGCTACCGTGGACTTTAACTTATGGCCGACACTTTCCAAAACGGTGCTGGTTTTGTTAATGTTTACGGGCGCCTGCGCAGGCAGTACCGGCGGTGGATTGAAGGTCTCCAGATTTATCATCTGGTGGAAGAGTATTAAAAATGAACTCGAAGGTTTCATTCATCCCCGTTCCGTAAAGGCGGTTGAGATGGACGGCAAAACCATAGAAAGAGATACGGTTCGTTCCGTTTCCGTCTACATGGTTGTGTTTTTGCTGGTATATTTGCTCTCCGTGTTCCTGATTTCCTTCGATAAATTCGATATGGTTACGAATTTTACGGCAGTTTTGGCAACGATCAACAATATCGGTCCCGGTCTTGAAGTAGTGGGACCTGTCGGAAATTTTGACGGATTTAATTATTTTTCAAAAATCATTTTAATTTTTGATATGCTGGCCGGAAGACTGGAGCTTTATCCCATTCTTCTGCTTATGGCACCCGGCTTGTGGAGAAAGCATTAAAGGTAAGCGATGGCGAAAAAAAAGGGAATTCGTAAGCGAATATTTGACATCATCCAAATCGGGAACAAGGAGGACATTCCCAGTGTCTGCTTTGACCTGTTAATTACCGTTGTCATTTTGTTAAACCTTTTTGTAACGCTTTTTTCTACCTTCGAAGAATCAAAGCCGTTTGCGCCGGTTTTAAACGTCATCGAAATTGTAACGGTGGTGATTTTTACCATTGAATATATTCTGCGCATTATTACCGCGGATTATCTTTATCCGAACAACAGCCCTTTTACAGCCAGGCTGCGTTTCCTTGTTTCGTTCTACGGCTTGGTGGATTTATTTACGATTCTGCCGTTTTTCCTGCCGTTTGTTTTCCCGGCCGGAGCAGTGGCATTCCGTGTCTTTCGCGTGGTTCGGATTTTCCGACTGTTCAAAATCAACGCACAGTTTGATGCCTTCAATGTCATAATCGACGTCTTAAAAGAAAAGCGGAACCAGATTTTTTCCTGTATTACGATGATTGTCATACTGACGATTGCTTCTTCCCTCGTAATGTACGGGGCAGAGCACGATGCACAGCCGGAGCAGTTTCAGAATGCCTTTTCCGGTATCTGGTGGTCGGTGTCCACCCTGCTTACCGTGGGATATGGCGATATTTATCCGATAACGACCCTTGGAAGAATTATGGCGATCATCATTTCCTTCCTCGGCGTCGGTATGGTGGCCATCCCCACCGGTATCATTTCCGCGGGATTTGTGGAGCATTATACGAAGTTAAAGACCCTGTCGTTTTCCGAGGAAAGTCATGATGTTCATTTTGTTGTAAGCGACATGAACAAGTCACATTTGTGGAACGGAAAAATGCTGAAGGATATCACACTGCCGCCCGAGGTTATCGTTGCAGCGATTTACCGTGACGGCGAGCTGATTGTCCCGAACGGCAAAACGGAGATTATGGCCGAGGACAGACTTGTTCTGGGTGCGCATCTTTATGAGGCGGAGGATGACGAAATCCGCTTTACGGAAGTGATTATCAAGAGCGAAAATCCCTGGGTCGGCAAAAAAATCCGCGACCTCGATATCTCCAGAAAGGAACTGATTGTGCGCATTCGCCGGAAAAACAAAACCATTATTCCGTCGGGAGATGTTATGATTAAGTCAGGAGATGTCCTTCTGCTTCTGTCCGGTAAAAAACAGGTCTAAAGCAAGGGAAAATGAGGAAACTACGTATTGTGGAAATATAGCCGTTATGCTACAATTAAAGGTGTTTTAATGAAATTAAAGCGCGGGAGCAAATTAAGTGAGACTGGATAAATCGGAAAAAAGAGCAATCCTTATATTTACGGTAATCCTTCTGGCACTGATTGCACTGAATGTGATTGCGATTATCCGCTGGAGAGTCGACAATACAAAACAGTTTGTAACCAATATCACGGTAGAGGACCGTCCGGCGGACAAAGGGGAAAAGAATAACCTCAAAAAGACCGAATTTATTGCGATGGAAAAATCCAAGTCCTGGATTTCCCAGCAGGAAGACGGCCGTAAAATCGTCGGCGCGGAATACGACGGAACCATCTATAACAACAGCGGAAAGAATATTGTGAATTGGACCATGACCATTTACATGCCGAACGGCAAGGATGGTCATACCGCGGAAGGAACCATTGATTCCAGCTGGAACGGACAGTATACCGAAAACGGCGATACGATTTATTTTGTTCCTGAGGATTATCTGAATAAAATTCCGAAGAACGAAAACAAGACCTTCGGTTTTGTTATGTACTCCGACAAGGGCCTTGATTTTACCGATTTCGAATTCAGCGGATACTATGAAACCATTCTTTTGGATTACAGCGAGTTCTGGATTTCGGTCATCGGATTTTTCGGATGGGTCATTTTCCTGGCTGCCTGGCTGATTACCAACTCGAGAACGAGAAAGCTGCGCAAGCAGAAAGAACACGATGAAAAAATCATCGAAGAGACCATGCAGATGTTTGCGAATTTTATCGATGCGAAGGATCCGTACACGAAGGGTCACTCCACACGTGTCGGATACTACTGCAGAAAAATCGCCGAGCGCATGGGAATGAACGAGGAAGAAGCCAAGGTTGTCGGTTACATGGGTCTTATGCATGACTGCGGCAAAATCGGTATTCCGGAAAATATTTTAAACAAGACAGGTTCCCTTTCCAATGAGGAAAGAGATATTATAAAGGATCATACCATCCGCGGCGGAGAGATGCTGGAGAGCTTTACTTCCATTCCGGGCATCCGCGACGGAGCGCTTTATCATCACGAACGCTATGACGGCAAAGGATATCCGTATCGCTTAGTCGGAAAGGAAATTCCTCTATATGCGAGAATCATCAACGTGGCGGATGCATTCGATGCGATGAATTCCGACCGTGTTTACCGGAAACGTCTGACCAAGGAAAAAATCTTAAGCGAGCTTCGTTCCAATGCCGGAACCCAGTTTGATCCGGAGATTGCGGAAGAAGTGATTGCGATGTATCAGGAAGGCAAGTTGCAGTAGCCTTCGGCAAAAAAGAATTTAGCCGCTTAAGAACAGCGGATAAAGAATAAAGGGTTATAAAAAACACAATTTAAAGGAGGGTATTTAGAATGAAAAAATTGTTCGGAGAGTTTAAGGATTTTGTGTCCAGAGGTAATGTTCTGGATATGGCAGTAGGTATCATCATCGGCGGTGCCTTCACGGCAATCGTCAATTCGCTGGTAGGGGATATCATCAATCCTCTGATTAACACCATTTTACTTGGTATCAGCTTTGACAGTTTGAATGTTACCATCAGATTCCCCTGGATTAAATGGTTAAATGCCAATGTAGGATTCTTCCAGAGAAATCCCATTGTTTATCCCACCATTAACTTCGGTACCTTCATCGCAGCAATCATTACTTTCCTGATTACCGCACTTGCACTTTTCATTATCATCAAGGCCATCAACAAGGCAAAAGATCTTGCAACGAAGAAGAAAGTGGCAGAGGAAGCAGCAGCTCCCACCACAAAGATTTGTCCTTTCTGCAAATCCGAAATTCACATCGAAGCAACCAAGTGCCCTCATTGTACATCCGATCAGCCGAAGGTTGAGCCCGCAGCTCCTGCGGCAGAAGCTCCGCAGGCATAATAGCAGGCAGGACGGCTTCGTGCGACCGATATCGCATTCGGCCTAAATAAAGTCATTAAAAAGTCCCTGTGGCGAATTGCTACAGGGACTATTTATGTGCAGACATGACGGCTTCATGCGACCGATATCCTCCGCGCGCACGCTCTCGCTAGATTAAAAGCGTAGCGGTACTAAGCTCGCTGCGCCGAAGGCTGGCTCGCTAAGAACCGACGCTTTTAAACTACGCGCTCCGGAAATGGTACGCATTCAGCCTGAATAAGGTCATAAAGAAAGTCCCTGTGGGACTATTTTTGTGCAGACAGGACGGCTTCATGCGACCGATATCCTCCGCGCGCACGCTCTCGCTAGATTAAAAGCGTAGCGGTACTAAGCTCGCTGCGCCGAAGGCTGGCTCGCTAAGAACCGACGCTTTTAAACTACGCGCTCCGGAAATGGTACGCATTCAGCCTGGATAAGGTCATAAAGAAAGTCCCTGTAGTTTGTTCCACAGGGACTAATTGTGTGCAGATAAAAGACAGAAGAGGAGTTAGTGGAATACAATCTCGCCCGTAGTGGCATCCATGGATTCCACGATTGCGAGGCTCTCGAGCTGAATGCCGCGTGCACGAATCTCGGCGCCGCCCTTCTGGAAGCCCTTCTCGATGGCGATTCCCACACCTTCCAGGGTTGCTCCCGAGGCATTGATAATATCGATGAGGCCCATAACGGCGCAGCCGTTTGCGAGAAAATCGTCGATAATCAGAATATGGTCATCGGGTCCTAAGAATTTCTTGGAAACAATGACATCGCTTACCTTTTTCTTGGTAAAGGATTCGACCTTGGCAGTATACATATCGCCGTCCAGATTAATGCTGGCGGTCTTTTTGGCGAAGACCACGGGAACTCCGAAGCATTCTGCCGCAACGCAGGCGATTCCGATGCCGGAAGCCTCGATGGTAAGAATTTTATTGATGTTTTTTCCTTCAAAAAGGCGCTTCCATTCAAGCCCCATTTCGTGAAAAAGCGACACATCCATTTGGTGATTTAGAAATGAGTCAACCTTTAAAACATTTCCTTCTTTTACGACTCCGTCCTTACGAATGCGCTCCTCGAGAATTTTCATATGTTCCGGCTCCTTTATACTGGCTTTTTCGGTCATTTTCATGACGGGAGCAGAGCTCCCGCCATCACTTCGATGATAGCACCCGCATTGTATAAATTCAATCATTTTAGGCGTATCGGGAGTGAATTTTTGTTGATTTTTTAAACCGCCATTCAATTGACCCTGTTCGGCATTTGTACTATACTTTCTTTTGTTAATAAACATTCCTTTTCCTTGGAAAAGGAGCATAAAAATTAACAGGAGGACAATATGAAAAAGTTTTTAAGTGTACTTTTAGTGTGTGCTATGGTACTCAGTCTTTGTGCTTGTACCGGTGGAACCAAGGCAAATGGAAACGGATTCAAGGCCGGATTCATTTTCCTTCATGATGAGAACTCCACTTACGACTTAAACTTCATCAATGCTGCAAAAGAAGCATGTGATGAGCTCGGTGTAGAGTGCATCATCAAAACGAACATTCCCGAAGGTCAGGAATGCTACGATGCAGCTTGCGAACTTGCAGACGAAGGCTGCGGTATTGTATTTGCAGACAGCTTCGGTCATGAGGATTACATGATTGAGGCAGCTAAGGAAAATCCGAACGTGCAGTTCTGCCACGCTACCGGAACCAAGGCTCATACCGAAGGCTTAAGCAACTATCACAACGCTTTCGCTTCCATTTATGAAGGCCGTTATCTTGCAGGTGTTGCAGGAGGAATGAAGTTAAACGAAATGATTGCAAACGGCGAAATCACCGAGGATGAATGCAAGGTTGGTTACATCGGAGCATATACCTATGCAGAAGTTATTTCCGGTTATACATCTTTCTTCTTAGGCGTTCGTTCCGTATGCCCTTCCGCTACGATGGATGTAACCTTCACCGGTTCCTGGTATGATGAGACCGCTGAGAAGGAAGCAGCTACCAAGTTAATCAACAGCGGATGCAAATTAATTTCCCAGCATGCTGACTCCATGGGTGCTCCCACCGCATGTGAGAACGCAGGTGTTCCCGATGTATCCTACAACGGTTCTACCGTAGATGCATGCCCCAACACCTTTATCGTATCTTCCAGAATTAACTGGACTCCTTACTTCAAGATGGCTATCCAGAACACCATCGACGGAAAAGCAATCCCTGCTGACTACAGCGGAACACTTGCTACCGGATCCGTAGCATTGACCGACGTTGGTCCTGCTGCTGCAGAAGGAACCCAGGCTAAGATTGATGAAGTTAAGGCTGAACTTCAGGCAGGTACCCTTAAGGTATTTGATACCGCTACCTTCACCGTAGACGGAAAGAAGCTTGACAGCTATATGGCAGATGTTGATACCGATGCGGATTACACTCCGGATCATGAAGTTATCATTGACGGTGCATTTGTAGAATCCGGCGACGGCTTCCGTGCAGCTCCTTACTTCGATCTTCAGATTGACGGAATCACTCTGTTAGACCAAAAGTACTAAAAAGCATCTCCGATTTGAAAGGGGAACGCTTATTTCCTTGATTGAAGGAATAGTAATGTGATAAAATAGAAAGGCGGTTTTGTTACCGCCTTTCTTTCGTTTTGCGCGATAAGGCATTCAATCGATTTAAAGTCTCTATTCAGGAGTTCAAAAATGGGCGATATTGCAATTGAACTGAAAAATATCACAAAACGCTTCGGAACCACGGTTGCCAACGACAATATTTCCTTATATGTTAAAAAGGGTGAAATTCTGGCACTTCTCGGAGAAAACGGAAGCGGAAAAACCACACTGATGAATATGATTTCAGGTATTTATTACCCTGACGAAGGGCATATTTATCTGGACGGAAAAGAAGTGAATATCACCAGCCCCAGAGATGCTCTGGATTTGGGAATCGGTATGGTGCACCAGCATTTTAAACTGGTGGATGTGCTTACCGCGACGGAAAATATCGTCTTGGGACTTCCCGGAAAACTTAATTTGAAGGAAGCCGAGGCAAAGATTCGTGAGATTTGCGACAGATACGGATTCGTAGTCGAGCCGAACAAAAAAATCTACGAAATGACGGTATCGGAAAAGCAGACCGTGGAGATTGTAAAGGTTTTATTCCGCGGTGTGAATATTCTGATTCTTGACGAGCCCACCGCCGTGCTGACGCCGCAGGAAGCGGAACGCCTTTTCAGGGTTATGTGGAGAATGCGTAATGACGGCAAAGCCGTTATCATCATCACGCATAAAATGCACGAAGTAAAAGAAGTTTCGGACCGTGTGGCAGTCCTTCGAAAAGGACGGTATATCGGAGAAATGGCCACGGAAGACTGTGATGTTCAGAACATGACCGAAATGATGGTCGGCCATGCGGTGGAATTGAATATCACCAGAAATACACCCGTCAATCCGAAACCGCGAATCGAAGTGAAGCATCTGACAGTTCATGACGATGAGGGTGTTACCAAAGTAAATGATGTTTCATTTACCGCAAACAGCGGGGAAATTCTCGGAATCGCGGGTGTTTCCGGCAGCGGACAAAAGGAACTTCTGGAAGCCATTGCAGGTCTTCAGAAGCATGTAAACGGAGAGATTTACTACATCGAGGAAGACGGAAGCAAAACGGAGCTTTTAGAACTTTCTCCTTTGAAAATTTCCGCAAAGGGCATTGCCTTATCTTTCGTCCCGGAGGACCGTCTCGGTATGGGACTCGTGGCAAGCATGGATATCGCGGAAAATATGATGATCCGTTCTTTCCGGAACGGTCCTTTGGTGGAAGAGGGCGTGGAAAAGAACAAGGCAGAATTTGTTCGCAATTTCTTAAACGGAATTCAGCCCTTTGTTGACCGGAAAGCACCGAGAGAACTGGCGGAAACCGTTGTGGAGGACTTGAATGTCGTAACGCCGAGTATTCATACTCCGGTGAAAAATCTTTCCGGCGGAAACGTGCAGAAGGTTTTGGTCGGAAGAGAAATCGCCTCCAAGCCCAAGGTTTTACTGACTGCCTATGCGGTAAGAGGTCTGGATATCAATTCGTCCTACCAGATTTATGATCTGATTAACAAACAGAAGGAGGCCGGCGCCGCGGTAATTTACGTAGGCGAGGACCTGGATGTTTTAATGCAGCTTTCGGACCGCATTATGGTGCTTTGCGGCGGTCAGGTTAGCGGAATTCTCGACGGACCCGGTGCGGACAGAAACGAGGTCGGTCTTATGATGACGAGTGTGAAAGGAGGAAAAGATTTACATGAATAAATCGGAGCCCTTGTTTCATATCGTAAAACGCAAAAATATGCCGGTAAAGAAACAGATGCTGGTTCGTCTGCTTGCCCTGGCCATCGCCGTGGTATTCTGTGCAATCGTTACGGTAATCACCACGAAGATGAATCCGCTGGCGGTATTTGTGGCGGTCTTTACGGGCGCCTTCGGAAGTGCCAGAAAAATCTGGATTACCCTTCAGGATACTGCAATTCTTCTGATTATCTCACTTGCGCTGACTCCGGCATTTAAAATGAAATTCTGGAATATCGGCGGTGAGGGACAGGTTTTGATCGGCGGTCTTGCATCCGCTGCCTGCATGATTGTTCTGGGGGACAAAATTCCCGATCCTCTGCTGGTTTTACTGATGTTATTTTCCTCCGTTTTGATGGGTGCCATCTGGGGCCTGATTCCGGCGATTTTCAAGGCGAAATGGAATACCAACGAAACCCTGGCAACCCTGATGATGAACTATATCGCCATTCAGATTGTGGCATTCTTTACCATCTACTGGGAAGTGCCCAAAGGTTCGGGAAAAATCGGTATCATCAATCAGACAACCAATGCCGGCTGGCTTTTCCAGATTGGAAACAAATATCTTCTGACAATTTTAATCGCGATTGTTGCGACCGTCGGAATGTATGTATATCTGAAATTTACCAAGCACGGATACGAAGTAGCCGTTGTGGGTGAAAGTGAAATGACCGCGCGCTATGCGGGAATCCGCTCCGGACTGGTTATTATTCGTACAATGGTAATTTCCGGCGGACTTTGCGGTCTGGCAGGTTTTCTGCTGGTCGGAAGCATTCACCATACCATTACGACCACGCTGGCAGGCGGGGAAGGCTTTACCGCGGTTATGGTTTCCTGGCTGGCACAGTTCAATCCCATTGCAATGGTGGGAGCGAGCTTACTGATTATTTTCCTAAGCCACGGCGCTTCGCAGATTTCCACTTCCTGCGGTCTTAACCAGAGCTTCGGAGATATTATTACGGGAATTATCCTGTTCTTCATCATCGGATGTGAGTTCTTTATCCGTTATCAGGTGGTGTTCAGAAAAGGAAAGAGGGTTGCGGTGGAGACGGAGACCGTTCCGGAAAAGATTGAACAGGAACCGGAATCCGTAATCGAAGTTAACAACATAGAAGAACCCGCAGGAAAGGAGGAGCAGAAATGATTGATTTGATTGCATTTATCCCGAGAGCCATCGGGCAGAGCGTTCCTCTTTTATTCGGATGCACGGGTGAAATTATTACGGAAAAATCCGGTAACTTAAACCTGGGTATTCCGGGCGTTATGTATGTAGGCGGTATTTGCGGCGTCATCGGCGCATTTGCATATGAGCAGGCTTCCAAGGGACAGATGGTCGGTATTCTGGCAATCGGAATTCCTCTTCTCTGTTCGCTTTTGGGATCCTTTTTGATGGGACTTTTATACTGCTTTTTAACCGTTACGCTACGGGCGAATCAGAACGTTACGGGTCTTGCGATGACCACCTTCGGTGTGGGTTTCGGAAACTTTTTCGGAGGCTCTTTAATCAAGCTTTCCGGAACGGATGTACCGACCATTGCACTTTCCAGAACCAGTGCTTATTTCAGCAGGTCGCTGCCTTTTGCCGACAACCTCGGCTGGTTCGGAAAAATCTTTTTAAGCTACGGCTTCTTAGCATATGTTGCTTTTATTATTGCGATTTACGCGGGCTTTGCACTTAAGAAAACCAGAATGGGTCTGCATCTTCGTGCCGTCGGAGAAAATCCCGGAACGGCGGATGCCGCAGGTATCAATGTTACGGTATATAAATACATGGCCACCTGCATCGGCTGTATGGTAGCGGGTCTCGGCGGACTCTATTATGTTATGGACTATGCAAGCGGAATCTGGTCAAACGATGCGTTCGGCGACAGAGGATGGCTTGCGATTGCGCTGGTTATTTTCTGTATCTGGAAGCCGGGAATCGGTATTATTGCGTCGATTTTATTCGGCGGACTTTATATTATCTATCTCTACATTCCCGCCGGAATGGATCATATGGAGTTAAAAGAGCTCTATAAAATGATTCCGTATCTGGTAACACTGATTGTTCTGGTGGTAACAAGTATGCGGAACAAGCGCGATTCACAGCCGCCGGCGAGTCTGGGCATACCGTATTTCCGCGAGGAACGATAATTATCGGTTTGCAATTTGCGATTCTGCAGGAGACAATTTTAAGATGAATGGGGAATTCTTCCGAAATGTATTAAAATTTTGAGAAGAATTCCCTTTTTTGCACACAAAAAGGGCAAAATCTGTTAAACTGATTCAGGCGGTCCGGGAATGGCTCAATTTCCCACCGTTTAGAATTTTTATCAGGAGGAATCCGATGAGCGCATTTATACTCACAACAGAATCTCCCGCAGATTTAAGTAAAGAATATTTTGAAGAGACAGGAATTCCGTATATCCCTTATCATTTTTCCATTAAGGAAGGGGAATTGATTACCGACATAATCGGGGAAGGCATGACCACGAAGGAACTGTCCGATTTAATGGATCAGGGAGTGGTTCCCAAAACATCCCAGCCCAATTCCATCGAATATGAAGAATTTTTCGATCCCTTCTTAAAGCAGGGGTATGATATTTTCCACGTGGTATTTTCATCCGGACTTTCCGGTGCATACAATGCGTGCCTGGCAGCCGTGGAAGAATTAAAGGAAAAATATCCGGAGCGGAGAATTGTTGCAGTGGATTCCCGTGCAGCGGCACCGGGCTTCGGACTGATGGTGGATGAGGTATATACCCGTTATAAGAATGGCGCCACCATGGAGGAGCTGGAAGATTTTGTATTAAAGAACAGAGATTATCTTCAGCACTGGTTTTATGTTACGGATCTTAAATATTTAAAGAACGGCGGCCGTGTTTCCGCAGCGAGTGCAACCATCGGAAATATGTTA
>Ga0247611_10010043_pt1 | contig 11208 bp, 9 predicted proteins | sample 177DNAGHGhighgp2_FD_192422 | JGI IMG/M metagenome (GOLD analysis project Ga0247611, IMG submission 192422) | Sheep rumen microbial communities from Palmerston North, Manawatu-Wanganui, New Zealand - 1770 DNA GHGhigh gp2 | ecosystem: Host-associated > Mammals > Digestive system > Stomach > Rumen ... | reverse complement strand
CAAGCTTTTTATTAATTTTGCGTAAATTGCAAAATAGATAAGCATGAAAAACAATAAAAAGAGAAAAGATCGTAATGCCTTCAGTGGACAGTTAGGTTTTGTGCTTGCAGCGGCGGGTTCCGCCGTTGGTTTGGGAAATATATGGCGTTTCCCTTATCTTGCCGCGCGTGATGGCGGTGGTGTGTTCCTGCTCCTGTATGTAGTGTTAGCCGTGACATTTGGTTTTACATTGCTGATAACAGAGGTGGCAATGGGACGTCGCTCTCAGCAGGGACCTCTGACTGCATATAAGTTCTTCAATAAGCGCTGGGCGTTCTTGGGTTGGATATCCTTTGTGGTACCATATATTATCTATCCGTACTACTGTGTTATCGGTGGATGGGTGTTGAAGTATTTCTTCGTGTCATCGTCGTTCTCAATACCAGACGCTACCCAGGATGGCTATTTCGGTGAGTTTATCTCTTCTACGTGTGAGCCCATTGTGCTGATGACAATCTTCGCGGCTTTCTGCGTGTACGTGGTGTGGCGCGGAGTGGAGAAAGGTATAGAGAAATACTCGCGTGTCATCATGCCTGCGCTGGTTGTCATGGTGGTGTTTATATGTGGCTACTCGCTGTGCATCAGCCATACGGACGCCGACGGTGTGACGCGTACCGGTATGCAGGGAGCAGGAGTATATTTCTGGCCGGACTTTGAGGGAATGACGCTCAAGCGTTTCCTCACAATAGCCCTCGACGCCATAGGACAGCTCTTCTACTCGCTCTCCATCGCAATGGGTATCATGATAGCTTACGGCTCATATATGAAGAAATCGGTCAATCTCGGACAGGCCATTGACCGCATAGAGATATTCGACACGTTGATAGCCCTGCTGGCAGGCTTGATGATTATACCGGCCGTGTATGTGTTCATGGGTACGGAGGGTATGAAGGCTGGCCCCGGACTGATGTTCATCGCTTTGCCTAAGGTGTTTGCCCACATGGGAACTACAGGTTCGGTGATAAGTTTAGTATTCTTCCTGATGGTCACATTTGCTGCCATTACCAGTGCAGTGTCAATACTTGAGGCAATAGTGTCAAGTGTGATGGACAAATACAAATGGTCACGCAAGAAGGCAGTGGCTGTCATGGGAGGCACGGGGTATGTATGGTCAGTAGTGGTTTGTCTGGGCTATAATGTGTTCTACTTTGACTATGTGCTGCCTAACGGTGTGACCGGACAGATACTTGACATCTTTGATTATGTAGCCAATAACCTGCTGATGCCTGTGCTTGCCATCTGCACCTGCATACTTATCGGTTGGGTGGTTAAACCGAAGTTGCTTATCGGCGAGATGCGTATGAACGGATATCGTTTCCGCAGAAAGGGAATGTATATAGTAATGCTGAAATATGTGGTGCCGGTATTGCTCTCAGTTTTGTTGCTCAGCGCATTTGTTAAATTTGGTTAATGACAATTTTGTCCTATTCGGGGCGTCTCGTTAACGCCTCGTGCGTGCGATATTTCAAAATAATTTACCGTTGGTTTCGTACAGCGCAATCTACAGAAAGTCGTAACTTGCTGATAATCAGTAGAGGCTTGTATTGGGACACTAAAAAACGATAGCTTTTACGCCGTAAAAGCTATCGTTTTTCGTTATCAAAGCTATCGTTTTACATCGTGAAAGCTATCACTTTACACTGTAAAAGCTATCACTTTACGATTCAAACCCCGTAAAAATGACTTTTCAGCAGTGTTTTTTCCTGAAAATAGTCATTTCTTCACTCTAGTTTGCGTTTTTTCGTGAACGTTTTTCAAAACGCCAAATCACCAAAATGTCCTATTCGCACATAGAATCGGGACAGTGAAAATGAAGGCAGAATTGAATGAAAAACTGTCGTTATTCTGTAATCTGCACCCCTGCGCTTACAGAGCCTCAAGCATTCTCTTGATTACCACCTCGGCGGAAATCTCGCGGTTTGCAGCCTCAGGTATTACGAGAGAGTTCTTTGACTCTATCACGTCGTCGGTTACAATCAGTCCGCGGCGCACTGGCAGACAGTGCATGAACTTACCGTTGTTGGTCCATGACATGTGCTCGTCGTCAACAGTCCAGTGCATCATGTCATGATAGTCGGTGAGTATCTTTCCGTAGTCATCAGGACGGGTGACACCTGGACAAGACCAGTTCTTGGCATATATGAAGTCGGCTCCCTCAAAAGCCTTGCGCTGGTCATACTCTATAGTGGCGCCCTTGGTGAACTTCGGGTCAAGCTCATAGCCCTCCGGCTGGGTGATGACGAGGTCAACATTAGGTGCGGCTATCATCCACTCGGCGAAAGAGTTTGGAACAGCCTGTGGCAGAGCACGGCAGTGTGGTGCCCATGTAAGCACAGCCTTTACACGCTCTGTGGTGCGGTGCTCCTCTATGGTTATGAGGTCAGCAAAAGCCTGCAGTGGGTGGACAGTGGCAGTCTCCATTGCGAAGACGGGGCGGCCGCTGTATTTTATGAATTGTCCCACGATGGTCTCGGCATAGTCATACTCACGGTCGGTAAGTCCGGCGAAAGAGCGGATGCCTATGAGGTCACAGTAGTTGCCCATGACAGGGATGGCCTCGAGCAGATGCTCAGACTTGTCGCCGTCCATGATGACGCCGCGCTCGGTCTCTAACTTCCATGCACCGGCGTTGACGTCGAGTACTATGACGTTCATACCGAGGTTCATAGCCGCCTTCTGGGTAGAGAGGCGGGTGCGCAGTGAATTGTTGAAGAACACCATCAAGAGTGTCTTGTTCTTGCCTAAATGTTGATAGGCAAAGCGGTCTCGCTTCACCTCCTGGGCTTCAGCCAAAGCAGCTGTAAGGTCACCCAGGTCTTTTGCGTTGAAGAATGTTTGCATTATATTTATTCAGTGTGTGTTACTCAAAATATGTTTCCTAATGGCATATCTGTTTGCAAAGTTAACATAAATTTCTTAGAAAAATAATTAAAGGCTCAAAAAATTTGCTTAGACAAGAAGAAATTATTACTTTTGTGCGTATGAAAATAAAGATAATGGGCATACTCAACTGTACGCCCGATTCGTTTTTCGCCGGCTCACGCAAACAGACAGAGCAGGAGATAGCGCTGCGTGCGGAGCAGATACTGAGCGAAGGTGGTGATATCATAGATGTGGGAGCATATAGTACCAGGCCTGGCGCAACGGAGGTTCCTGAGGAAGAGGAGATGCGTCGTCTGCACATGGCTCTCGCTATAATAAAACGCGAACATCCTGATGCCATACTGAGTGTTGATACATTCCGTGCCTCGGTGGCGCGTATGGTGGCAGAGGAGTATGGCGTACGCATCATTAACGATGTGTCAGAGGGGGCAGATGCCGGTATGTTCCCGTTGGTAGGCAGGTTAGGACTGAGTTATGTGCTTATGTCTGTGGAACCGACGGTAGAACGTATCATCAGCCGTTTCCGTACGGAGGTAAGTGCCCTTAATGAGTATGGCTGCAGTGATGTAATACTCGACCCGGGTTTTGGCTTCGGTAAGGATGTGGTGCGCGGCAACTATGACGTGCTGGCGCGCCTGCCAGAGATTCGCGAGGCATTCCCCGGCTTGCCGTTACTTGCTGGCATGAGCCGTAAGCGCATGGCGTGGATGCCGCTCAGCACCACGCCCGACAGTGATGCCGCGTTGCAAGCCACTATGATACTTAACACCATGGCACTCGTCGGTGGCGCGGACATACTGCGTGTGCATGATGTAAAAGAAACTTTGAATACTGTAAGAATATGTTTCTCTCCTTCGGAATAAAAGATGCCATAGACATACTGCTTGTAGCGCTGGTGTTGTACTACACCTACCGCTTCATGCGTGAGTCGAGGACGCTCAATATCTTTGTCGGCATATTGGCGTTCATCGTCACTTGGCTGTTTGTCTCCAGGGTGCTTGAGATGCGTCTGCTCGGTGCCATCCTCGACCAGTTCGTGGGTGTGGGTGCACTTGCCATTATCGTGCTGTTCCAAGAGGAGATACGAAAGTTCCTATACAGCCTCGGAGAGCATAACAAACTGCGTAAGGTGGTAAACTGGTTCACTGTGCGCAGGGATGAGAAGTCTGTAACGCCACGCGATGCCATCATGCCTATAGTCATGGCCTGCATCAACATGGCGCGCACCAAGTGTGGCGCGCTGATAGTGATAGAGCGCACCACTCCGCTTGACGACATCACCGCCACGGGTGACACCGTGGACGCGCAGATCAACCAGCGGTTGATAGAGAACATATTCTTCAAGAACTCACCGCTGCATGACGGAGCCATGGTTATCAGCCACCGCCGCATAAAGGCAGCGGGATGTATATTGCCGGTGAGCCACGACCTCAACATACCTCGTGAGTTGGGATTGCGTCACCGTGCCGCAATGGGCATATCCCAGGCGTCAGACGCTGTGGCTATAGTGGTGAGTGAGGAGACAGGACGTATATCCGTGGCAATCAAGGGACAGTTCCGCCTGCGCCTGTCTGCGGAGAATCTGGAGGCACTCTTGACAGAGGAATTGTAAAGGGATGACATTGTGTACATGAAAGACGCATTGACGGCCATGTAAGGAGATGTTGTAAGGAAAAAGTGGAAAAAACTTGCATAACTGCGTTTTTTTTGTTACTTTTGGCGAATAATTCTGACGAATAAAAATAAATAAGTATTCTAATAATAAAAAGACACACTATGAGTTTAATTGAACAGATTGTAGCGCGTGCTAAGGCAAACAAGCAGCGCATTGTGCTCCCCGAGGCAGAGGAGGAGCGTACCCTCATCGCCGCAGACAAGGTTCTGGAGCAGGAGATTGCAGACCTTATCCTTATCGGTAACCCTGCAAAGGTAGAAGCCCTGGCTAAGGAGCATAACCTGAAGAACATCGGTAAGGCTACCCTTATCGACCCTGAGAACTATGAGAAGTCTGAGGAGCTGGCACAGCTTCTGCAGAAGCTTCGTGAGAAGAAGGGTATGACCATAGAGAAGGCTCGCGAGCTTGTAAAGAACCCTCTTTACCTCGGATGTCTTATCATCAAGACTGAGGGCGCTGACGGTCAGATTTCTGGTGCTCTCTCAACAACTGGCGACACACTGCGCCCTGCACTGCAGATTATCAAGACTGCTCCTGGCATCTCTTGCGTATCAGGCGCTATGCTTATGATTACCGACAAGCCAGAGTATGGTGAGAACGGTGTATTGGTATTCGCTGACGTTGCCGTTACTCCAATGCCAGACGCTAACCAGCTTGGTCAGATTGCAGTATGCGCTGCACAGACAGCTCGTTCGGTTGCAGGCTTCACTGATCCACGCGTGGCTATGTGCTCATTCTCTACAAAGGGCTCTGCTTCTCACGAGGTAGTTGACAAGGTTGTAGAGGCTACAAAGATTGCCAAGGAACTTGATCCAAACCTTAAGATTGACGGTGAGCTTCAGGCAGATGCAGCTCTCGTTCCTGCCGTAGGTTCTAAGAAGGCTCCAGGTTCAGAGATAGCTGGTAAGGCTAACGTGCTCGTGTTCCCTAACCTTGAGGTAGGCAACATCGGTTATAAGCTTGTTCAGCGTCTTGCCGGTGCAACAGCTCTCGGCCCAATCCTTCAGGGTATCGCACGCCCAGTGAACGACCTTTCACGTGGCTGCTCTGTAGAGGATATCGTAAATCTCGTTGCCATCACAGCATGTCAGGCAATGGATGCGAAGAAGTAATCTCAGGTTGTAATATAACAAAACACTAAGGAGTTAATAATGAAGATTTTAGTTTTGAACTGCGGCAGCAGTTCCATCAAGTACCAGCTCTTCAACACTGAGAGCGGTGATATCCTTGCAAAGGGTGGTATCGAGAAGATAGGCCTTCCTGGCGCATTCATTAAGTTTAACGTTGCTGATGGCAAGAAGACCATCGAGCAGGACATTCCTGAGCACACAGTGGGTGTGCAGCTCATCTTCGACGTGCTCACAAACGCTGAGTACGGTGCGCTGAAGTCTCTTGAGGAGCTCGACGCAGTAGGTCACCGCGTGGTACACGGTGGTGAGAAGTTTGCTGAGTCTGTTGTCATCACTGACGAGGTGCTGAAGCAGATTGAGGCTTGCAACGACCTCGCTCCTCTGCACAACCCAGCAAACCTTAAGGGTATTGCTGCCGTTACAGCTCTGCTGCCAAACCTTCCACAGGTAGCTGTATTCGACACTGCCTTCCACCAGACAATGCCTGCTAAGGCGTATATGTATGCAGTGCCTTACGCTCTGTATGAGAAGTACGGCGTGCGTCGCTATGGTTTCCACGGCACATCACACCGCTACGTTTCAGCCCGTGCACTGGAGTTCCTCGGCATGAAGGCTGAGGGTACAAAGGTTATCACCGCACACATCGGTAACGGTGGTTCACTTGCAGCCATTAAGGACGGTAAGTGTCAGGACACCTCAATGGGTCTTACTCCACTTGAGGGCGTCATGATGGGTACACGTTCTGGTGATATCGACGGTGGTGCAGTGTCATTCATCATGAAGAAGGAAGGACTTGACGCTGACGGTATCTCTAACCTGCTCAACAAGCAGTCTGGTCTCGCAGGTATCTCTTGCAAGTCAAGCGATATGCGTGAGGTGTTCCAAGGCAACGTTGACGGTGATCCTAAGTGTCAGCTGGCTATTGATATGTACACATACCGCATCAAGAAGTACATCGGTTCTTATGCTGCAGCACTTGGCGGTTGCGATGTTCTCGTGTTCACTGCCGGCGTATGTGAGAACCAGTCTGACATCCGCGAGATGGTATGTAAGGACATGGAGTGGATGGGCATCAAGCTCGACACTGCAAAGAACGCAACGATACATGGTGAGGAAGCTGTTATCTCAGCACCAGACTCAAAGGTTAAGGTCGTTGTCATCCCAACTGACGAGGAGAAGATGATTGCAAATGATACTGCATCATTAGTAAAATAAAATTATGTTTTATGAGTGTTGAGTTATGAGTTCCCTGAGAACCACGGCTCAACACTCTTTATTCATAATCTATTAACCAATAGCACCGAATTTATAACTCATAATTTGCCAAGCATTATGCGAGTAATTATCGAACCAAACTACGAGAAACTGTCTAAGTGGGCAGCAACATACGTGGCAAACAGAATCAATGAGGCTAAGCCAACGGCCGAAAAGCCTTTTAAGTTAGGATGTCCTACAGGTTCATCTCCATTAGGACTATACAAGGAACTAATAGCTATGAACAAGGCAGGCAAGGTGTCTTTCGAACACGTCATAACATTCAACATGGACGAGTATGTAAACCTGCCGGAAGCACACCCAGAGTCTTATCACTCATTCATGTGGAACAACTTCTTTAACCATATTAATATAAAGAAGGAGAACGTGCATATCCTCAACGGCAATGCCCCTGACCTCATAGCAGAGTGTGAGGCATACGAGAAGGCAATAGAGGATGCCGGCGGCATAGACCTCTTCATGGGTGGTGTAGGTCCTGACGGACACTTGGCTTTCAATGAGCCTGGCAGCTCGCTTACCTCAAAGACACGTATAAAGACACTTACGACAGATACTATCATTGCCAACAGTCGTTTCTTTGACGGCGACCTCAGTCAGGTGCCAAAGCAGGCGCTGACAGTAGGTATAGGCACCGTGATGGCAGCCAAGGAGGTGCTGCTTGTCTGCAACGGCCACCACAAGGCGCGTGCCCTGCAGCATATCGTTGACGGTGAGGTAAGTCATAAGTGGACAGCCTCCATGCTTCAGATGCACCCGCACGCCATCGTGGTGTGTGATGAGGCAGCCTGTGACGAGCTCACCGTGGGTACGTATAAGTATTACCTTGACAAGGAGCGTGGCAACTTGTAAATTTAATAGGATATAAGGCGGGAATTAATGGATTCCGCCATATAGAAAGAAGAAAAAGGTTTTGAGTGTGGCTCAAAACCTTTTTTTATTTATTGTCTATGCACATTCAGTGTCAGCTCAAGGCATAGTCCTGATGGTTTGTTATAATAGTGTTTTATTGCTTATTCACATTCAGTGCCAGCTCAATGTCTGCGGCAATCTGTTTGCTCAGTTCCTCAGGGGAAGGAAACTTCCGCTCGTCGCGCAGGCGGCGCAGGAATCCCACTGTTATGTCTGTGCCGTACAAGTCCCCGTCATATCCTATTATGTGCGTCTCTATGCTAACGTCGGAGTCGTCGGTGTATGTAGGACGTGTGCCTATGTTAGTGACAGAGGGATATGCCTTATTGCCTATCGTTGTAGTGGAGGCATATACCCCATTAGCGGGTGTAATCTTTTCTTTCTGTGCCCTGATGTTAGCGGTAGGAAAGCCTATCTCCCTGCCGTGCTTGTAACCGCTGATTACCTTGCCGCTGATGGTGAAGGGCCTTGTGAGGCATTGTGCGGCCTCTTCCATCCGTCCCTCCTTTATCATGTGACGAATGCGCGATGACGACACCGTGACGCCCTCCAAGTCCACAGCAGAGGTCATCTCCACCTCTATGCCGAGTTCCTCTCCGTAGCGTTTGTAGGCATTGAAATCCTCATATTCGTTACGTTTGCCGAAACGGTTGTCATAGCCCAACAGCAGCATCCTTATGTTCATCTTGTCATGCAGTGTGTCAGCCATAAACTGACGTGCGGTGGTGTCAGCCACGTTCTGGGTGAACGGTATGATGCGCACCTCCACTCCCATCTGTTCCAACAGCCGCCTTTTCTCGTCAGAGGTGCTGATATATTCAGGTGCAAAGTGAGGGTCAAAGAGAGTGCGTGGATGTCTGTCGAAAGTGATGACTACGGGTTTCAGTTTGCGCTGTGCCGCTGCTTTCTTCAGGGCAGTAATGACATGCTGGTGTCCCGTGTGAACCCCGTCGAAGTTGCCTATCACTGCCGCATACTCCTGTTCAGACAGGAAATCAGCCCAGCGGTCGCCCTTAGGGTCACAGAAGGTGCTGATGCCGTTACGCTCCGCCGCCTCGCAGTTCTTCTTGGAGTCGTCAATAAAGAGAATGTCAGACGGCTTGAGGCTTGCGTTGCCGTAGTCCTGCCTCATACGGTTGAACATCTCAATGTAGATGCAGTCGTCAGGCTTCACCATCCGCAGGTCGCATGACAGGAAAATGTCGTCAAAGTAATCATTGACGGTCTTGCCGTCAGCGGTGAACAGATGCTCCAGGGCATATTGCCAGTGTATCTGGTTGGTGTTGGACAGGACGGCGGTATGATATCCCAAGTCGTGATGCAGGTGATATATGAGGCGCAGCTTCTCTACGGGTATGTCGAGCAGCAGTTGGTTCCATGCCCAGCATATATCCTCGTCGGTGGCCTTGCAGGGGTGGTATGCGCCCTTCTCGTCGGTATATGACGATTGCCGGCGTGCCTCATTACAGAAGTCGGCTATGGAACCGCCAATCTCCAGGTCGTGGAACAAATCCTCCTGTCTGCATTCATCCACATAGTAAGCTATGCGTCCGCATCCTATCTGCTCAAGGGCCTTTACGCACTGCTCCTTGGACAATCCCACGAGAATGGTGCCGAAGTCAAATAGTAAAACCTTCTTCATCCTTACAGCAATGACTCAATCTCCTTGTCCAAGTCCTTTATCTGTGCGTCGCGCTTGTACAGCGTGTTGGTACGGTCTATTAAGAAGAATGTAGGTATCTCTGACACGTTATACTTGGTTATGTTTGGTGATGACGCACCGTCAGCGTCGTGTACGCTAATCCACGGCAAGGCGGCAGTCTGTGTCTTCCAGAAGTGTATGTCGCTGTCAAAGCCGATCTGGTAAACCTGCAGTCCGCACTGGTGATACTTGTTGTATATCTCGCGCAGCATCATGATACGCTCCGTAGAGCCAGGAGAGGAGAACACGTGGAAGTCAAGCAACACCACTTGTCCTTTCAGTTCGGTCAGGGAACGCATCTGTCCTTTGTTGTCTGGCAGAGAGATGTCAAGCAGTGATACCTCCTCTATCTTGTCGGCGTCAACGGCAGGTCCGTATCTCTTGGCTTGGTTATGGCGCAGCACCTTCAGTCCCTCTATAGCTATGTTGTGCAGGTTCAGTCCGCGCTCAGCATCCGGGTAATATGTGTCCCATGCCGTTGCCACGGCAGCGAAGGTGCGTATGTCCATATCGCTCTGCTGTGGGTCGAAGATAAGGCGTGGGCCGAGAGTCTGGAACAGTGCGAAGTAAGCATAAGCCTTATGTGGCTCCTTGAATATGTAGTTGGTGCGCACGTAGTCCTTATATCGCTCTGTCAGGGCGTTGATGCTGTCCTCTGTCTGCTTTACGCCGAAGGTGTTGTCCCTGCTAATGTTGATGGCCTGTGCCAACAACTGCTGCTGCAGCAGTGCAAGTTCCTTTATCTTGGTACAGTTGTCGCTGCCCTTCACCTCATACTGTGTTGACATAGTAGGGTAGGAGGCCTTCACCGTGACGGTCTCAGTAGAGTCAATGCTGACGTTGATGATACCGTTGGCTATGCGCAGACGGTAGAACTCAGGTGCGGCGACACCCTCGCCAGAGAAAGAGAACTCTCCTTTCGCATCGAGTGTTACGGAGTCAAGGACAACGGGTCCGTCAAGGCTCATGTGCTCAAAGTATAATACGGAGTCAGCGGCATCGGTTATCTCGCCTTCAATATGAAATTTGTTCTTGTTACAAGATGCGAGCAGCAAGACTATTGCTAACAGGCAGAATGATAAAATGTTGTTATTATGTTTAAGCATAAGATATAGAAATACTTTGTTATGCTTGCAAAGGTACTAATAAAAATCAAATTATCAAAAATTAAGTAGCCATATCTGGATTTAATCGGAAACATCCTAAGGATTAAGGGGATTTTTGTTGCATAAGAACCGAGAGGATAATAATCCTATAATCCTAAACTCCGTAGAGAATGGTCTTTTATTAGTCTAAGGATTTAAGGATTCAAGGATTTTTGTTGCATAAGAATCATGAGAATGATAATCCCGAAATCCTAAAATCAGTAGATAAAACGAACTACATAGAATAGGACATTTTGGTGATTTAACATTTCATTACAATTTGCAATCTAGAGAAATTTACAAGAAAAATATAACAATAGAAGAGAAGGTTGTAACAACTCACAACCTTCTCTTTTTCGTTTTTCGGGCTAAAAAGCGCCTTTTTTGCTTCCCAAAGCATAACTTTCATATAGTAAAAGCATAGCTTTCACACCCTAAAAGCTATCACTT
>Ga0247611_10010042_pt1 | contig 11210 bp, 7 predicted proteins | sample 177DNAGHGhighgp2_FD_192422 | JGI IMG/M metagenome (GOLD analysis project Ga0247611, IMG submission 192422) | Sheep rumen microbial communities from Palmerston North, Manawatu-Wanganui, New Zealand - 1770 DNA GHGhigh gp2 | ecosystem: Host-associated > Mammals > Digestive system > Stomach > Rumen ... | reverse complement strand
CGAGGGCTTACCCGTGGGAGTATAGACAAACGACCCCATACCGTCGTGAATGGCGGCAACGGGACCGAGAACGGTACCGTCGGCAGCCACAAGACTGCCGGAAACATTGAGCCAGCCAGCATCGTGGTCGACGACTTCAATGCCCACTACCGACGGTAAGCCCTCGACAAGATGGCCGCCTTCGGGGAAGAAACGCACGGAAAGCCCTTTCTTCTTCTCGACGGGACGCTGTTTCATACTCGCGTCCATATTGAAATGGGCAATGCTGCGCGGTTCGTCCTTCGACAACTGTTTGCGATAGATGGGGAAAGTCCGGGAGAAATATTGCGGGTCGTCACTGAAAGCCAGCATCCACTTGGTGTAGGCCCTGATTTCGTAGAAACCTGTGAAGAAGGTGTTGACTAAAGAGATCTGCCCCTCTCCCACCCCGTTGTCGAGTTTCACGATCTGCCGCTCCTTCACATGTCCGAGTTCATCGACCAACTCCACATAGAGAGGTTTGCTGATGGCACTGGGCTGTAAGGTCGCCGCATCGACGACATAGGCTTTGAACCAGATGGTATCTCCCTGATAATAGCTGGTGTTGTCGAAGTGAAGATAGACTTTTTCCCTCGGCCATGCCGCAGCAAACTGCCGGGCGGAAACAAAATAACGGTCGAACACAGACCCTTGCTGTGCTCCGACCGTTATAGTCATATACAGTGCCAATAAAAGCAGGATGTTCCGTTTCATGTTGGGGTGCTAAAGGGTTGCACGGGTCAAAGTGGCGTGGTAAAGATGAACGTACGGATGAACCAATAGCTCACGATACCTGCGAGATAGCCGACAAAGGCAATCCATGTAATCTTCTTCAGATACCAACCGAAGGTAATCTTCTCCAATCCCATGACGACGACACCGGCCGCACTGCCGATGATCAGCATCGAGCCACCCACACCGGCACAGTAGGCCAGGAGCTGCCAGAAGATGCCGTCGACAGCCATATCGCCGACTTCTGCCACAGGATACATACCCATGCAACCAGCCACGAGGGGCACATTGTCGACAATGCTCGAGAGCACACCGATGATGCCCGTCACCAGATAATGGTTGCCTTCGAAGGTCACGTCGAGGCCTTTGCCCACCATCGTGAGCACGCCGATGGTCTCAAGACAGGCCACAGCCATCAGGATGCCGAGGAAGAACAGAATGGTCGACATGTCAATGCGCGAGAGAACATAAGTGACGCGCTTCTGCATGGCACCACGCTCCTCTTTCTTCTCTTTCACACCGCGGTAGAAGATTTCAGTGGTCGTCCACAACACACCCAAAATCAACAGGATGCCGACAAAAGGAGGAAGATGGGTGATACTCTTGAAGATGGGAACGAAAATCAAACCACCCACACCCAGGAAAAACACAATCTTACGCTGAGAAGTGGTGAAGTCGCTGGCGGCCACCGTCTGCTGCTGAGATGCGGTGAAGGTGAGATCGCCCTTCAAGTGGAGGGACAGCAGATAGGCAGGAATGAGCATCGACACGAGCGATGGGATGAAAATCTCGCTGATGACACCAGCTGCCGTAATCAGACCCTTGTTCCAGAGCATGATGGTGGTCACGTCGCCAATAGGTGAGAAGGCACCGCCGGAGTTGGCGGCAATGACGACAAGGGCGGCATAGATCAGACGGTCCTGCTTGTCGCTGACCAGCTTGCGGAGAATCATAATCATCACAATAGAGGTCGTCAGGTTGTCGAGAATGGCCGAAAGGACAAACGTCATAAAGGCAATGCGCCAGAGCAAAGCACGTTTACTCTTCGTATGCAGGGTGTCACGGACAAAGTTGAAACCCCCATTCTGATCGACAATCTCAACGATGGTCATGGCTCCCATGAGGAAGAACAACGTCGTAGACGTGGAACCCAGATGATGCTCGATGACCTCGCTGACCTGCATGGCTTTCGTTGCATCCAGCAACCCGACGATATACTGGCCGGGATCTATCATGAACAAAGTCCAACAGGCTACAAACATCAACAAGGCTACTGCAGCCTTGTTCACTTTTGTCACACTCTCAAGGGCTATGCAGAGATAGCCGATGCAAAATACAATAACGATTGCTAACGTTAATGTTGTCATGATTATGTATACTTATTTAAATATTAATTTCAAAAGCGGATGCAAAGTTACGAAAAAAAAATGAAAGGATGGAACGAAAGGCGAGGGAAATTATCATGAATAGGAAAAAAAGCAAAAAACAAAGGATTTTTGTCAAAAAATAAAGTACGGATTACAAAAGATTTTCGTATCTTTGCACAAATCTTAAGAAAACCTTTAGATATTAACACATGAACTACATGAACTATATGAACGAAAGTAAAACCTATCTGGCTATCGACCTTGGAGCCACAAGCGGCCGAACGATACTCGGACGGAAAAACGGCGAACAGATTGACATGGAAGTGCTCACACGCTTCGACAATCCCATCATCCAGGCCAATGGCCATTTCTATTGGGACATCTATGCCCTCTACCATGAAATCATCAAGGCCCTTCGCCTTGTAGCACAACGAAACATCACCATCGAAAGCATCGGCATCGACACCTGGGGCTGCGACATCGTCTGCCTCGGACACGACGGGCAACTGCTGCGCAACCCCCTCTCCTACCGCGACCCGCACACATTCCCCATGATGGAGCATTATTTCGAACACCAGCTCAGCCGGCAGGACGTGTATATGAAGACAGGCGTGCAACTGATGAACTTCAACACGCTCTTCCAACTCTATGCCATGCGACAGGCAGGCAACGCCGCCCTGGAGAACGCGGAGAAAATACTATTCATACCCGATGCGCTCATTTATATGCTCACAGGAAAAGTCATCTGCGAATACACCGTGGCGTCGACCTCGCAGCTGCTCAATCCCTATACACGCGAGTTCGATGAAGACCTGCTGAAGAGCGTCGGACTGACAAGAGAGCACTTCGGTCCCATGACAGCACCGGGAACCATCGTCGGACCACTGTCGGAAGAAGTGCAGCGCATCACCGGACTGAAAGACATTCCAGTGATGGCCGTGGCGGGTCACGACACGGCAAGCGCCGTGTCCGTCATTCCGACCGACCCGCCGGGACAAGTATTCCTCAGCTCTGGCACATGGAGCCTGATGGGCGTCGTCACCGGCGAGCCTATCATCAACCGGCAGACATTCGAACAAAACTTCACCAACGAGGGCGGTGTCAACGGAACCATACGTTTCCTCAAGAACTCCTGCGGTATGTGGATCTACGAACGATGCCGCGAAGAATGGGGCAAGCCTTCACACGACGAGCTCATCGGAGGTGCCGAAAAATGCCAGCCGACGGCACATGTCTTCAACACCGACGACGCACGCTTTGCCAACCCACCATCAATGGTGGCGGCCATCAAGGACTACTTCGACGAGCAAGGCTGGCCCATGCCACAGTCGCGGGCTGAAATCGTGAGATGCATCTTTGAGTCGCTTGCCCATCGCTACAAGGAAATCTACGACAGACTGTGCGAACTGGCTCCCGGCACCTCACGCAACCTGCATATCATCGGAGGCGGCTCACGCAACCAGCTACTCAACCGACTTACCGAAAAGGCATGCAACTGCAACATCATCATCGGCAGTGCCGAAGCCACGGCATACGGTAATCTGAAAATGCAAATGAATCGTTAACAAGAATCACAAATACTACAAAAATGAAAGAGAATCAAATCCTTAAATCCTACGACATAGCTCGCGAACGCTATGCCGAACTGGGTATCGACACAGAGAAAGTCATTGAAACACTTGAGAAGACACCCATCTCCCTCCACTGCTGGCAGACTGACGACGTAGTAGGTTTCGAACGCAACGAAGCCCTCTCTGGCGGCATCCAAACCACCGGCAACTATCCCGGCCGGGCACGCAACGTAGAGGAAGTGCGACAGGACATCGAAAAGGTGCAGACCCTTCTGGCCGGCACCTACCGACTGAACCTGCATGAAACCTACGGAGAATTCAAGGAAGGCTTCGTAGACCGCGACCAAGTGGAAGTAAAACATTTCCAGGGATGGATAGACTGGGCTCGGGAGCACAACCTCAAACTCGACTTCAACTCCACCAGTTTCTCACACCCCAAAAGCGGCTATCTGTCGCTGGCCAACCCCGACAAAGCCATCCGCGAATTCTGGATTGAGCACACAAAGCGTTGCCGTCGCATCGCCGATGCCATGGGTAAGGCGCAAGGCGACCCTGCCATCATGAATATATGGGTGCACGACGGACTGAAGGACATCACCGTCGAACGCCTGCGCTACCGTCAGCTGCTCAAGGAGTCGCTCGACGAAATCCTCGCCGAAGAACTGCCACACATGAAGAGCTGTCTCGAAGCAAAGCTCTTCGGCATCGGCATGGAAAGCTACACCGTCGGCTCGCATGACTTCTATGCTGGCTACTGCTCGAAGAATAATGTCATCTACACCCTCGACACCGGCCACTACGAGCCTACAGAGAACGTCAGCGACATGGTCAGCTCGCTGCTGCTCTATGTGCCAGAACTGATGCTGCACGTCAGCCGACCCATCCGCTGGGACTCCGACCATGTGACCATCATGAACGACCAGACACTTGACCTCTTCAAGGAACTCGTTCGCGCCGATGCCCTCGACCGTGCACACATCGGCCTCGACTACTTCGACGCATCCATCAACCGCATCGGTGCCTATGTCATCGGTGTCCGAGCCACACAGCGTTGCCTGTTGCAGGCACTACTCGAACCCAAGCAGCTCCTTCGCCAATACGAAGACAACGACCAGGGCTTCCAGCGTCTGGCAGTGTTGGAAGAGATGAAGTCGATGCCTTTCGGCGATGTCTACAACTACTTCAACCTGAAGAACAACCGCCCCGTGGGTGCCGACTTCATTGCAGACATCGAGCAGTACGAGCGCGACGTCACCAGCAAGAGATAATGACCTTTGATTACGGAATATCACATGGAAATCATCATCGGACTTCTCATCATCGCCGTGGGCGCCTTCTGCCAGTCGAGCAGCTATGTGCCCATCAATAAGGTCAAGGAGTGGTCGTGGGAGAGCTACTGGATTGTCCAGGGTGTCTTCGCATGGCTGTTGCTGCCGTTCCTCGGCGCACTGCTGGCCGTGCCGCAAGACGAGTCGCTCTTCGGGCTCTTCTCGCAGGCATCCTCCTTCCATCTTCTGATGACCATCCTCTTCGGCATACTATGGGGGGTGGGCGGACTAACCTTCGGACTCTCCATGCGCTACCTCGGCGTAGCCCTCGGACAGTCCATTGCCTTGGGCACATGCGCCGCCTTGGGAACCATCATGGGACCGGTGCTGCTCAACATCTTCTTCCCTGAACTCAATGCCCTTCAGTCACTGACCTTCGCTGTGCTCCTCGGAGTGGCCGTCACACTTGTCGGCATCGCCATCATCGGTGTGGCAGGCTCGATGAAAGCGGCATCACTCTCAGAAGAAGAAAAAAAGGCTGCCGTAAAGGACTTCAACTTCCCCAAAGGCATCACCATTGCACTGCTCGCAGGTTTCATGAGCGGATGCTTCAATGTGGGACTGGAATTTGGAAAGGATATCAACTTCGGTGAGCTCACCGACCCGATGTTCCGCACCCTGCCAGCCACGCTCCTGGTCACCTTCGGAGGTTTCCTCACCAACGCCGTCTACTGTTTCTACCAGAACCAGAAGAACCACACTTGGAGTGACTACCGCAAGACAAAAGTCTGGGCCAACAACCTTTTCTTCTGCCTGCTGGCAGGTTTCCTTTGGTACTCACAGTTTTTCGGACTGTCAGTGGGAAAAGGCTTCCTCACCTCGTCGCCTACGCTGACGACATTGGCCTTCTGCATCCTCATGGCACTCAACGTGGTGTTCAGCAACCTTTGGGGCATCATCCTGAAAGAATGGAAGGGCTGTTCGAAAAAGACCATTGCCGTGCTCATTGCCGGCATCGTGGTCCTCATCTTCTCTTCGTTCCTTCCCCAGTTGCTCTGACAACTATTGCTTTACAATTCAAAAAAACGAGTCCCCTTCCACAAAAGAGGACTCTTTTTTATATTTTTTTCGCCAAACATCATCTATAATTACGAGTGTTTTGCATTTTCATTTGGCTTTTCGAGAAAAACAATGTACTTTTGCATCGGTTTTAACAACTTTTAAAAAAAGTGTATGAGAAAAATCAAAATGATTGTAACACTCGTGGCATTGATGATGACCACGACAGTTTCAGCACAAACTGACAAAGACTACCAATCCTACCCACACAACTTTATTGGCATTCAGGGTGGTATGATGAAGAACTACAGCGGCACACTGCCCGACCGTAAGTTCAGCCCAGAGGTCGCCATCTCACTGGGCCGTTTCTTCATTCCCGAAGTAGGTGCCCGTCTGACCGCAGCCGGAACCAAGTGGACTGCCGACGTTCCCGGTGTCGGAGACTATGACAGCAAGATGCTTGACCTGAGCCTCGACCTGCTACTCAACTTCTCAAACATTTTCTTCCCTAACCGCCACAACACCGTGAACGTTATCGGTGTGGCCGGTATGCCTTGGCAGATGGCTGCGCCTCACACTTATGTAGACACCTACGGAGGCTCTACCGTCCAGGGCTATGAAAAGTGGAACTCCGGATGGAAAGGCGGTGGAATGGTTGAGTTCGACGTTGCCAAGCACTTCGGTGTCAACCTCGAAGTCGGTTCGATGTATGTCCACAACCGTCAGCACAGCGCCAACAACAAAGACCGCTGGTGGCCTTATGCCATGGCTGGCCTGACTTATAAGTTCGGATTCAAGAAAGCCAAGAAGGAAGAACCCGTGGTCATTAAGGAGTATGTTGCTCCCACTCCTGCACCAGCTCCCGCAGCTGTCGAGAAGAAGCCCGAACCCAAGCCTCAGCCTGCCGTCGTAGCTCCTGCACCGCAGACCAAGAAAGAAGAAGTGAAGGCTCCCGAGAAGATCGAGCGCAACGTATTCTTCGTCATCAATAAGTCGGATGTCAACGACAAAGAGCAGAGCAAACTTGCCGAGGTCGTTGCCTTTGCAAAGGCTAACCCCAACGCCAAGTTCACCGTTACCGGTTATGCCGACAAGGGAACCGGAACGGCTGCCGTCAACAAGCGCATTGCCGAACAACGTGCACAGAGCGTGAAGACTAAGCTCGTCTATAGCGGTATCGAGGCTACACGCATCAGCACTTCCTCGAAGGGAGATACCGTACAGCCCTTCGCCAACAACGATGACAACCGTGTCGTAATCATCATCGGCGAGGAATAATTGATTGTTGAATTTTGATTATTGAATCTTGACTTGTCGGCTAAGCCGATGACGAACTCTTAATACTCTATTGCAAAAGGCAACAAGTCAATATTCAAAAATCAACATTCAACATGCCCCAAAGGCTCCCCTCCAGCACCCTCGGAAAATGAGGTAGCTGGAGGGGAGCTTGCGTAAGGAAAAAAAGGAAAGAAAGGTCGACCAAAGGAAGAAAAGGAAGAAAAGATAAAAAAATCGTTAACTTTTCGGCCATTTGTTTCCGTATGATGAAGATAATTCGTAACTTTGCACATTATTATAATAATACGTATTAGATTTTACAGTTATGAAACTTGATTTGCTGACGGCCATATCACCCGTGGATGGGCGGTATAGAAGAAAGACAGAGCCGCTGGCGGAGTTTTTCTCTGAATATGCGTTGATACGCTATCGTGTGAGAGTGGAGATTGAATACTTTATCTCTCTCTGTGAGCTACCATTGCCTCAATTGGAAAACTTTGACCATGCCCTTTTCCATAGGCTGCGCGACATCTACAGATTGTTTTCAGAAGCCGATGCACGGCATGTGAAAGACATCGAGGCCATCACCAACCACGATGTCAAAGCCGTAGAATACTTCATCAAAGAGCAATTCGACCACATCGGAGGCCTCGATGCTTACAAGGAGTTCATTCATTTCGGACTGACCTCGCAGGACATCAACAACACCTCAATACCTCTCTCCATCAAAGAAGCACTCGAAACAATCTACTACCCACAAGTCGAAGAACTCATCGAACAGCTCAACGACTTTGCCGAACAGTGGAAACAAGTGCCGATGCTGGCCAAGACCCATGGACAGCCCGCCTCTCCTACCCGATTGGGCAAGGAGATTCGCGTCTATGTCTATAGGCTGGAAGAACAGCTGAACGCATTGAAGGACACGCCGATAACGGCAAAGTTCGGCGGTGCAACCGGCAACTACAATGCCCACCATGTAGCCTATCCACAATACGACTGGCGCGACTTCGGCGACCGCTTCGTCAGTGAACGGCTCGGGCTGGAACGCGAGCAGTGGACGACGCAGATTTCCAACTATGACTGGCTGGGAGCCATCTTCGATGCCATGCGCCGCATCCACACCATCATCATCGACCTCGACCGTGACTTCTGGATGTACATCTCGATGGAGTACTTCAAACAACAGATAAAAGCAGGAGAAGTCGGGTCGAGTGCCATGCCACACAAGGTAAACCCCATCGACTTTGAAAACTCCGAAGGCAACCTCGGCATGGCCAATGCCATTCTTGTGTTCCTGTCGCAGAAACTGCCTGTGAGCCGACTGCAACGCGACCTCACCGACTCAACGGTGCTGCGCAACGTCGGCGTACCCTTCGGACATGCCGCCATTGCCATACAGAGCACACTGAAAGGCCTGCGCAAACTCATCCTCAACGAAGAAAAACTGCAGCAAGACCTCGACGACACCTGGGCTGTCGTGGCAGAAGCTATTCAGACCATCCTCCGACGCGAAGGCTATCCGCATCCCTACGAAGCACTGAAAGAACTCACGCGAACTAACAAGAAAATAACTCAAGAGAGCATCCACGAATTCATCCAGACTCTCAACGTCACTCCAGAAATTAAGGCCGAACTGATGAGCATCACACCCTCAAACTATACTGGTGAAATCTGACTTTGTGACTGAGGGATAACTGACATTTAACAAGAATAATAGCCGTGAGGCATTCATAATAAGTAAAAAAAACATTTAGAAAGAAAAACAACTATGGATTTCGAAGAAGAAAAGAACATTCAGGAAGAGGCTACTAATCAGCCGCAGGAGACTAACCATGAAGGTACTGGAAGACCAACCGGAAACTACCAGAGAGAGTATCATGCCAACGGCCGACCTCAACGGCCGCGCATCCACACCCAGCGTGCATACAGCAGCGAACAGGGCCGTACCGACGGCGGTTTCCGTCCGGAAGGCTTCGGAGCCGGATTGCAAGGCGGAAACCAAAAGCCACGCCCCTATCGTCCGCGTTTTAACAATGCTCAAGGCGAACAAGGCGAAGGTGGCTATCAGCCACGCAGCTATCAGCCCCGCCAACAGGGAGGTCATCAGCCCCGCCAACGTTTCAACCAAGGCGAAGGAGGATACCAGTCCCGCCAGCCGGGTTATCAGCCGCGCCCACGCTTCAACGCACAGAACAGCGAATACAAGCCCCAGCCCCGTGCGCCCTATCGTCCACGCTACAACTATCAGGACAACGAAGAATTCAACCGCAACGACTATCAGCCGCGCCAGCAAGGTGAATACACACCGCAGGGACGTCCGCCCTACCGTCCCCGTTACAATAACCAGGGCGAAGGAGACTATCAACCCCGTCAGCAGGGTGGCTACCAGCAGCGCCAGCAGCGAGGCTATCAACCCCGACAGCGCACGCAGGGCTATGACCCGAATGCCAAATACAGCATGAAGAAACGCATCGAGTATAACGAGGAACACATCGACCTTACGGCCCCCATCCGTCTGAACAAGTTCCTTGCCAATGCCGGTGTCTGCAGCCGCAGAGAAGCCGATGAGTTCATCCTTGCAGGAAACGTCACCGTCAATGGTGAGGTGGTGAAGGAACTCGGCACAAAGGTTCTTCGCACCGATGAAATCATGTTCCGCGACAAACCCGTGACACTCGAGAAGAAAGTCTATGTACTGCTCAACAAACCCAAGGACTATGTCACCACCAGCGATGACCCGCAGCAGCGCAAGACCGTCATGGACCTTGTCAAAGACGTATGCCCCGAGCGCATCTATCCCGTCGGCCGACTCGACCGCAATACGACGGGCGTTCTTCTGCTGACCAACGATGGCGACCTTGCCTCGAAGCTCACCCACCCCTCGTTCCTCAAGAAGAAGGTTTATCACGTCTTCCTCGACAAGAACGTCACGGCCCACGACATGCAACTCATCGCTGAAGGCATCGAGCTTGAAGACGGAGAGATCCATGCCGACGCCATCGAATATCCCGACGAGCGCGACAAGAGCCAGATAGGCATCGAGATCCACTCCGGCAAGAACCGCATCGTGCGCCGCATCTTCGAACATCTCGGCTATCGAGTCGTCAAGCTCGACCGCGTGCAGTTTGCCGGACTCACCAAGAAGAACCTCCGCCGTGGCGACTGGCGTTTCCTCACCGAGAAGGAAGTCGAGATGCTGCGAATGGGAGCCTTTGAATAAAAAAGTAAAAAAGGTGAAAAGGTAAAAAAGTGAAAAGGTGAAAACATCCCCCTTCCCTCGGGAGGGAATGGGGGGATTTCAAAAAAACATAACAATGAAACGTACAAAAGTAATTGATGCACTTGCGTGCACAGAATACGGAAAGCAGATATGCGTGAAAGGCTGGGTGCGCACGCACCGCAGCAGCAAGGCCGTCGACTTTATCGCCCTCAACGACGGCTCCACCATCAAGAACGTGCAGATTGTCGTCGACCCGACGAAGTTCGATGAAGAAACCCTCAAGCAGGTGACTACCGGAGCCTGCATCGGCGTAGAAGGAACCCTCGTAGAGAGTCCCGCTGCCGGACAGCCCTCTGAAATACAGTGCGAGCACATCGTCATCTACGGACTCTGCGGCAACGACTACCCCATGCAGAAGAAAGGACAGTCGTTCGAACAGATGCGCAAAAATGCCCACATGCGTCTGCGCACCAACACATTCGGAGCCGTCATGCGCATCCGCCACAACATGGCTATGGCCATCCACACCTACTTCCACGAGCACGGCTTCTTCTACTTCCATACACCACTCATCACCGCCAGCGACTGCGAAGGTGCCGGCAACATGTTTCAGGTTACCACCAAGAACCTCTACGACCTGAAGAAAGACGAGAACGGGAAAATCATCTACGACGATGACTTCTTCGGCGAACAGACT
>Ga0247611_10010040_pt1 | contig 11211 bp, 11 predicted proteins | sample 177DNAGHGhighgp2_FD_192422 | JGI IMG/M metagenome (GOLD analysis project Ga0247611, IMG submission 192422) | Sheep rumen microbial communities from Palmerston North, Manawatu-Wanganui, New Zealand - 1770 DNA GHGhigh gp2 | ecosystem: Host-associated > Mammals > Digestive system > Stomach > Rumen... | reverse complement strand
AAATGGACGAAGCATTAGTAAAGGGCTTAATAAAAGAGTCCTATCAGCTCATAGCATCGAAGCTTCCAAAGGCTATTCGGGCAAAGTATATATAAAAAGCAGACTAACTCCGTAGTTGTGAAATGATATTCAAGAAAAGAAAATTCAAATTTGCAGCCATCTTCTTCAAAACAATTTGAGTTATGAGGTGCACAGTACTCATAGATAATCGCACAAATGACCCAATTCTGGAAACTGAGCATGGACTGTCAATACTCGTGGAAACAGAATGTCACCGTATCTTACTTGATACGGGTGCCAGCGATTTGTTTATCAGAAATGCGGAGCGATTAGGAAGAGACCTCAGTGAAGTCGACTATGTATTTATCTCCCACGGGCATTGTGACCATGCAGGAGGTCTGAAGCATCTCATTGCAATCAATAACAAAGCCAAGGTTATCGTCTCACCCGATGCCATAAACGGGAAATTTTTCTCAAAACGGGGACATCAGCATAGCATCACAACTGCTTGGCCCGACATACCTAAAGAACGTCTACTTATGATAAGCAAAACCTGTGAAATAGCAGATGAATTTCATATCATATCCCACATACCACAAATTCATTCTATACCAAAAGGCAACCAAAACTTATTTGTAGAAACATGTGACGGGAGCCTTGTTCCTGACGATTTCCGTCATGAATTGGCGTTTTATGTGGAAGGACTCCTGTTTACTGGCTGTGCCCATAATGGGCTGATGAATATTTTGGAAGTTTGTCCTAAGCCTGTTCATACTGTTGTCGGTGGTTTTCACTTACTTGACGGATATGAAACAAAGGAGGAAATAAATGCTTTGACACATAGCCTGAAAGCGAATTATCCTTATATTCAATTCTATACAAGCCATTGTACAGGTGACCAAGTATTTGGGATAATGAAAGACGTGATGGGTGAACAATTACAGTCTTTCAGATGTGGTACTTTGGTACTCACATCAAAATGACTTGGAACAGATAACCTTCCTCTGCCTGAAGGAGATTGAGGCCACTCTACAGTTCATGAACTTCATCAGATAATGAAACTATTCTGAGTTCAGTTTGTCAACAGAATAATGACACCGCTCACCGCTATGTAGGCATAGACGACATAGCGGAAGATGCGGTTGGGGATACGGCTGAAGACATAGGACCCCAATAGTGTGCCTATGACGACCCCACCAAGTCCGAAACAGTAATCTGTCAGGACGGTCGTGGTAAAGAAACCGTTATAGGCACGAATAAAGGTCATCATCACATTGCCAATCAGAAAGTAGGTCTGCGTCATCGCCATATAGTGCTCTTTCGAGGGCTCAGACAGGATGAAGTAAAGCACGGCAGGCGGTCCCTGCATGCCAAAGAATCCGCCCATCAGTCCGCTGAGGGTTCCAGCGCCTACTTGCACCTTGACCTTCGATCGAGCCTTCTCACGCTCAGAAGAGCCGTTGTCTACATCGCTCTTCTCTCGCTCAATCGCAGCTTTCTTCGTTGTCGACAACTTAATCTTCTGACTGAACAGCATGAAGTAGATGCTGATCAAGACGAGAGTTACACCCAGTATTCTCCGCAACACATGGTCCTCAATGCGCGTCAGAGCAAAGATTGCGACGGTAGACACTACGACGAAAGTCAACAGTATCGGCCACAGTCTCTGCCAACAGACATAGCTTCTCAGCCGCCACGCAATGGTTGCAGACGTCGTAATAGCCAGCAGTCCCGAGAGCGTTGTAGCCTCCCCATAACTTGGCATCATGAACGGCAGCATCGTCATGATAAAGATGCCAAAGCCGAACCCCGTGGTGCGCTGAATAAAACTCGCCCCAATGCTCAGCAGGAATATAGCGATCACGACACTACTCATCATCTCATCAATCAATGGCCTCTGATTAACCTATTATAGCTCTATCACCTGGCCGTCGTAAGCCATCTGGATATTGGCGGGCAAGGAGGCGTTGACCTCCCGATGGCGGCCGATGTCGTGGCTGGAATGAATGAGCCACGTCTGGCGGGCACCAATCATGTTGGCAAAGTCCACAGCCTCGTTGAGGGTCTGGTGGGAGTGATGGGGCTTCTGGCGCAGGGCGTTGACTATCAAGGTGTCGCAACCCTCAACATAGGGTATTTCCTCTTCGGCAATGGTCTTCATATCGGTGATATACACTAAAGAGGGAAGCCTACCACCATTTCCTTCCTCGGAGGAGGGATGCTTTGCAAGAGGAGTAATGCGATAGCCAAAGATGGGCAGGTCGTGGTGCATCACCTGAAAGGGAACAATGTCGATGTCGCCAATGCGGAAGGCCTCGTGCTTGTGAATCTCGTGGAGCTGGATGGCAGGGACACCAGGATAGCGGTGATCTGCAAAACAGTAGGGCAGCATCTCAAGCATACCTTTGCGAGCAATAGGGTCGGCAAAAACATTGATTTCGCCAAACTGACAATAGGGGCGAATGTCGTCCATGCCACCCATATGGTCATAGTGGGCATGGGTGATGAGAATGCCGTCAATCTTGCGAAAAGGCTGCGGCATAATCTGTTGGCGGAAGTCTGGACCGCAGTCGATGAGCAGTCGCGTCTGTTCAGTCTCTACGAGTGCCGAACAACGCAATCGCTTATCATGAGGGTCGGTACTACTACACGTATAGCAGTGGCAACCGATAGTGGGCACGCCACACGATGTTCCTGTTCCTAAAAATGTCAGTTTCATACGATATTTACTTCGGGATGGATATCGATGCCAAAGCGCTCACGAACATCTTGGCGGATGGTTTCACAGAGTTCTACAATCTCCTGACCTGTAGCACCACCTCTATTGACGAGGACGAGAGCCTGACGGTCATGGACGCCTGCCCGTCCCTGCGAGCGGCCCTTCCAACCACACCGGTCAATCATCCATCCGGCAGGAATTTTCTCGTGGTCGGCATCTATATAATAATGTGGCATGTCCGGATACTGCGCTAATAAGGTCTCAAACTTTTCGCGACAGACAACAGGGTTCATGAAAAAACTGCCCGCATTGCCCGTGACCTGTGGGTCAGGGAGTTTAGCCTGACGGATATCGATGACTACCTGGCGCAACTGCGAAGCGGTGGGTGCCTGTATGCCACGGCGGTCGAGTTCGCTACGGATATTTCCATACTCGGTAGACTGGTGATTCTCATCTTCCGACAGGCGGTAGACGACATGGGTAATGAGGTACTTATTCTTCCACTCGTGTTTAAAACGGCTGTCGCGATAGCCATACTGACACTCTTCGCGAGAGAAAACACACAAACGGCCGGTACCAATCTCGACGGCCTCGACAGTCTCTATCAAGTCCTTTACTTCAGCGCCATAAGCGCCAATGTTCTGTACAGCACTGGCACCTACCTCACCAGGTATGAGCGACAGGTTCTCGGCACCATAAAGCCTATGGCCTACGCACCAGGCAACGACTTCATCCCACACTTCACCACTTCCACAACGAATACAGCTATCCAACTGACGCTCAATACCTTTCACGGCAGAATGAACCACTGTGCCATCAAAGTCTTTCGTCAGCAAAAGATTGCTGCCAGCACCAATCAACAGATAGGGTTCCTGCAGTTGTTTGGCTATCTCCTGAGCCTCTTTCACCGTAGTGTATTCCACGAAACGGCGGCATTTGGCGTCGATGCCAAATGTGTTGTGAGACAATAAAGAATAATCGTACTTTTCAACCATTATGTTGTGAGCTTGACGAGTTTCCAGTGACCGCTCATGCGCTTGAAGGTCATCTCCAATTCCAAACCATTGGCAATACCACGCATGACAAAAATCTTAGAGTTTCCCTCGTGTTTGGGCTGACCATAGATGATGTTGTAGATCATCTTCTTGGGCAGGTCAGGAGCAAAGGCTTCCCACGTGTCGGGGGTTATGATACCTTCCATCATGTTGAAGTCATCGTCAGGGTCGGGCCCCACGAACTTGACACTCTCTGCCAGACTTTTGCCCTGGAATGTCTTGTCGGTAACAAACTGCTGGTAGAACGTGAGGAATGTGGCATTGACATCCTGTGAGAACGGGATATGGCGTATCTTCGTCAGCATCCACGCCCCCCGTTTACGATAAAAGATGTATTGTTCAATTTTGCGCGTATCAAAATGAATTTTCTCGACGATGGCATGGTTGACGGAGGTATCCTTGACAATCTCCATATGCTTCTCATTGTCGAAGAGCAACGTGTAGTAACCCTGGCGCATGAAGAAGTGTTCTATCTTCCAATCGTTCTTCGTCAGCATCTTCACCTTGCCGTTCTGTTCAGCAGGCAGCGGAAAATGGATGCGTTCCATCTGCAACTTGCGGTTGACGACAAAGTTGTAGACGAAATCGTCGAAGAGCTCATCGGCAGCCTTAGGCATGGGATAGTCTTCTACCAGCGCTTGGAGGGAGTCGTTACGAAGTGAATCATTAAGAACAGAGTCGGCAGGGACTTCCTCAGCAACCTGTGCTCCTTTGTTGCCGCCGCATGCCGTCAGCAGTGCCAACACAACAACCAAAATAATACCATTAAGTCTCATGAGTGAACTCATTTTTGTATCTTCTCTCAAAATTTTGTGCAAAGATACAAATTATCTTTAATTTTTCACCTTTTATTTTTAATTTATTTGTACCTTTGCATCAAAATTTGAGAAATACATCAAAAAAGGCTATGATTATTGATAAAATAGACGAGCTTCTGAAAGAAGTACAGACACTGAGTGCTAAGAATGCAGACGAGGTAGAACAGTTGCGACTGAAGTTCCTTAGTAAGAAAGGTGAGATTACCGCTCTGATGAATGATTTCCGCAATGTTGCGGCAGATCAGAAGAAGACGGTAGGTATGAAGATTAACGAGTTGAAGACACTGGCTACCGAGCGCATCAACCAGTTGCGCGAGCAGTGTGCGGAACAGGAGACAGGCGACGAGAGCATCGACCTGACACGTACTCCCTACCCCGTTCAGATGGGTACGCGCCATCCGTTGACCATTGTCACAAACGAGATTATTGATATTTTCTCACGTATGGGTTTTGTGCTCGCCGATGGTCCGGAAGTGGAGGACGACCTGCACGTGTTCACTCGCATGAACTTTGCTGCCGACCATCCTGCCCGCGACATGCAGGACACCTTCTTCGTTTCGCAGCATCCCAATGATGTTACCAAGAACATTCTGTTGCGCTCGCATACATCGAGTGTACAAGCCCGTGTTATGGAGCAGATGCATACCGAGGACGGCAAACTGACCGCTCCCATCCGCGTCATCTGTCCAGGACGTGTCTATCGTAACGAAGCCATCACTGCCCGTGCGCACTGCTTCTTCCATCAGGTGGAAGGATTGTATATCGACAAGAACGTCAGCTTCACTGACTTGAAACAAGTCTTACTGTCGTTTGCCCGCGAGATGTTTGGTGCCGACACCAAGATTCGTCTGCGTCCGTCGTACTTCCCCTTCACAGAGCCCTCTGCCGAGATGGATATCTCGTGTTTCATCTGCGGTGGCGAAGGCTGCGGATTCTGCAAACATACCGGCTGGGTAGAAATCCTGGGATGCGGCATGGTAGACCCCAACGTGCTGGAAGAGTGCGGCATCGACTCTAAGATTTACAGCGGCTATGCCTTTGGTATGGGCGTAGAGCGCATTACAAACCTGAAGTATCAGGTGAGCGACCTGCGCATGTTCTCTGAGAACGACGTGCGCTTCTTAAAAGAATTTGAAGCAGCCAACTGATGAAACTCGTATTGATGACTCAACCCACGTTCTTCGTGGAGGAAGACAAGATACTCTCGTCACTTTTCGAAGCGGGACTTGACGACTTGCATCTCTTCAAGCCCGACTCATCACCCATGTATTCCGAGCGACTGCTGACGCTGCTGCCCGACGAATACCGCAAGCGCATTACCGTGCACGACAACTATTATTTAAAAGAGGAGTATAAGTTGCGCGGCATACATATCAACGACGAGACAACACCCGCCCCCAAGGGGTACAAGGGCAACATCAGCAGATACTGTACCCACCTGGACCTGTTGAAAGAGGCTAAGAAAAATGCCGACTACGTCATGCTGAAGTACATCTTTGACAGTCAGACGGAGCCCAACCAAAAAGCCTCGTTCACCATGGACGAACTGAAAGAGGCCTCGCACAAGGGACTGATAGACCGCCACGTATATGCCCTGGGAGGCATGAACTTGGATACCATCAAGGCTGTCAAGGACCTGGGCTTCGGAGGCATTGTCATCAGCGGCGACCTCTGGAACCGCTTCAATATTCATCAGGAACTTGAATATCAAGCACTGATAGACCACTTCTGTAAAATCAGAAAAGCAATCGGATAGTAAATGTTAATCTACAAATCATAACCCCAAAAGATGAGCTCAAACAATAACTACATGGTGTTTTCAGGTACTGCTACAAAGTACCTGGCTGAGAAAATCTGTCAAAGTCTTGGATGTCCATTGGGAAAACTTCAAATGACGAAGTTCTCTGATGGCGAGTTTGCCGTATCCTACGAGGAGAGTATTCGCGGTCGCGACATTTTCCTGGTACAGAGCACATTTCCAAACTCGGACAACCTCATGGAATTACTTCTGATGATTGACGCTGCCAAGCGTGCTTCGGCTCGTACCATCAATGCCGTCATTCCCTACTTTGGCTGGGCTCGTCAAGACCGCAAGGACAAGCCACGTGTCTCTATCGGTGCCAAACTGGTAGCCGACTTGCTGAGTGTTGCTGGTGTCAACCGTGTCATTACGATGGACCTGCACGCTGACCAGATACAGGGTTTCTTCGATGTTCCCGTAGACCACCTTTACGGATCGGGCGTCATCCTGCCCTATCTACAGAGCCTGCACCTCGAAGACCTGGTCATCGCTTCACCCGACGTGGGTGGTTCGAAGCGCGCCAACACGTATGCTAAATTTCTGGGATGCCCGCTGGTTCTGTGTAACAAGACGCGCGCCCGTGCCAATGTCGTAGCAACGATGCAAATCATTGGTGAAGTGGAAGGCAAGAACGTCGTCATCATTGACGATATGGTGGACACAGCAGGTACCATTACCAAGGCTGCCGACATCATGAAAGAGGCTGGTGCCAAAACCGTTCGTGCCTGTGCCTCACACTGTGTGATGAGCGGTCCTGCCAGTGAACGTGTGCAGAACTCTGCACTCGAAGAGATTGTCTTTACCGACTCTATCCCCTACTCACAGCGTTGTGCTAAAGTAAAGCAACTCAGCGTTGCCGACATGTTTGCAGAAACCATTCGTAGAGTGATTAACAATGAGAGTATTTCTGACCAGTATATTGTTTAACTTCCTCACTATCGTCTTAGTGGGATGTCAGTCGCAGACCTATAAGTTGGTAGGAACTGCCGAGGGACTGGATGATGGCGACACGCTGTTTTTGACTTCTGACATGGTCAACGGCATACCTAGCGACACCATTGTCATGAAGGGCAACACCTTTAGCTTTAAGGGTACTGCCGAAGAGGAGACATCACTCTGCATGGTATACAGTGCTGCGAGGAACGAGATCAATGCGGCTTTCATCCGTGAGCCAGGTGAAATCACCATCAAGTTGTCTGCCACCCCTGGAGCATCACGCGTTGGCGGCACTCCGTGTAACAACGAGTGGCAACGGCTGAACGACTCAGTGATGGTTATCGGTAAGGAGATTAACCGCATCGCAGAGCACATCTATGGCGGCAATGTCGCCCAGGAGGTACAAGAGCGTGGCATGGACGAGATAGAGAAACTCAACAAGCGCTTTGCGAAGGTGGTCGTTGAGACTACGGAGAAGAATATCGACAACGAGTTCGGTTACTTCCTCTTGACGTATTATCCAGAAGAGTTGATAGACAACAGCACGCGACTCAGTCTTATCGAGAAACTGACGGACGACCGTCGCCAGCGTCCTGCCATCAAACAGATAGAGGCAACCATTCGTAAAGCAGCCAAGACTGCCGAGGGTGCTTCCATTCCGAACTTCACCCAACAGACGCCAGAGGGTGGCAACCTCTCTATTATGACAGAGGTTGGCAAGAACAAAATTACTATCATTGACTTCTGGGCATCGTGGTGCGGTCCCTGTCGTCAGGAGATGCCCTTTATGCTTTCTCTCTATGAAAGCAATAAGGAGCGTGGTCTGGGCATTGTCGGTGTATCACTCGATCGGGATAAAGACTCATGGGTAACAGCCATCAAGAAGTTGCAATTGCCCTGGCCACAGATGAGCGACTTGAAATATTGGGACAATGAGGTGGCAAAGACGTTCAACATCACCTCTATCCCCCACACCATCGTCGTCGACCAGAAAGGAAAGATTCTGCGTCGAGGACTTCGTGGCGAGCAGCTCAAGCAGTTTGTTGAGAGCGAATTGGCGAAATAAGCAACCAACAAGACAGAAAGATAAAGGCTCAGTAGAGATTTCTACTGAGCCTTTCTTATATGCAGCTTATAATGATCTGTCAGTTCTATGTGCATCACCTTCCGAATGTCATCGTCTGTAGGCGTTAGGCTCAGCGCTACATGTCCCATCGTACGACGCAGATTCAGCTCCACGCAAGGATGCAATAATAATTGAGAATTGACCGTTGACAATTGAGAATTGACAATCATCATATCAATGCCGAAGGGACCTTGGTAATCGTCCAACTGTACGTTGTCGATAATCCTTTGCTTGATGTTGTCAAGCAGTTCCAGCGGCAGATAGCGCGCCATCAGTGCACGCTTCGCCTCCTCTGTTGCCAGCAGGTTGCCGATGTAGGCACCGTTCTTGGTATGGAATAGCGACAGCCCCTGATAGCAGACCAGTCCGTTGGCAAGGCGTTCAAACTCCATGCCGAAGTCTTTTACCTTATTGTAATAAGGTTCTACCATCACGCTGCCTTGCTGTTTGATGACATTACGAATCCAGTTGTCAACCATCATTTTTCCATCACCACCAAGACGCTCGGTTTCGTAGAAACGAACACCTCGCCCACTCGACGACCACGGCGCCTTGACAACGACGCGCTGCCAATGCGACAAGCACGCTGCCACTTGTTCAACGTCGCAGCACTCTACAGCTTCGCCAACAGTACCCTCTAAGCGTAACGAGGACAGCAAGCGAGCGGACGTTCTACGGTGTGCCAATTGGCGCCAACAATCCAGACGGGAAGTCTCTGGCAAAAGACGGACAGGCAAGCCCCATCGGCACAAATCGGTGACTAAAGCGGCATCCCAGCCCCATGGCTCTACTTGCTGTACATCCAAGTGGGACAACTCACTACGATCCACAAACATGGTGAAAGGACGTCCCAGTCTTCGGCGTAATCGTTCGTAATTCTTGCGTGAAGCCTCAGCGTGTTCTACAAGCACATAGTCGTCTGTGTCAGCCCACAAAGCCGGCAACCACCCAAGGTCGGCCTTCAGCTGTCTGGCTGCATGAGGTGGAGTAAAATGCGCCAGATTTGCAGCCAACGCAATCTCGTGTTCGGGATTGAAAATATGCAGTGTCTTCATTTCCGTCTGCAAAAATACAAAAAAATATGGAAACTTCGGTTATTTTTTTGCCATTTATAAAAATATGTGTATATTTGCACATAAATTATAAATATTAACGAAACAACATGAATCCAGTTAAAATTCTAAGTGTCGACGACGAGATGGACCTCGAACTGCTGTTGACACAATATTTCAGACGCCAGATCCGCAAAGGGGAGTATGAGTTTTTCTTTGCCCACAATGGTTTGGAAGCCTTAACCCTCATGCTGAAAGAGAAAGACATCAACATCATCCTCTCTGATATCAACATGCCGGAAATGGATGGTTTGACACTGCTGACCAAGATCAACGAGATGCAGAACCCCGCCATGAAGTGCATCATGGTGTCAGCATACGGTGATATGGGCAATATCAGGTCGGCCATGAACAATGGAGCCTTTGACTTTGCCACGAAGCCCATTGACCTGGACGACTTGAGCATCACCATCGAGAAAGCCATTGAGCAGATTAACTATATCAAGATGTCGCAACAGGAACACGTCCAGTTGGAATCACTGAAGACAGATCTGGCTGTGGCTGCCGAAATTCAGCAGGCCATCCTTCCCCGCATCTTCCCGCCTTTCCCAGAGAACGACCATGAGTTGGACTTGGCAGCGAAGATGACACCTGCCAAGGATGTGGGCGGCGACTTCTACGACTTCTTCCGCATCGACGAAGACCACATAGGAATTGTGATGGCCGACGTTAGCGGCAAGGGTATTCCCGCAGCTATCTTCATGGCTGTCAGCAGAACACTGATACGCACCATCGGCCTTCAGGGCTTCACCCCTGGCGAGTGTCTGACAAAGTCGAACGATTTGCTCAGCAAAGAGTCGGTAGACTGTATGTTTGTCACCGTATTCTATGCCATCTACAACGTCAAGACGGGTGAGATGGAGTATAGCAATGGCGGTCACAACTCACCAGTCATCATCAAGGCAGACGGACATGTTGAGATGTTGCCCACAAGTACCAGTTGTATGGTGGGTGCCGTACCTGGCATCACCTACTCCAACGAAAAGCTTACGTTAGGCGTTGGCGACACGTTGGTGATGTATACCGACGGGGTTAACGAAGCTATGAACGAAGCAAACGAAGAATATGGCGACGACCGCATGATGGCTTTTCTGGCTACACAGAAAGGACAGGACTGTCAAGCCATCATCGATAACCAAATGGCCGACGTCAAGGCTTTTGCAGGAAATGCTCCGCAAAGCGACGACATCACGCTGCTGACGCTCACACGTAAAGCATGAAATTCTACGGCAAGACAAGCACCCTCATAGCCGTCGGTGTTGCCCTTATCATGGGCGCAGGAGTGGCAGTTGTCTACCAATGGTATGCGGCAGAGCAAGAGAAGACGCAACAACTGGAGGAGCGCATAGCCATTCTCACCCAACAGACGAAGCGCTCTGCTGTGATGCAGCGCGTCAACGAGCAGATGGAGGAGATAGCCAACCAGGAGCGCCGCATCAGTGACGAGCAGCGCATCAAGGCTGAGAAGCAGACTGCCGTAGCCGAACAGATGCGCCGCAACGCTGAGGAAGAGCGCCAGAATGCCTTGGAAGCGGAGCACCGCGCAGTAGAGGCATCAAAGGTGGCCCAGAGTGAGCGTGTCATCGCCGAACAACAGCGTACTAAAGCAGGATACCAAAAGCGTGTCGCTGACACATTAAGCTA
>Ga0247611_10010039_pt1 | contig 11211 bp, 10 predicted proteins | sample 177DNAGHGhighgp2_FD_192422 | JGI IMG/M metagenome (GOLD analysis project Ga0247611, IMG submission 192422) | Sheep rumen microbial communities from Palmerston North, Manawatu-Wanganui, New Zealand - 1770 DNA GHGhigh gp2 | ecosystem: Host-associated > Mammals > Digestive system > Stomach > Rumen... | reverse complement strand
TCGCCGATCAGCAGGACGGACCCTTCGGCGAGATACTCGGCGAAGCTGTCGGGGCCGACGACGGTCGCGCGGGTCGGCGTGAGCTGGCGTCCGTCGGGGGTGAACACGGCCGCGTACACTTCCATCCGCCGGGCATCGATCATCGGTATGACATGGCGGTAGGGGGCTTCTGCCGCTGTGGTGGCGGATGCCGCCTGGGCGACGAGGATGTCCAGGGTGCCGAGACCGATGAGCGGAATGCCGGCGCCGAAGCACAGTCCCTTGGCGGTCGAGACGCCGACACGAAGGCCGGTGTAGGAGCCCGGTCCCTTGCTGACGGCGACGGCGTCGAAATCCTTCATCCGGAGCCGGTTTTCCTTCAGCAGCCGATCTACGAACACGGCGGTCAAGGCGGCTTGCATGCGGGGTTCGTCGCTTTCGAGGTAGGCAGTCAGGCGGCCGTCTTCGGCGATGCCGGCGGACAGCAGGGAGGTGGAGGTTTCAACAAGGAGGATACGGGCCATGTCAGGATTGCTTCAGCAGCAGTTGTTTCAGATAAGGAAAGGCGATATAGGCCAGGTCTTTGATCTTTCCGTAGAGCAGGGAATCGTCCAGGACCGGGGAATGGACCAGGTCGAACTTCAGGTTGACGGTGTCGAAGAGGACAATCACCACTCCGAGGACCAGAAGGGTTGTCAGGCAGCCGGTCAAGGCGCCGAGCAGCCGGTTCATCCAGCCGAGCATCATCATTTCTATGACCTTGGTCAGCAGCTTTGCCACCAAGAGCGCCAGAACGCTGACGGCGATCAAGATGAGGGCGAAGGAGACCACGTTCAGCAGGGTCTCCGACATGTCCAGCCGCGGCAGGAGCCATTCACAGACCATCCCTCTCAGGCGGAAAGCGCAGAATACCGCCGCGAACATTCCGAGAAAGGTCAGCGCCTGCTCCAGAAAGCCCTTGGAGAGGCCTTTGATGATGCCTGGAAGAAAGCATACCAGGATGATGATGTCCAGAATGTTCATTGTTCGATAAAAATGTTTATCTTTGTAAGATAATACGCAAATTTAGGAAAAAAATATGACATTCAAAGAGTACAAGGCTTTGGACTTGGTGGCGACGGGGAACGAAGTGTTGGAGAAGTGGCTGAAAGAAAAGGCTTTCGAGAAATCCATGGAACTTCGGGAAGGAGCTCCGGAGTTCGTCTTTTTCGAAGGGCCGCCTTCCGCCAACGGCATGCCGGGCATCCACCATGTGATGGCCCGCTCCATCAAGGATGCCATCTGCCGGTACAAGACCCAGACCGGATACCATGTCGAGCGTCGGGCCGGCTGGGATACCCACGGACTGCCGGTGGAACTGGGCGTCGAGAAGAAGCTCGGAATCACCAAGGCGGACATCGGAACGAAGATTTCCGTGGAGGAGTACAATGCCACCTGCCGCAAGGAGGTGATGAAATATACGAAGGAGTGGGTCAACATGACCCGCCGGGTCGGCTATTGGGTGGACATGGACCATCCCTACATTACCTACGACAACCGTTACATCGAGACGCTGTGGTACCTGCTGAAGAAGATGTACGACAAGGGTCTCCTGTACAAGGGATTCACGATCCAGCCTTATTCTCCGACTGACGGCACGGGTCTGAGTTCGCATGAGCTGAACCAGCCGGGCTGCTACAAGGATGTCACCGACACAACGGCGACGGTCCAGTTCGAGGTGATCAAGGACGGCCTTTCGCAGCCGCTGTATGGCACCGAGGCTTTCCCGGTCTATTTCCTGGCCTGGACGACGACGCCCTGGACCCTCCCTTCCAACACCGCGCTCTGCGTGGGACCGGAAATCGAGTATGTGCGCATCCTTTCGTTCAACCCCTACAGCGGGGAACCGGGCGTGTATGTCGTGGCGAAGGCCCTGGTCGGTGCCTGGTTCAACCCGAAAGGGGAGAACGTGCCGCTGGAAAGCTACCGGAAAGGGGACAAGGTCGTTCCCTACAAGATTCTGGACGGCTGTTTCAAGGGCAAGGACCTCGTCGGCATCCGCTATCACCAGCTGATTCCCTGGTTCAAGCCCGACGGAGACGCTTTCCGCGTGATTTCCGGAGACTATGTGACCACGGAGGACGGTACGGGCATCGTCCATATCGCCCCGACCTTCGGTGCGGATGACAAGCGGGTGGCCGCTGCTGCCGGAATCGCCGGCATCATGCCCATCGACAAGGACGGCAACCCGCAGGCCCAGGTGGACCGTCAGGGACGTTTCTGCCGTCTGGAAGACCTGGACCCGGCATACGCCGCCACGGTGGACCCTTCCTACAAGGAGTTCGCTGGCCGCTATGTCAAGGCCGGCTACAAGCAGTATTTCGAGCATGTGGACGAGGAAGGGACCCTGGATATCGACCTCTGCGTGATGATGAAGGCGGACGGACGGGCTTTCAAGGTCCAGAAACATGTCCACTCCTATCCCCACAGCTGGCGGACCGACCTGCCGGTTCTTTACTATCCGCTGGACAGCTGGTTCATCAAGGCTACCGCCGTCAAGGATGAGATGGTGGCCCTGAACAAGGAGATTGTCTGGAAACCCGCCTCCACCGGGACCGGCCGTTTCGGCCAGTGGCTGGAGAACATCCAGGACTGGAATCTCAGCCGGAGCCGCTACTGGGGGACGCCGCTTCCGATCTGGCGGACCGAGGACGGCAGGGAAGAGAAATGTATCGGCAGCGTGGCCGAACTCTCCGCCGAGATTGACAAGGCGGTCGCCGCAGGCATCATGGACGCCAATCCGCTGAAGGGGAAAGACTATGACGAGATCGACCTCCATCGCCCTTACGTGGACAGTCTCTATCTGGTGTCTGACAGCGGCAGGAAGATGGTCCGGGAGACCGACCTCATCGATGTCTGGTTTGACTCCGGTGCCATGCCCTACGCCCAGGAAGGCCTTCGCGGCCTTGACGGTGGCAAGTTCGGCGCCACGGCGGACTTCATCGCCGAAGGCGTGGACCAGACCCGCGGATGGTTCTACACCCTCCATGCCATCCATACGATGATCAGCGGGACCCCCGCCTTCAAGCGTGTCATATCCAACGGCCTTGTCCTGGATCGCAGCGGCAACAAGATGTCCAAGCGTCTGGGCAACGCCGTCGATCCTTTCCAGGCCTTGGATACCTATGGCGCCGATGCGCTCCGCTGGTACATGCTGACGAACGCCGAGCCTTGGGACAACCTGAAATTCGACGAGAAGGGCGTTGAAGAGGTGCGCCGTAAATTCTTCGGCACCCTGTTCAATACCTACGCCTTCTTCGCCCGCTATGCCAATATCGACGGCTTCGATCCGAAGGCTCCGTCCATCCCTTATGCCGAGCGGCCGGAAATCGACCGCTGGGTAATCTCCAAGCTCAATTCGGTCATCCGCGACGTCCGCGCCGCCTACGAGGATTACGACGTCAAGACCGCGGGCCGTATCCTGGAAGACTTCGTCTGTGACGATGTGTCCAACTGGTACGTCCGTCTCAACCGCGCCCGCTATTGGGCCGGAGAGATGACCGCCGACAAGGCGGCCGCCTACCAGACCCTCTACGAGGTGCTTGTGGACGTGGCCATGCTCTCCGCCCCGATCGCCCCGTTCTTCATGGACCAGCTCTACCGGGATCTGACCGGCTCCGATTCGGTCCATTTCACCCTGATGCCCGAGGCGGACACCGCCTTGATCGATACGGCTGTCGAGGAGTGGATGACCCTGGCCCAGGAGGCGACCTCCATGGTCCTGGCCCTCCGCAAGAAATGCAACATCCCGGTCCGCCAGCCGCTCAGCAAGCTGGTCATCCCGGTGATTTCCGAGAAGGTACGCGCCCAACTCTCCGCCGGACGTGACATCGTCCTCGGCGAAGTCAACGTGAAGGAGATGGAATTCATCGCCGACACCACCGGTATCATGGTCCTGAAGGTGAAGCCGAATTTCCGGACCATCGGCAAGGCATACGGCCCGCGCATGAAGGAGATCGCCGCCGCCTTCGGCTCGCTCTCCCAGGATGTGATTTCCGCCATGAAGACCGCCGAAACGGCCGGTGAAGCCTATATCCTGTCCCTCCCGGGCGGCGATGTGGTCCTCAGCCCCGGCGATTACCAGATTTCATCCGAGGACATGCCCGGATGGCTGGTGGCCTCACAGGGATCGCTCACCATCGCCCTGGACATCGAGGTTACGCCCCAGCTCCGTCAGGAAGGCCTTTCCCGCGAGCTGGTGAACCGTATCCAGAACCTGCGCAAGGGCGCCGGCTTCGAGGTGACAGACCGGATCGATACGGTCGTGTATGCCGACGATCCGTCGCTCGAAGACGCGCTCGGCGTTTACTCCGATTATGTCAAAGCCCAGACCCTGTCCCGTACGCTCCGTCTCGCTCCCGCTTCCGAGGCCCCTGCCGACGCGGCCGAGGTGGAATGGACAGAAGGCAATATCAAGATAACTGTAAAACGTTAATACCATGGAAGAGAACAACAAGACACGGTATTCCGACGAGGAACTCGAGGAGTTCCGGGTGATTATCAACGAAATGCTTGACAAAGCGCGCGCTGAATATGCGACGCTCAGAAATGTGATGATGCACGCCGGCGGCAATGATATCCTGGACACGGCACCGACCTTCAAGACGGTTGAGGACGACGGCGCCTTCCAGCTCTCCAAGGAGGAGGCCGGTACCCTGGCCCAGCGTCAGTACAAGTTTATCCAGAATCTCGAAGCGGCCCTTGTCCGGATCGAGAACAAGACCTACGGGATCTGCCGCGTGACCGGCAAGCTTATTCCGAAGGAACGGCTGCGTCTGGTCCCGCATGCAACGACGACGGTCGAGGGGAAGGCCATCCTCGAAAAGACCGGCCGCAAGTAGTATGAAGCTCACAAAGGGAAAGCAGCTGCTCCTGCTGGGGATCCTGCTTGTCGTCATCGACCAGGTTATCAAAGTCCTGGTCAAGACGAATATGACCCTGGGCGAACATTTCTCCGTCCTGGGGGACTGGTTCCAGATCCTGTTTATCGAGAACAAGGGGATGGCGTTTGGGATGTCCTTCGGCGGTGTGGCCGGGAAGTATATCCTGACGGTGTTCCGCATCCTGCTCTTCGGGGCGCTCTGCTGGTGGATTTCCTCGCTTCTGAAGCGCAAGGAAGCGGTTCCCGGCGGGGTGCTCGTCGGACTGACGCTGATTACGGCCGGGGCGCTGGGGAACATCATCGACTGTCTCTTCTACGGGCTCATCTTCACGGAGTCCACGCCGCTGACGGTTTCGACGCTCGGGCATTACGCGCCTTTCATGCAGGGAAAAGTGGTGGACATGCTGTATTTCCCGCTCTGGCGGTGGCCGGACTGGATGCCGCTTGTCGGCGGGGATATTTTCTTCGAACCCGTGTTCAATTTCGCGGACAGCTGCGTGACGGTCGGAGCGCTGTACCTGATTCTTTTCCAATGGAAATTCTTTTCCAAGGAATCGTAATTTCTGAAATTATTTTTGGTAAATACTGAAAATCTGGCTATCTTTGCAGTCCATCTGATCAGCCAGAATAATGGAAGGTTGGCCGAGTGGTCGATGGCGGCAGTCTTGAAAACTGTTGGGCGGCAACGTCCCGGGGGTTCGAATCCCTCACCTTCCGCGTGGCCGTTGAAACGATACAAACAGGGGCGTAGCTCAGCTGGTTCAGAGCGCTTGAGTCACATTCAAGAGGTCATCGGTTCGATCCCGATCGTCCCTACCATAAGCCAGTCCGCAAAAGGGCTGGCTTTAGTTTTTTGGAAACGATGGAAATACTTGCTTCTCTATTTCAACAGTACAGCGGAGCGCTGCCCTCTCAGGTGGAGGAACTGCCCGCGAGTGGTAGCCATCGGCGCTATTACCGTCTTTTCGGAGAAGGGACGTCACTGATCGGTGTCGTCGGCACTTCCCTGGAGGAAAACCGTGCGTTTATCACCCTTTCCCGGCATTTCCGCAGCAAGGGGCTGCATGTTCCCCTGATTCTTGCCGAGAGCGAGGACGGCCTGTGCTATCTGCAGGAGGACCTCGGGAACGACATCCTCTTCAACCTGGTGTCGAAGGGCCGGGAGAGCGGTTTGTATTCCGAGGAGGAAGTCCGGCTGCTCAAGTGTACGATGGCCCAGCTTCCGCGTCTGCAGCTTCTCGGCGGAGAGGGTCTTGACTGGAGCGTCTGTTTCCCGCAGGAGCGTTTCGATGGCCGTATGATTGATTTCGACCTGAACTACTTCAAGTACTGTTTCCTCAAGGCTACAGGCGTGGAATTCAATGAAATCCGGCTTCAGGACGATTTTGAGCGCTTCAAGGCAGACCTGCTGCTGGAGGATGAGGATACCTTCCTCTACCGGGATTTCCAGGCCCGGAACGTCATGATCCGGGACGGGGAACCCTGGTTCATCGATTATCAGGGCGGACGGAGGGGGCCGGTCTATTATGACGTGGCGTCGTTTATCTGGCAGGCCCGTTCCCGCTATCCGGAGGCCCTCAAACAGGAACTCATCCGTACGTATCTGGACGCGCTCCGCCAGTTCCGTCCGGTGGATGAAAAGCAGTTCCGGGAGCGTCTCCGCCTGTTCGTCCTTTTCCGGACGCTGCAGGTACTGGGCGCTTATGGATTCCGCGGTTATTTCGAAAAGAAACCGCATTTCATCTCCAGTGTCCCTTATGCCCTGCAGAACCTGCGGACGCTACTCCAGACCCCTTTCAGCCAGTATCCCTATCTGAACGGGATTCTGGAAGAACTCTCCGTGAAACCGGAACTCAACCTCATGCAGGACGACCACCGGCTGGAGGTCCAGATCTACAGTTTCGCCTTCAAAAAAGGAATTCCTGCGGACACCAGCGGCAATGGCGGCGGTTATGTTTTCGACTGTCGCAGCGTCAACAATCCCGGCAAATACGAGTATTACCGCCAGTTCAACGGGACGGACCCCGAGGTGATCAAATTCCTGGAGGATGACGGCGAAATCATCACCTTCCTGGACAGTGTCTATGCCCTGGTGGATGCCCATGTCCAGCGCTTTATCGAGCGCAAGTTCACCCATCTCCAGGTAAGTTTCGGCTGTACCGGCGGCCAGCACCGTTCCGTCTACTGCGCCGAGCATCTCGCCCGCCATCTGATGGACAAGTTCAATATCAAGTTGAAACTGACGCACCGGGAACTGAATATCGATAAAATTCTGTAAAGCTATGAAAGCCATGGTCTTTGCAGCCGGTCTCGGCACCCGCCTGCGTCCGATTACAGATTCCCTTCCGAAGGCGCTTGTCCCGGTCTGCGGCGAGCCCCTGCTTTCGCATGTCCTCAAGAAACTCAAGGCCGCCGGCTATGATGAGGTCGTTGTGAATGTCCATCATTTCGCGTCAAAAATCCAGAAGTATCTGTCGGAGAACGACTTCGGCCTTGATATAAAAATATCCGACGAATCTTCCGAACTGCTGGAAACCGGCGGCGGGATTGCGCATGCCCGGGACTTGCTCCTTCCTTCCGAGGGCCCCTTCCTGGTCCATAACGTGGACATCCTGTCCAACCTCGATATTCAGTGGTTCCGTAGCTGTATGCGCCCCGGCGCCCTGGCGTCCCTTCTGGTCAGCGAGCGCGAGACCCGGCGCTATCTGCTTTTCCGCCCGGAGGATATGCGTCTCGTGGGATGGACAAACATCTCAACGGGGGAGGTGAAGAGTCCTTACAAGGATTTGGACCCCTCACGCTGCCTTCGGTACGCTTTTTCCGGAATCCATCTGATATCTCCGTCTGTATTCGCGGTCTTCGATGAGATGGAATTTTCGGGGCGCTTCCCAATCATGGACTTTTATCTGTCTGTCTGCGCGCGTTATCCCATCTACGGCGTGGCTGTCCCCGGACTTCGGATTGTTGACGTGGGGAAATTAGACAGCCTCTCTGCTGCGGAGGCCATGTTCCGTTAGACTATATAGGTGCCGGAGAGATTTGGAAGGGCTTTCCTACATCGCGCAATAGTCCTGATAGACATCCCGCACGACATCATCCCAACTTAGATACAACTGTTCCCTGGCGGCGGATGAAATGCGCCGGTAGCCTTCCGGGTCATTCAGTATGTCCAGGATCATCCGGGCATACTGCTCTTCTCCCGGGGCTGAAATATAAGCGTTTACGCCGGGCGTGACGCTTGCCGCCGTCCGGGCTCCTTCCAGGAAGAGGGTCGGCGTTCCCTGGCAGGCCGCTTCAATCTGGACGAGGGAATTGGCGTCGTACAGGGAGGGGAACAGGAACAGTTTCGCCCGGGAATACAGTTTCTCCAGCTTCTGCCGTTCGGAAACCAGTCCGCACATCACCACTTCTTTCTCAAGACCCAGTTCCCGCACCAGCGTCTCCAGTTTCTTCTCGTCCTGTCCCTTGCCCACAAAGAGCATGCGGAAGTTCTTCAGCCCCATTTCCTTGGCTTTTGCCAGACTGCGGACGGTAAAGTCGATGTTTTTGATAAAGTTGATTCTTCCGACAAAGAGAAAGACGGTGGTGTCCGCCGGTATGCCGTAGGCCGCGTTGACTTCCCGCGCCGCTTCTTCCGGATCGGTGACGGGGAGATGGTCGGTGGCGTTGAGGCGAACTTTGCAGGGGGCCTTCAGCCCATATTCGGATTCATAGAGATCCTTGATGCCTTCGTTGACGGCCCAGCACTGGTCGCAGGCGTTGAATATCCGCATGATGCCGTCCATGGCGATGTTCAGGGCCGGCTTGAATTTCAAGGGCTTTTCAAAATCCTGCTTGTACTGGGAATGCAGGGTCGCGACAACCGGCAGTTTATGGAGTTTGGCGTACAGTACGCCGGCCATCCCCACGGAAAACGGCGAGTGGATATGGACAAGTTCGATACCGCTCCGCAGGAGCTGCAGCTCGAACATCGGGTCCAGCGCCGGAGCCGGTACATCGTAGTCGAAATGGAGGACGGGCAGAGAATGGCAGCGGATAATCTGATAGGGCATGGCCGCATCCTCCTCTTTGGAGTAGCCCTTTGTCTCCGGGCAGAAAACGACCACTTCACAATAATCGACAAGGCGGCGGGCGTAATTGTCCACCACCTTGATGACACCGTCCACCATGGGATACCAGGTGTCTATGAACAGACCGACTTTCTTCATTGGAGTTTCAGGCCGTCTTTGAACGCCTCTCCGACCCGCCGGCCGACTTGGTAATAGCCATGCGTATAGGGGTCAAAGGCAATGGCGTTCAGGCTTTCGATATCCACACGGCCATCCTTGATCAGGCTGGATTCCACCGATGTCTGCAGCACTTTGCCGATGACGCCGAGACCTGTTTCATCGTTCTGGTATTCAATAAATTCGCATTCTATGGCGATGGGAAGTTCATTGATGATGGGGGCGTCCACCAGGGAAGATTTTGTGGCCGTGAATCCGCTCTTGGCAAATTTGTCCTTCTCTTTTCGGCCGGACACGACGCCGAACCAGTCGGCTTCAACGACATGCGCGGCATCGGCGATATGGATGACGAACCCCTTCCACTGTTTGATGTTTTCAACGGTCTTGTGGGTTTCTGTGAGATTGAGCGCAACGTGGTTTCTGTCCATCATGGTTCCCCACGCCGCATTCATCACATCGATGCTTCCATCTTCGTTGTATGTGGATATCAGTAAAACGGGCATCGGGAAGATCGCTTCGGTCGTCTTTATCGGCTGTTTCATCTGTCTCTTGGATTATAGGTGTTATTAATGGTTTCAGAGTACAAAGATAACACTTTTTTCAATAGGGCGCCGGCCGCTGGCAATCTTCTCGTACATTCCGCCTGTCGCACTTCGGGTTAGTAGCCGTCAATGTACTTGATCGGATGCTTACCCCCACAAAAGGTATAGTGCTACGATTCGCCCCGGACTCTGTCGATGAAGCCGTCATCAGCGACGTCAACCGTTCAGACAGCAACTCCGCGGGAGGTCATAAAAACCCAGTTTAAGGCTGATAGATGTAAGGAGCGCCGGCGACACCGCCTGATTTGCCGCCGATGTTCACAGTGCCACAGGAGCCGTTATAGCCTGGTCCTATGGCGTAGGCGGAACCGGAGTAAACTGTGACTTTGGTCACGCCGTCAGTTATTCTGATATCGCCGCAGCTACTCTCCATACTGCTGCCGATGCCGGCTGATTTGGTACCGCCGTAGGCCGTGACAGTGCCGCCTGTGATTGTGATATCGCCGCAGTTGCAGTTTTTGCCGCCGCCGATGCCGGCCGCATATTCGCCGGCCGTGGCAGTGATGATGCCGCCATAAGAGCTGCCCTCATCTATGTAATTCTCAGAGAACTCAGTCTCAAGTACCCAGCCCCGTTGGGACATAAAATTCAAGGCATCGACAACGGTCTTAAACGTCACCTGTTTGCCGGACTTATCCTTAGATATATCGGTGAAAACTACTCTTTCACCGCACGGACGAAAGTGTTGCCCCATCTCCCCCAATGAAACGTAAAATGCTTATATTTGCAACTAGATAAAAGAGTTAGTAATGGAAAGCACATCAAAACATAGTGGCTGGATTACCTTTTCCGTGATAGTGGCCGCAATAGCATTGCTCTGCGATATTATTTGGCTTGTTGCCATGATGCTTGGAGAGAGCGCCAAGTTTGTTGTTTTTCTGATAAGCGCCATCTCCGTTTTTATCATACTTCCTGTCTTTATTCTTTATGTTGCCGGATTCATTTCTTCCTTCTTCACGAAAGACTCAAGAAAGAACCTGTTGATGTGGCTCTCCGGAGCCGGAATAGGCTTGCTCATTCTACTGAGTATTTTACTGTTTAATGGTAGTGTCGACGCTAAAAAAATGGAAAAAAACTATCGCTTGCACTCTTCTGAGATGGAGCAGGCCATAGAATACACACTGTCATGCCTGGAGGACGGAAGTGGGCTGGATATTGAGTTCGAAGGAAGTGGAAAAGTAAATAGTTTTAGTATTTTCAATGATGGCATTCGGGATGGAGCATTGGACCCTTCAAAGAATAAAGTGGATTCACTGGCAGCGGAAATAGGTCTCAGCCGTGAGATTCTTAATGAAATTCGTGACCGTCTTTACAAGGCAAAATGCCACTCCACCCCAATATTAAACAAGATGGAACATACGATGTGGCAACTTTGATGTTCAGGAGAGATATGGCTTCTTCCTATTATTATGAAATCCATAATGTAGCTATGACGGAAGCCGAAATGGAGGCCGTAGATGCCGATGACTGTGAACGGATAGTG
>Ga0247611_10010038_pt1 | contig 11211 bp, 12 predicted proteins | sample 177DNAGHGhighgp2_FD_192422 | JGI IMG/M metagenome (GOLD analysis project Ga0247611, IMG submission 192422) | Sheep rumen microbial communities from Palmerston North, Manawatu-Wanganui, New Zealand - 1770 DNA GHGhigh gp2 | ecosystem: Host-associated > Mammals > Digestive system > Stomach > Rumen... | reverse complement strand
TTCCCGCAGGCTCCCGGATTGATATACAGCAAGTTAAACGTTTCGTCGCGCATCACCTTCAGGATATGGGAGTGTCCGCATACGAACACATCCGGCCGATACTGCCGGATCAGGGCACGTGCCTCGGGATAGTAATGCCCGGGCGACCCGCCGATATGCGTCATCAGGATTTTCAGCCCCTCGCATTCCCAGAAACGGTACGCCGGACAGTCGAAGATGAGTTTCCGGTCATCGCAATTGCCGATGACGCCTTTCATGGGCTTGAACGCCGCGATCTCCGCCGCCGTATCCAGTCCCCCGCCGAAGTCCCCGGCATGCCAGACCTCGTCCACCGGCTGCAGGAACTCCTTGAATTCGGGGCTGAACACCCCGTGACTGTCCGATATGAGGCCGATATACATACGCTACCCCCGCGCCAGATACACCGCCGTGGCAGCGACGACTGCGGCCGTTTCGGTACGGAGGCGGGAGGCGCCGAGGTGCACGGGAATGTAGCCGTGTTCGATGGCAAGGCGCGCCTCTTCCGGGGAGAAATCCCCTTCCGGGCCGATCAGGATGGTAATGTCCGCTGCGGTGCTCGTGGCAAGGGCCTCCTGGATGGAAATACGGCGGGTGTCGCCTTCGAAGCAGTACGCGATGAGTTTGAGAGATTCCTTCACCTGCTCCGCAGGTTCGGAATGACAAGGTGTACTGTCATTTCGACCGAGCGAAGCGAGTGGAGAAATCTGTATGAAATCCTTGACGGACAAGGGTTCGGCGATTTCGGGGATGCGGGCCTTGAGGGACTGTTTGGTGGCGGAAAGGGCGATCCGGTAAGCCCGGTCGGTCTTGTAGACTTTCCGTTCGGAGCGCTCGCCGATGACGGGGACGATGCGGTCCACGCCTACCTCGGTGGCTTTTTCCACGAACCACTCGAAACGGTCGTTGTTCTTCGTGGGACAGCAGGCGACGGTAAGCCGGTACGGATGGCCGCCCCAGCCGGGGAAGGCCTCCAGCACCTCCGCTTCGGCCGATTTCGGGTTGTCGTCCGTCAGCCGGCAGCGGTACATCGTCCCGCATCCGTCAATGACGTGGATTTCATCCCCGACCCGGTGACGCAGCACCCGGACGCAGTGTCCGGATTCGTCGCTGTCCAGCCGGCAGAGGCGGCCGTCGGAGTCGTATGCGTAGAAGAGTTCCATAGATTCCTTCGCTTCGCTCGGAATGACAAGAAAGGTTCGTTCGGAATGACAGGGTTACATCCGGATAATCTGGACCTGGCCGTCCATGGCGACCTTGATGATCTGGGAGGCCTTGCCAGTGGAGCCGACGTCGAAGGAAGGCGGGACGACGAAGTCCACGGCATCCTTGATCTCCGACGGGATGTCGCTGAAGCGCTTGGGCGTAGGCTCGCCGGAGATATTGGCCGAGGTGCTCACGAGCGGACGTCCCAACTTGAAAATCAAGTCTTTGCACAGGTCGAACAGCGGAATGCGGATGCCCACGGAACCATCCTCGGCCACCGCGTTCCAGGCGAGATGCCAGCGGTCGCCGGGCTCGCCCTCGACACCGGAGAGGGCCTCGGGGTAGATGATCGTCATCGGGCTGTCGTTGACCTCCACCAGTTCCACGGCCATCGGGGGAATCTCCCGCACGTACTTCGCGACCATGTCCAGGTCATGGGCCAGCAGCACCAGTGACTTGGCCTCGCAGCGCCGCTTGATTTCGTAGATGCGCGCCACCGCGGAAGGGTTCGTGGCATCGCAGCCCAGACCCCAGACGGTGTCGGTCGGATACAGGATCGTGCCGCCGGCGCGAAGGGTCTTCAGGGCTTCGGCAAGGACTTCATCTCTTTTCATAGAACGTGGTAATGACGGGATAATGGTCGGAATACTTGACTTTCGGGACCTCGCAGCGGACAGCCTCCAGGTCTCTCGGATACAGGATATAGTCGATGCGGAGCAGCGGCCACAACGTCCGGAACGTGGCGCCGAAGCCCTTCCCCGCCTTGACGAAAGCGTCGCTGCGGCCTCGGGACAGCCGGAACAGCGTATAGGACAGCGGATTGTCGTTGAAATCCCCGAGCACGACCGACCGGACCGGACAGGCGTCCACGTCCCGCATCACGGCATCGACCTGCCGGGGACGCTGGACGATGGAACGGCGCATCTTGCGGCCGGTGTCCTCTACCGCTTCGTCGTCCACTTTCTTCAGGGAGCGCACCAGACCCGAGAGCGAAATGTTGTAGCTCTCGAAATGGCAGTTGTAGAACCGAAGGACCGTGGAATCCAGCTGGACGTCCGTATGGAGCGCCATGTTCGTGGATCTCTCGAAATCGATCTTTCCCTTGTACAGGACGGGACGGCGGGTGAGCGTGACGTTCCCAGCATGGCCTTTTTCACCGGTAAGTACGTAATAATCGGCCGTGTAGCCCGGGAAATGATCCCGGAACCAGGCGTCCATGTTCAGGGCATTGGGCAGATAGAACTCTTGAAGACAGATCACATCGGCCCCTGTGTTCCGAAGGTAGGCGGCAACGGAATCGGCCAGGACCAGGCGCCGCTCACCCTTGTCCCCATGGGCAAAGAGGCCCACATTGTAGGAGACCACTTTCAGGGTGGGTTCCCGGTCCGGTTCCGGGCCCTTGTACTGGTAGTACTTCCCGACGAGGAAGACCGCGGGCAGGAGCATCACCAGCAGAAGCCCCGTCATCCGGGAACGGCGGAAGATGGCCCAGACCAGAAAGATGACATCCAGGATCACCAGCGGGATGAACAGCAGGCCGAAGAAGGTGAAGAACCAGGCCTTGGCCGGATTCACGAACACGGACAGGTAGCTCAGCAGGAGAAGTCCCGCGATGAGGAGGGACACCGTGCCGAAAGTCAGGCGCGAAAACCAGCCGTGCCGCTTTCTCCCTACTTCCGCCATACCGCCCCGGTTTTACGCCAGTACAGCACCAGCAGGAAGGCGAACAGCGCACCGCCCAGATGCGCGAAATGGGCGATGCCCATCTGCGTCCCGGTGATGCCGGTCAGGAGCTCGATGCCGATGAAGATGCCCACCATCCATTTCGCATCCAGGGTGACCGGCGGGAAAATGAGCGTCATCCGCGCCTGCGGATACAGCATCGCAAAGGCCACAAGAAGGCCGTAGATGGCTCCGGAAGCGCCTACGACAGGGGTCCGGAGCAGATGGAAGTAAGCTATGCTGTCCGGGGCCATGGACTGCGCCTGGACCCATTCCACGCCCGTATGCAGGGCCGCCGCGCCGAAACCGGCCACGAAATACAGGATCAGGAACTTTTTCGTTCCGAGCGCCCGCTCCACCACCATGCCGAACATCACAAGGGTGTACATGTTGAACAGGATGTGCATGATTCCCCCGTGCATGAACATGTGCGTGAGGGGCTGCCACCAGCGGAACAGGGGCGATGCCGGATAGAACATCGCGAAGGTCCCGTACATGAAATCCTGGTTCACCAGCGTGGCGATGAAAACGATCACGTTGATGATGAGGATGTTCCGGGTTACTATCGGAATGCTTTCGAGGAATGCGGGTCGGGCCATGTCAGAATCGTTTGTCGATTTCCTCCAGCGGCAGGATCGAGATGATCCGGCGGCCGGCGGAGGTGAATTCGGGGTTTTCAGAGGAGAGGAGGGCGTCCACGAGGCGCTGGGCCTCGGTGGGCGAGGTGAGCTTTTCCCCACCGGAAGCGCCCAGGAGGGCGAACTTCTGCGCGAGGGACTGTTCCATCATTTCGGGAAGGGCGCTGTGGTCCTCGCCGAGGATGAGGATCAGGTCGCCCACCATGGTGTGGACCTTGCCGGCCTCGGTGCTGTAGCCTTCGGGCACCCCGTTCACGACCACCGTGTCGGTTCCGAAGGCGTCGATGTCGAAACCCAGGCGCCTGAGAAGGTCCTGGTGCTCGTCGAAGAGCAGGCGGCCGCCCACCCCCACATTGACCTGGACGGGGAAGAGGGTGCTCTGACTCACATGGGCTTCCTTGCCGAGGACCTTGAGGAAACGGTCGTAGAGGATGCGCTCCCGGGCACGGGCGACGTTCACGATCATCACCCCGGAAGCCGACTGCGAAAGGATATACTTCCCCTGGACGGTGAGAACCTGCGCCGACGGCATCGTGCGGTCCTCGAAGAGCTTGCCATAATCTTCGTGCTTGTCCACGGCAAAGGAAGGACGCATAGACGGCTGGGAGCCACCGCCTCCTTGGATCGGTCCGAAATCCCTGTCATCCAAGTACTTGTCTCCGGCCGTAAAGGGATTGTAGTTCGGGTCCACGCCGGCCGTGGGGATACTCACGGGACGGTATTCGTCGAAGCGGGTGCCCAGCACCGGCATCTCCCGCGCCTCGGGATTGTCGAAGTCGATGGCGCCGCCGGCTCCGCCGCGGGCCGTCGCTTCCCGGACACAGGCGTAGAGCGTCTGGAAGATGACGCTGTCCTCCTCGAACTTGATTTCCGTCTTGGTGGGGTGGATGTTCACGTCGATGGTCGAAGGGTCCACCTCCAGGAAAATGAAATAGGACGGGGTGGTTCCCTCCGGGATCAGCGACTCATAGGCCTTCATGACGGCCTTGTGCAGGTAGGGACTCCGGAAATAGCGGCCGTTGACGAAAAGGAACTGGTTCCCCAGGGTCTTCTTCGCGGATTCGGGCCGGCCCACAAACCCATGGATCCGGACGATGGTCGTATCGGCCTCAATGTCCGTCACTTCCCCGACAACACCGCTTCCGAGGAGGTCCATCACCCTGAATTTCAGGGATTTCGCCGGTTTCAGGACGTGAATGTCACGGCCGTTGTGGATCAGGGTGAAGGCGATGTCCGGCCGGGTGAGGGCCACGCGCTGGAACTCCTCCACGATATGGCGGAACTCCACGTTGTCGGACTTGAGGAACTTGCGGCGGGCAGGGACGTTGTAGAAGAGGTTCCGGACGGCGAAGTTGGAGCCCTTGGGGGCGGCGACTTCGCGGGTGGACAGGTGCTCGGAGCCGGAGAATTCCACCTCCACGCCCACTTCGTCCTCCTCCCGGCGGGTCCTCAGGACCACGTCGGCGACGGCGGCAATGGAGGCGAGGGCCTCTCCGCGGAAGCCGAAGGTAAGGATTTCCTGCAGGTCCTCGGCCGTGGCGATCTTGGAGGTCGCGTGACGCTCGAAGCACAGGACGGCATCGTCCGGGGACATGCCGCAGCCGTTGTCGATGACCTGGACGAGGGTGCGTCCCGCATCCGTCACGGTGACGGAAACCTGCGTCGCACCGGCATCCACGGCGTTTTCCATGAGTTCCTTCACCACGGAAGCGGGCCGCTGGACGACCTCTCCCGCGGCGATCATGTCCGCAATGTTCCGGGGTAGGATCCTGAGTTCCATCTAGCCGAGCAGGGAATAGAACTTCGTGATATAAATCAGGACTACCGCCACCAGAAGCAGGGCGACGATGCTGATAATCACCTGCGTACGCGTCTGGGTGGAGCGCATGCGCTTGTAATTGCCGTCGCGCCAGGCACCGCGGATGCTGCTGCCGGGCACGTATTTCCCTTCCTTGGCGGCCTGCTCGTGGGAGCCGTCCACGTCCCCGAACAAGCGCTTGCGCTCCTCCTCTTCGGGATCGTAGTAGCGGGGTTTGTAGTTGAACACCCGGTGTTCCTGGCTTCCGAAGAAACCGAAATTGAATCCTGCCATAGTGCCTATGCTTGTCAACCTACAAAATTAATCATTTTTCATTATATTTGCGTCTATGGAAATCAGAATCGGAAACGGATACGACGTACATGCCCTCGCCGAAGGGCTTCCCATGTGGCTGGGCGGGGTCCGCATCCCGTCGGAAACGGGCTTCGTAGCCCACTCGGACGGCGACGTGGCCATTCACGCCCTGTGCGACGCCCTCCTCGGGGCCCTCGCCCTCGGGGACATCGGCCATCTGTTCCCCGACACCTCCCCCGAGTGGAAGGGCATCGACAGCAAAATCCTGCTGGAGAAGGTCGTAGCCCTCCTTGCATCGAAAGGGTGGCACGTCGGCAACGCCGACATCACCATCGCCCTCCAGCGTCCCAAACTGGCCCCGCACATCCTCTCCATGCGGGAAACCCTCGCCCGCGTCATGGGCATCCCCGTCGATGCCGTCTCGGTCAAGGCCACCACGACCGAACGCCTCGGCTTCGTGGGCCGAGGCGAAGGTTGCGAAGTCTGGGCGTCCGCCCTGGTGGTGAAAGGCTAAGGACTATTTCTTGACAAACTCCACGCGACGGTTTTTGGCGCGGCCTTCCTCGGTCTTGTTGTCGGCCACGGGCTCGTGGGCACCCTTGCCCACGGCGCGGAGGTTGAACGGGTCCACACCCTTCTCCTCGAGGGCCTTGACGACAGCCTCGGCGCGCTGCTGGGAGAGCGGATCGTTGACCTTGTCGGAGCCCTGGTTGTCCGTGTGGCCCTGCACCTCGAAGCGGGCATTCGGGTTCTTGAGCATATAATCGGCAACCTTCCCGATCTCCTCCATCGACTCGGGCTTCAGCGTGGCCTTGCCGGTCTCGAAGAGGATGTTGTTCGTGACAAACTTGCCGGTTTCGGCGATGGCCTTTTCGACGGCGGAAGAATAGTCGGTCGCATTGCGCTCATATAGGTCAACGGCGCCCTTGGCCATCACGATATTGGTGACGAAGATGCCCTTGTCGCTGTCGGAGCTGCCGTCCATCCACCAGGAACGGGGCTGGATCATGTTGGGAATGTTGACGATGCGCTGATAGTTGAGATACATCTTGAACGCGCGCTTGTTGAAGGAAATGGCGATATGGTTCCAATCGTTCTTTTTCAGATACCGGTTGATGGTCTGCCTGCCGGGTTCGCCCTCCATCTTGTTGCCGTTGGGATTCTCCGCGCCCCAGCCCCAGCCGATGCCGCTGTATTCACCGCCATAGTAGGGATGGTATTCCGGACTCATGCGGATGTCGAAGACTCTCTTGCCATCGGCTCCATCCATAATCAGGTCCAACGTTCCGTCCCAGCCGGACCCTTCTTCCGCCGGCTGCGCCAGGACATCGAATTCGATCGTGAACTCCTCAGGCAGGTATTCTTTCTCTTCCATGAGGGGCTGGATCCGAGACGCTTCCATCCGGATGGCCTTCGCGCCCTTGATGTTCACCACCTCCACTTCACTGCCTTCCAGCAAGTCCCACTTGGAGGGGAATTCGCCCATGCGCTCGCCGCTCAGGTCGTCCTCGTAGAACACGTTCGCTCCGCGCTTGAAATCGCTCTTGGCCTGGATCTCGGCGAAATCCACCGTTTCAGTGGCCGCCACGCCGGCTTCTTCCGACTCCTGATCCTCGTTGGCCTTCTTGTCTTTCTTATCCTTTTTCTTACCGTCGAGGAGGTCGTTCACGCCCTTCTCGACTTTTTCGCCGAGGTTATTCTCCACGGCCTGCTTGGCGCGCTCGCCGAGGCGCCCGAGGAGGCCCTGGGCGGAGGCGGTCCCGCAAATCAGCGCAAGGAGCGCTGCGGTGAGGATGTACTTTTTCATAACAGATGTGATTATTAGTTTCTAGAGAATGCCTTGTTCGATGCTCATCCGGACCATCTCCGCCGAGGTGGAGGCGGAGAACTTGGCGAGAATCTTCTTCCGGTGCCACTTCACCGTCTCGGGGCTCAGGGAAAGGGCCTCCGCAATCTGCGGGGTGGTCATTCCCTGGGCGATGAAACGGACAATCTGGCGTTCCCGTCCGGTCAATTGAGGGGTCTGGTCCATAACGCGTCTCTTAGCACTTACAAATTTCACTTTTATAAAGGGCAAAAACACCACCCCAAAGGGTGGAAATCAGGGGTGGTTCCCCGAATTTCCCCTCTCTTCACTGCTTTTTTCCTAACTTTGTGTCTATGAAACATCTCGCCATCACGCTCGCCCTGCTCGCGGGGGCCCTGCTCCCCGCCGGCGCCTATACCGACCACCGCGGCCACAACGTGGATTCGCTGGAGCGGGTCGTCGCCCGCTGGACCCCCGAAGCCATCGACAAGGCCACGGAGGAGGAACTCATCGACCTGAACCGGGCTTACCGCGACCTGATGCTGGGGTATGAGGTGATCAACGGGGAGAAAGCGGTGTTCTATGCCCGGAAGGCGATCGCGATCAGCCGGCGGAAGGGATGGACCGAGGCCACAGGCGACGCCGCCCGGCACATCGGCCAGTATTTCTATGCCCGGGAACAGTTCGACAGCGCGATGGTGTGGTTCCAGGAATCCCTCGCCTGCGTGGAAAAGATGGCCGCCGGAGCCACTTCCCCGAGCCATCCGGAGGGATACGCGGAAATCGACATCGACGACAGCCGCTCCTCGCTGTACGGGGCCATCGGCAACCTGTACAACGTGATGGGCGACATCCCGACGGCGATGGATTACTACGGGAAAGCGGGCGCGATCTTCGACAAGCACGGCTGGAACGAGAGCAATTCCGTCCTGTACTACAACATCGGCGAGACCTGGGTCGAGGAAAAGGACTACGCCCAGGCGCTTCCGGCCTACGAAAAGTCCCTGGACTATGCCCGGACCGCGGGCGACTCCCTGCTGGTGGCCAACGCCCTGAAGGGGCTCGGCGGCCTGTATATGGATACCGGAAAGACCTGGAAGGCCCTGCGGTGTCTCCGGGAAGCGGATCGGTACTACTCCCTGCACGACGACCAGGAATTCCGCTTCCGGATGGAAAACCTGGATTTCATGAGCCAGGTGCTTTCGGCGCAGAAACGGGCCATGGCCTGGTGGCTGGGCGCATCGGCCTTGCTGGTTATCCTGCTCGCAGCCGTCACCCTGATTTTCAGACGGTTACACCGCGTGAAAAGGGAGCAGGCCGAGGCGGCTCAAGTCATGGATGAAACGCTGGAGGAACTCCGACGGCCCTCTGACAAAGCCCCTTCGCTCACGGACCGGGAAAGACAGGTCCTCGCCCTCATTGCCCAGGGGAAGACCAATCCGCAGATTGCCGAGACCCTGTTCCTGAGCCCGGAGACGATCAAATGGTACCGGAAAAAGCTGCTGGTGAAGTTCGATGTCCCCACGGCAGCAGCTTTGGTGTCCAAGGCCAAGGACCTTGTTCTTCTGTAAGTTTCCCCTATTGCAGGATCCGCATCAGGTTGGTGAGCGCGTTAACCGTCTGCGTGGCGCTCTGCGACTTGCTGTTGACAGCGGGAGTGCTCCCGGCCGTATAGGACGACGCCGCATTGGAGATGGCCGATGTGTCGATGTTCGCGAGTTTCTGCAGGGCATTGATGACGCTGCCCACGTTCTTCTCGTTCACCAGGTCGGCGGAGCCGTTGTACAGGCCGTTGGCGAATTCTTCCACGTAGGAATCGGCCTTGCCGGCGAGGGCGTTCGCCCCGGTAAGGATTTTTCCGAGGTTGATCAGGGTGGTGATGTTGCTCAGGTCGATGCCGCCGGTGTTCTTGAAAATGTTGTAGATGGTGGCAATGGCATTGCCGGTGCTGTTGCCGGCAGTTCCTGCATTGGCAAAAACACCCTGCATGACGGAGCAGGAGGTAAGGAGGGACAGGGCGGCGACGGCCGCGACGACGTGCTTAAGGAGTTTCATATCATTATGTTTTTAGCGTTGTCTCGGGAGCAAATATAGTAATTTTTCATTGATTTTGATTGTCTTGCGCACATAAATGCTTTAATCGGCCCATATCACGCAGATTATGAAACACACGCTCCCCTCCATCCTCCTTTCCGGCGCCGCCGCATGCCTGCTCGCACCCGCCGCCGAGGCGCAGAACCCTTCCGTCACCAGTTGCCTGGAAATCTTCGACATCGCCGCGGGCACCCACACGGTCATCCGCGAGTTCCCCTTCCTGATCGAGGCGCCCAACTGGTCCCCCGACGGGAGCGGCCCCGAGGTCCGTCTCACCGACGCCCCGGGCCTGGACGACGGTCCGGAGTACAGCCCGGACGGGAAGCATATCTGGTTCAACAGCGTCCGAAGCGGGAACATGCAGGTCTGGCGGATGAATGCCGACGGAACGTCGCAGACCCAGCTCACCTTCGACCACGACCGGAATTCCTGGAATCCCGAAAGCACGAAATTCGCCTTCGTGAGCTACCGGCTCCAGTAGGCCGGACCGTCAGAAAGACGGAATCAGAACCGTCCCGACAAGCAGGATCCATCCGATGACCAGGAGGGCCGCCACGCCCTTCCAGACCCATTTAACCCATTTCGCATAGGGGATGCGGGCCATCGCCAGGGCGGCGATGAGGACGCCGGAGGTGGGGGTGACCATGTTCGTGAATCCGTCGCCGAACTGGAAGGCGAGCACCATCGCCTGGCGGGAAACCCCGACCATATCGGCAAAGGGAGCCATGATGGGGATCGTGATGGCGGCCTTGGCCGTGGCGCTGGGAATCAGGAAGTTGATGAGGGCCTGGATGCCGTACATCGCCGACAGCGATGCGACGGGGCCGGTCCCGTCCAGTCCTTCCTGCATCCCATGGAGGAGGCTGTCCACGACGTGTCCGTCCTGGAGGATGACGATGATGCCGGAGGCAAAACCCACCACGAGGGCGGCGGAAAGGATGTCCTTGGCGCCGGCGAGGAGTTCCTCGGCGATCCGGTTGGCCCCGAAACCGGCGATGATCCCGCACACGATTCCCATTCCCAGGAAAAGTGCCGTAATCTCCGGGAGATACCATTCCCAGACGGTCACCCCGATGATGAGGGTGATGACGGTCAGGAGCAGGACGATCAGAATCCAGCCTTGGCGGGTCGTGAGCGGTATATCCTCCAGTCGGACGGCTTCCGCGGGGGCTTTCCGGGTCCTATGGGCATAAATGACCACGAAGAGGGCGGTGAGGACTGTGAGGACGGCCCAGCAGAACACGCGGTATCCCATTCCGGAGAACAGGGGCAGGCCGGCCATGTCCTGTGCGATCCCGACGGTGAACGGATTCAGGAAGGCCGCGGAGAAACCGATGTTGGACGCCACATACACGATGAGCATGCCCATCAGGGCGTCATACCCCATGGACACCACCAGCGGGACCACGATCCCCACGAAAGGGATCGTTTCCTCGCTCATGCCGAAAACCGCCCCCGCCAGCGAGAACAGGACGGTGATGGCGACAAGCACCCACTTGTCCCGCCGGCCCACCCGGGCGATGAAGCGGCTGATGCCCGCCGTGACGGCCCCCGTCGCATTGAGCAGCCAGAAGGCCCCGCCCACGACGAGGATGAAGATGATGATCCCCGCC
>Ga0247611_10010037_pt1 | contig 11211 bp, 8 predicted proteins | sample 177DNAGHGhighgp2_FD_192422 | JGI IMG/M metagenome (GOLD analysis project Ga0247611, IMG submission 192422) | Sheep rumen microbial communities from Palmerston North, Manawatu-Wanganui, New Zealand - 1770 DNA GHGhigh gp2 | ecosystem: Host-associated > Mammals > Digestive system > Stomach > Rumen ... | reverse complement strand
TTTCCCGTACCATCTGAATAAGAGAATTGTACGACATTTTGCTTTGCTTTATGGGTTTTCAGTCGTCCATTCTCATAGACGTATTCGTCGCCGACGACGATGCTGTTGTGCCTCGAGGCGCGCTCAGCCATTCCGTAAGGACCATCCATAAAGGATTGTGCCAGCGGGTAGCCCATGAATGCAGAGGGGTACGAATCGAACGTTTTCACGACGGTTTCGTCCTCGCGGGCGGGCTCAATGGAATGTATTGTGTATTTCACGAGATCACCATTCTTCCACGTCAGGTCGTAACTGTACCTCATGGTCGTGCTCTGCGTAACCGTCGTTTCTTCCATTTGCAGGATATAGCCTTCGGGGGAGTATGATTTGACAGTAGCCGTCTCGGTGTCGCCATTGTCTGCACGCTTCACGCCACTGATAATGCGTCCTTCGTCATCATATTTGAAGGTAGAAACAGACTTTTCCGACTTTATCTCCGTGCAGCGTCCGTCGGTATAGAGGAAAGACACGGTAGTCATCGACGTCACTGGATCACCAGCCGCATAGATTTTGGTCTCCTGCTGCTGTTTGACGAGTCTGCCCTGTTCCCAAGTATTGTATAGGGTGATGACGACGTTCGGATTCCCCGTCTGGTCAGGATGCACGGTGGCAATCTTTTCCAGATAGGCCGGTTTAACGACGTGATTCTGGCTGTCGTCCGGCTCGCTACAGGCGGAGAAGGTCATGATTCCGCAGAATGCAAGGGCAGCTGTGAGCCAACAGAACAATTTTATTTTCATCGTTATCATTATTCATTCGTTATTTCTTCATGTGCAAAGGTAGTGAATATTCTTGAACCTTCCAAAAAATACTGCAAAAAAACGGTGCTGTACCATTGCCGTACGGACTTTTATTTGTAACTTTGCCACCAGTATAAGATATAACACGATGATAAGGAAAGCAACGAAACGAGACATTCAGGCTATTATCGCATTGCTGCATCAAGTAAACATGGTGCATCACGTAATACGTCCTGACTTATTCAAACCCAACACGACAAAGTATGACGAACAGGAACTGGAAGCCCTGCTCGAAGATGAGAGCAAACCTGTTTTCGTTTTCGACGACGGACAAGTGCTGGGACATGCCTTCTGTATGATTACGGAGGTCAAAGACGACAAGTTGCTCCAGAACATCAAGACACTGTATATTGACGATATCTGCGTAGACGAAAAGGCTCGCGGCAAACACGTCGGGACAGCCCTCTACGAGTATGTGCGCGACTATGCAAAGGCTATCGGCTGTAACAATATTACCCTGAACGTATGGGAAGGTAACGGGCCTGCGCTCAACTTCTACCGGAACATGGGTATGAAGGTGCAAAAGACAACGATGGAAACCATATTGCAACCATGATACGAGAAAGACTGAAGATGGGGCTGCTCATAGCCCTCCTGACCATTTGCGCCTCTACCTGCCTTGCTGCATGCTGTTCAAATGAGGACAACGGGAAAGTGGCAGAAATCACCGAACGAGGCACAATCCTCTTCGGCACTACTGGCGACTACAGACCGCTGTCCTTCTGCGAGGCCGACGGGACTTATTGGGGCTTTGAAATAGAAATGGCCAACGAAATAGCGAAAAGGTTAGGTGTGGCTCTGGAGTTCAAGAAAACTTCATGGCCGACGCTGACTGCCGATGTGCTGACAAAGCCTCAGTTGTTCGACCTTGCCATTGGCGGGATAACCATCACCGATACGCGACGTGAGACAATGCTCATGAGCGAGGGCTATCTGGCAAACGGGAAAACCATCCTGTGCAGGGCATCGGAAGCCAACCGATTCACATCACTGGCCGACATCGACAAACCCGAAGTGACGGTAATGGTGAACCCGGGCGGACTGAACGAGAAGTTTGCCAACGAGCAACTGACTCATGCCAAGATTGTTGTCCACCAAAAGAACGAGGAAATACCAACACTCATTGCGGAAGGTGCTGCCGACGTGATGATAACGGAGATAACTGAGGCTCCTTATTATGTGCAGACCGACTCCCGACTGGCAGCCCCGTTGCTGAACGCGCCCTTTACGCATGGCGAAATAGGCGTCCTGATGCAGAAAGGACAGGATGACCTCCTGCGGATGGTGAACGATGTCATCCAGCAGATGAAGTCTGATGGTTCATTACGCAAACTACATGAAAAGTATGGACTTGTATATTCGTATAATTCTATCAAATAAATAACAAAAGCTATGAGCAAGATTAAAACTATTGGTATTCTGACCTCAGGGGGCGATGCTCCTGGTATGAACGCAGCCATCCGTGCCGTGACACGTGCTGGTATTTACAACGGGTTTAAGATTAAAGGTATCTATCGTGGATACGAAGGTCTTATTCACGACGAGATAAAGGAGATGACCACCGAGGACGTGAGCGGCATCATTACCCGTGGCGGAACCATTTTGAAGACGGCACGAAGCAAGGATTTTACAACCGTTGAGGGTAGACAGAAGGCTTACGAAACCTGCCAGAAGGAAGGGATTGACGCACTGATTATCATTGGCGGTAATGGTTCGCTGACGGGTGCCCGCGAATTTGCTATGGAGCACGACTTCCCCTGCATCGGACTGCCTGGCACCATCGACAACGATGTCTATGGAACTGACGCCACTATTGGCTACGATACGACGATGAACACCATCATGGAGTGTGTAGACCGCATACGTGACACAGCCAACTCGCACGAGCGCATCTTCTTCGTAGAGGTAATGGGCCGCGATGCTGGTTTCCTGGCACAAAACAGCGCTATTGCCTGCGGCGCTGAAGCTGCCATCGTTCCCGAGGAGGTAACAGACTTCGACCAGCTGGCAGCTTTCATGGGACGAGGCATCCGCAAGTCGAAGAAGTCGTGCATCGTCATCGTCTCCGAGAGTCCTAAGTGTGGTGCTCTCTATTATGCTGATCGCGTGAAGAAAGAGTTTCCCGAGTACGACGTCCGCGTGTCCATCCTCGGTCATTTGCAGCGTGGCGGCAGCCCATCGGCTCGCGACCGCATCCTGGCAAGCTGGATGGGTGTAGCTGCCGTAGAGGCCGTCATACAGGGACAGCGCAATGTAATGATAGGTATCCGCAACAACGACCCCGTCCTGGTGCCTTTCTCTGAGTGCATCCGCACGGACAAGCGTTTCGACAAGCGTCTACTCACCGTGCTCGACGAACTGAGCATTTAACTCGTCAGCATGATTTCTGTGGTTAGTAAATATTTTTTAAGCGTTAAACTTTCAACTATCATAAAAAGAAAAAGCATATTGTTCCTCATGCTGGGCACTTGCACAGCTCTCATGGCTCAGCACTCACCCGTGGGTATCGTCAGCGTGCAGGACTCGGTGAAGAGCGTGCAGCTGGGCGTGATATCGTCGGTGGCTGTCGACGGTGGTCACGGCGCGCAGTTGTCGGGCCTCTCGAACACTACGGGGCAGCGGTTCAACGGCGTGCAGTTGAGCACTATCAGCAACATCACAACAGGCATGGACAAGGGGTTACAACTGTCGAGCATCCTGAATGTGTCGTCAGCCATGCAGCGTGGTGTGCAGATAGGTGCTTTTAACTATGCCGACTCGCTCAACGGTGCACAGGTGGGTATATACAACATTGCCCGCAAGCGTCCCAAGGGTTGGCAGGTGGGACTGATCAACCTGTCGTACGACAGCATCGGCCATAAGGTAGGTCTGGTGAACATCAACCCTGCGACAACCATCGACTACATGCTGTATGGCGGCTCGTCAACCAAGGTGAATCTGGCGGCGCGCTTCCGTAACAAGAGCACGTACAGCATCATCGGTGTGGGCACGCACTTCATGGGCTTGGACTCCAAGTTCTCGGGTGCCGTGTTCTACCGCCTGGGACAATACTACCAGCTGTCGCCGAAATGGAGTCTGAGCGGCGACATCGGCTACTACCACGTGGAAACCTTCTCGAAGAACAATTCCGAAAAGCCCGAGCGCCTGTACTCGCTGCAAGCCCGCATCAATGCCGACTACCAGTTCAGCAAGAAATACGGCGCCTTCGCCTCAGTGGGATGGGGACTCACCCGATACTATGACCGCAACGAGACCTATCGCAACCGCCCGCTGGTGGAAATCGGTCTGACCTATCGCCAGCCGCGCAACAACCACGACTCGTGGAAACGTGCGTGGGAAGACAGACGGTCGAAGATGGTGTTCGCCGACTCGACGATGGCGCTGCCCACGCCGAAACGCCCATGGCAGGCGCTGGCCGAGGTGACGGCAGTCAATGTGGGTGTGCAGTTGTTCGACCGCTGGGTGCTGAACTCCGACTTCGCCCAGACCACCATGCGCACGCTGAAACGTAACTTCACCGACGGCATGGTGTGGGACAACGACTTCTTCATCACCAACATGTTTGCCCACCCGTATCACGGCAACCTCTACTTCAATGCCGCCCGCACCAACGGACTGACCTTCTGGGAGTCTGCGCCCTATGCGCTGCTGGGTTCGGCCATGTGGGAATTCCTGGGCGAGACGGAACCGCCCGCCATCAACGATATTATCGCTACCACCTGTGGTGGTATGGCTATCGGTGAAATGACACACCGTCTGAGCCTGACCATCCTCGACGACCGCACCTTCGGCTTCCAGCGTTTCCTGCGCGAGGCCGCCGCTGCCATCGTCAACCCGATACAGGGAATACACCGCATCCTCAGCGGCGACGCCTGGCATGTCAAGAACCGCAACTACCGCTATCACGACTTCCGCAAGACTCCCCTCGACGTGTCCTTCTCCGTCGGTTGGCGCTATCTAGCTGACGACGGCGCCTTGTTCCGCGGTGTCCACGCGCCTTACATCAACATGACGATGACTTACGGCACGTCCGTCGACGGCGAGAAGCATACCACGCCCTACGACTTCTTCGACCTGGAAGCCAACACGGCCTTCGGTGGCGGACAGCCTGCCGTGAACACGCTGAACATCGTGGGACGTCTGTGGAGCACGCCTATCCTGGACAAGAAAGACATGGCGGGCGAGTTCGGTATCTACCAGCACTTCAACTACTACGACGCGAAAACCATCGAGGATGGTTCCAGTCTGACGCCTTACCGCATCAGCGAGGCTGCCGGTTTCGGTCCTGGCTTCATTTTCTCACTGCCCCAGATGGGTGCCCTGTCGAAGATGGAACAGCGTGTCTTCGTGAGCGGTATTCTGCTTGGTGGCACCAAGAGTGACTATTTCAACGTCATCGAGCGCGACTATAACATGGGTAGCGGATTCAGTGTCAAGGCAAGGACACAGCTCGACTTCGGCAAGTTCGGACGCTTAATCTTAAATGCCAAGTATTTCCGCCTCTGGACTTGGAAGGGCTATGAGGACAAGGATTTGCAGCCATACGTGGACGGCACTGCCGATCTGCATTACCTGAACGTACAGGGTGACAACAGCAATGCAGCACTGTTTGTTATCAACCCCGTCATCGAGATGCACCTGGCGCGTCAGTGGTCTATCACGCTTTCCGGCTCTTTCTATGGTCGTCGGACGCACTACAACTATTACTATGACAAAGACCTTATCCTGCGTCAGAACAGTACGGTGCGTGCCAGAACTTTTGAAACCAAGATTGGATTAACTTGTCGTCTATGATCATCAGAAGCCTGTTGGCCATCATCTTATTATGTACAATGACAGTGGATACGGAAGCACAGTGAAAAAGCGGTATTTCCGCACGAAGTACGACACCAACTACGTGGCTCGCCCGAAGCAGAAGTGGCTGCTCAGACTGCTGGGCAACCAGACCGGCAACTACATCCACGACAAACGCAATATTTCTTTCAACCAGAACAAATGGCTCATTCGAGCCTTCTTCGGTGTAAGACTATAGTCAGTTGACCGCTGGTTTTATCTTTTGAGCAGTCACCCTCGTAAGCCCCCTTCTTATCTGAAAATCGCAATTTCTGATGAAAGATTTGGAGGAGTCAAATAATAATTGTAATTTTGCCACCAAATTATAAACCTAAGCAATGAAAAAACAACTATTCATGATGGTGGCAGTGTTGACTGCTACGGCCGCCGTTTCCCAACCAAAATTCAGCAAGCCCCACGGGCTGTATGACGAGAGCAGTCTTAATGTGACTATAACCCCCAAGGACGCCAGTGCTGAGGTATTCTACACTACTGACGGCAGTACACCAACCACGGCAAGCACCCGCTATACGGCACCGCTGACTCTGAAAGAGACCACCCTGTTAAGGGCCATTGAGGTAAAAGACGGAGCTAGTTCGGCCATCACCACCGCCAGCTATATCCTGGTGTCATCTGTACTCAGTCAGCCTAACAATCCAGTAGGATACCCGACAGAATGGGGACAGTATGCTGAGATCAGCGGCACAGCAAAGGCCGACTATGAGATGGATCCAGAGATGACCAACGACCCCGTGCTTCGCCCGAAGATCATCGAAGGTCTGAAGCAGTTGCCGATTCTCAGTGTGGTGACTGACAAGGATCATCTATTCAGTCATGAGAACAACGAAGAGACAGGGGGCATCTATATCTTCACGGGTCCTCCCGTTGGCGACCCGACCGGCAACGGATGGACTCGCCAATGTAGTGCCGAACTTTTTGGCGGTCCGCAGAACCATGACCTGACGATAGACTGCGGTCTGAAGCTGCACGGTGGTCACGGAAGACTGGCAGAGAAAAACCCCAAGCACTCGTTCCGTCTACAGTTCAAGAAGACCTACGGGCCTTCCTCGCTGGACTATCCCCTGTTTGGCAAAGACGGACCTCGCAAATTCGGTCAACTGGTGCTCCGCTGTCATTTTGGCAACTCCTGGCAGCACTGGCTAGGCGGAAACCGTCAGGCAGCCCAATATACCCGCGACATGTGGATTCGTCAGATGCAGCTCAAAATGAGCCACACCGGAGTGAACGGCATCTATGTTCACCTGTTTCTGAACGGCATGTACTGGGGACTCTACAACATCGCTGAGCGCGTGGACGACACCTTCGGCAAGGAACACTTCGGCGGCAAGAAAGGTGACTACGACGTATTGAAGATAGAAGAAGACCTGGGCAACCAGTTGGAAGCCAGTGAGGGCACACTCGACGCTTGGAACGAGATGATGCAGACTGTCAATGCCGTTGCAGGTCAGTCGTCGTTACTGACGCCGGAAGCTGCCTACGAGAAACTGGACACACTGCTCGACAAGGACAACTTCATCGACTACATGATTCTCAACCAATATGCCGGCAATGGCGACTGGGATTATCACAACTGGTATGCCATCCGCCGCAATAACAACAAGGAAGGCTTTAAGTTCCTTTGTTGGGACTCTGAAATCATTCTCGGGAGTGCTAACGACAATATCGTAACCAAGCGTGACGGTTACCCAACAACCATCTTCCACCTGCTGATGACCCACGAGGACTTTGCTCGTCGCTACCTGAAACGTGCCAAAGAGCTGCTGGCTCCTGACGGACTCCTGGGGCAGCAGTCTGTGGTACAGGTATGGGACAGTCTGTATAATGCCATCTCATCGGCTCTCTACGATGAAGCAGCACGCTGGGGCGACTATCGACGTGATGTACACCGCTGGGCAGACGCCTGCAACACCGTATACACCGTTGACAACTCCTACATGGCTGAGCGCAACCGCCTGCTCACCCAGTATTTTCCCCAGCGATCAACTACAGTGCTTTCACAGATTCAGAATTTCGCTCCTATCGACGACTTTATAGCTCCCGACAACTGGGTAAAGGCAACCTACGACATGTTCCACTGGTGGGATAACGGCAGTGCTACGGCTAAGCCTACATCTGAAGCGACCATCGACTGGAATCTGCTCAGGGATGTATCGAATACGGGCGTTGTTGCCGGACTGGTAAGTGTTGATTATAACCTGTTTGCCGACATTAGCCAGTATGACAAACTGGTAATTCGTGGCAACGGCGGCAGCATACGCGTCTTGGTGAACCGTATCGTACCTCATGGAGAATGGAAAGAGATAGCACCTTCACTGAATGCCAGCGACCCATACTGGAACGCAGAATATCAGGCTGCAATCATTCCGCTTGCCGATTTCAAGAACAAAAACACATCGAGCAACAACAAGCGTGTCGATTCTTTCGTACACCTGCACGCCATGAAGGCAAACGGCGGCAGCACGGTCAACGTTAAGGGCATCTACCTGATTCCGGCAGAAAGTCCGACTGGCATCAACACCCTGCAAACCGACAACACCTCATTGACTGACAGATACTATAACCTGCAAGGTCAGCCTGTAACCAACCCGACAAAGGGCATCTATATCCATAACGGTAAAAAGGTAGTGGTAAAGTAAGCAGCCCCCTACTCTCCTGCTGTCAGCATATTATCTGGAAAGCGCCGGCAATGGTGCAAAATACAAGATATGTGGCAAAAGAATCGCAATAGATTTTGTCTGTTGCGGTTTTTTTTGTACTTTTGCAAACCAAATAGGAAAAGAAAAAAAATCCAATATGACACTATATCCCAAAATGATCATGGATGCGCTGGCAACGGTAACCTATGCCGGCACGAAGAAGAACTTGGTAGAGAGTGAGATGGTGGCCGACCAACCAGCCATTAACGGCAACAAGGTGACGGTGGTGCTGGAATTCCCGCGCGACACGGACCCCTTCCTGAAGTCAACGGTAAAGGCAGCCGAAGCAGCTATTAAATACCATTGCGGCAAGGACGTGGAGGTGGAAATTGTGACCGAATTCAAGTCGAAGCCCCGTCCTGAGGTGGGCAAGTTACTGCCGCAGGTAAAGAACGTCATTGCCGTCAGTTCCGGCAAGGGCGGAGTAGGCAAGTCGACAGTATCAGCCAACCTCGCCATTGCATTGGCCCGTCTGGGTTATAAGGTAGGACTGCTAGACACCGACATCTTCGGTCCGTCAATGCCTAAAATGTTCAATGTGGAAGATGCCCGTCCGTATGCCGTCGAGGTAGACGGTCGCCAGCTGATAGAGCCGGTCGAGGCCTACGGCGTAAAATTGCTCTCCATCGGCTTCTTCGTATCACCCGAAACGGCCACACTATGGCGCGGAGGAATGGCGACGAACGCGCTGAAGCAGCTCATTGCCGATGCGAACTGGGGCGAACTGGACTATTTCATCTTGGACACCCCTCCCGGCACAAGCGACATTCACCTGACATTGCTACAGACCCTGGCCATCACAGGTGCCGTCATTGTCAGCACTCCGCAGCAGGTAGCACTCGCCGATGCGCGAAAGGGCATTGACATGTACCGCAACGAAAAGGTGAACGTGCCTATTTTGGGACTGATAGAAAACATGGCATGGTTCACACCTGCCGAACTGCCCGAGAACCGCTACTACATCTTCGGCAAGGAGGGTTGCAAGCAGTTGGCAGAGGAGATGAACGTGCCCCTGCTGGCACAGATACCTTTGGTACAGAGCATCTGCGACAGCGGCGACAAGGGAGAGCCGGCAGCTCTGAACAGCGACAGTGCTACGGGACTAGCCTTCATCAATCTGGCACAAGCCGTAGTGACCGTAGTGAACAAACGCAACCGTGAACAGGCCCCCACCAAAATTGTGGGCATCAAATAAATCAGCATGGCTAAGGAGAAGGTGATGTACGTCTGCGACAACTGCGGACAGGAGTCAGCCAAATGGATCGGCAAGTGTCCTGCCTGTGGCCAGTGGAACACGTTCAAGGAGATAAAAGTCGCCGATACGCGCAAGCAGGCTGTGGCGACCTCAGCAGCCGCATCGGCTGGTCGTCAGTTGCGCCAGAACAAGGTGTTGAAACTGAAAGAGATTTCCGCCCACGACGACCCCCGCATCGACATGCACGACGCCGAGTTGAACCGTGTGCTGGGCGGCGGACTGGTGCCGGGCAGCATCGTGCTGCTGGGCGGTGAACCAGGTATCGGCAAGTCGACACTGAGCCTGCAGACCATGCTCCAACTGACCGACAAGCGCGTGCTCTACGTCAGCGGTGAGGAAAGTGCTCACCAGTTGAAGATGCGTGCAGAGCGCATCACCCATCAGGAGAACGACAACTTCCTCATTCTCTGTGAGAACTCGCTGGAAGCCATCTTCGACCACATCAAGGAGGTTCAGCCCGAACTGGTCATCATCGACTCCATACAGACCATCTCAACTGAGGACGTTGAGTCGTCGGCAGGTTCGATAGCACAGGTCCGCGAGTGTGCTTCCGCCCTGTTGCGCTTCGCCAAAACCAGCGGAGTACCCGTGCTGCTCATTGGTCATATCACCAAAGAAGGCACGCTGGCCGGACCAAAAATTCTGGAACATATCGTTGACACCGTTATCCAGTTTGAGGGTGACCAACATTACATGTACCGCATTCTGCGAAGCATCAAGAACCGATTCGGCAGTACCTCGGAACTCGGCATCTATGAAATGCAGCAAAATGGTCTTCGACAGGTTAGCAATCCGTCGGAACTGCTGCTGACAGAAGACCACGACGGCCTGTCAGGTGTTGCAATAAGCTCAGCCATCGAGGGTGTGCGTCCTTTCCTGGTTGAGACACAGGCACTGGTAAGCAGTGCTGCCTACGGAACACCTCAGCGGTCAGCCACCGGTTTCGACCAGCGTCGACTGAACATGTTGCTGGCCGTATTGGAAAAGCGCGTAGGATTCAAGTTGATGCAGAAAGATGTCTTCCTGAACATTGCCGGAGGACTGCGCGTAACAGACATGGCGATGGACCTTAGCGTGATTGCCGCCGTCCTGTCGTCGAACGTCGACACCCCCATCGAGAGCGGCTGGTGCATGTGCGGCGAGGTAGGACTGAGTGGCGAAGTGCGTCCCGTAGCCCGTATCGAGCAACGCATTGCCGAAGCCGAGAAATTAGGATTCAACCATATTATCATACCCAAGTACAACCTGTCAGGACTGAACCGCAAGAAGTTCAACATCGAACTTACTCCCGTCCGCAAGGTAGAGGAGGCACTGCGAGCCCTGTTCGGATAAGACCAACACACCCCAAACACTGACACAATGAAAAAAATCTTAACCACGCTGATGGTGACAGTCTGCCTGACGACAGCAACGGCACAACAGCATGAGGATCACCACACCAAGCAAGCTAACAGACCTAAGGTCGGACTGGTGCTGGGCGGAGGCGGTGCCAAAGGTGTTGCCCACATCGGCGTACTGAAAGTGCTGGAGCGAGCCGGCATGCCCATCGACCTTATCACCAGCCCCA
>Ga0247611_10010034_pt1 | contig 11212 bp, 29 predicted proteins | sample 177DNAGHGhighgp2_FD_192422 | JGI IMG/M metagenome (GOLD analysis project Ga0247611, IMG submission 192422) | Sheep rumen microbial communities from Palmerston North, Manawatu-Wanganui, New Zealand - 1770 DNA GHGhigh gp2 | ecosystem: Host-associated > Mammals > Digestive system > Stomach > Rumen... | reverse complement strand
GATTAGATAATATGGAGAGAAAGGTTTTAAAAGCTATTTTATTAGATATTGCTCATAGAAGAAATTCTACAATTATAGATGAAGAAACATTAAGATCTGCAATTGAAAATGATTCTGATTATCTTTTAGCTCCATTAATTAAAGGAACTAGTAAACCTGTTACAAAATCTTTAGGAGATTTTATGTCAAGAACTAGAAAATTTTTAATGGGATTTAATATTAAAAATGCAAAAGATTCCTTAAAAGAAAAATTATTAGATTTTACTTCTAATGAATCTACTGGAGAACCTAATAGAGAAGAAACTATTTGGGAAATTACTAATTCTATAGATATTCTTCCAGAAAATAGAAAAGAAAAAATTACTTTAGAAGGAGGAATTGAAAATTTTGAATCTAATTTGGAAATGTTAGCATTAAAACATGAATATGCTTATATTTAGAAATAGGAAATAAATAAAATTCTTCCATTTATGAAAGCACTTTCTATACATTTAGCAAATCAAGGAATTATTTTAAATGATAATTTTGAAAATGATTTAAATTATATTTAGAATTTTATAAAAGCTAAAATTTAGAATAAAAAACTATAGGATATACAATCACTAGATAGTTCTTTTATTTCTGATTTAATGAAAGGAACTTCTATATTAGCATTAGCATTTAATCCAAAACAACTTTATCAGGTAATTGATGGATTATGGAAAGATATTAGAATAATTGTACAAAATGCTCATAGAGAAGGAGATTCTGATATGTCTTTTAAAAATTTCAAAGATTCTTTCTTCTGGATTATATAGGATGTTGGAAGATTTAATGGAAAACTATCTTTAGGAGAAGCATTAAATTAGTTATATGGCATCAATGATATGGACATAAATCAACTTCCAAGTAGATATGCTAAAGATACATATGGTACTGATAGACTTTAGAAAGCTATGTTTAGATTTGCTTCTAGACCAGACTATTATAATCGTATGACTATTTTTGGAGCATAGATGAGAGGTGATGGATGTTTTGAAGCTCATTCAATAGTTGATGGTCATTTAGTATATGATTGGACTAAAGATAAACGTTTTGATATATTCGCTAAATATAAAGGAGACATATCTAAAGTTCCTACATCTGAATAGACTAAATTTAGACAATAGCAAGCTTTATATAGTGCTATGGCTGATGAAATGGTTAAAGATGGAACATTAAATCCAGATGGAACTAAATTTATTAAAGATATGAAAAATCCTATGCCTCTTCCAAAAGCTTATACGGTAAGACAATCAGAATCAATGAAAGCTTTAGGAGATAAGACTTATGGTTATTATGCTTCTGAAAAGAAATCTCTTATTCAAAGTTTTACAATAGGTGCTCTTATATTTCAAATGAATACTTTCTGGTCTTCTAAAAAGAATCAATATTTTTCTGGAAGAGGTTATACTTAGGAAGGTGAATTTGTGGATTATGTAGAAGAAAATCCAGATGGAAGTACTACACCTTATTATTTAAAGTATAATGAAGAAACGGGGGAAATGGATATTACTGAAGAAAATACAGGAGTTCCTTATTAGGTATGGAAAGGACGTCCACAAGAAGGAATAATAATAACATTAAATCATATGTTAATGAATATTATTACTGGAGAAGTCGATTATGATGGATTCCGTTTCTGGGATCCTTATTGGAATGTAGATGATCCATATCTTAGAAAAATGTATAGAGCAAATCTTAGATAGTTATTAGCTGATTTGTTGGGATTAATATTAATTGGAATGATAATTGCTCCAAGTTTAGTAAATTCAGCTGATGCCTATGCTAAAGAAACTGGATAGGATACTATTGGAGAAGCTATAATGGGATATTTGGCAATGTTATCTGCTGGAATGTTATAGACTTCTACAGATGATTTTGCATGGTATAATTCTGTATTTGGTAGAGGTATTCAATGGACTCCTTTCTCCTTATAGTCAGGAACTAGATTTTTTACTAACTGTGGAAATTGGTTATTTGGAGACTAGGATTTTTATGATACAATAGTTAAACAAATGTCCTTTACTAGAAATGCTAAACCTATTATGAATTTTATAAAAAATGAAACTTTAGGTAGAAGTATTGGAGATAATGGACAAAAATCTGACTCTTTTGGAGGTGGAGGAGCTACTTCTAAATGGTAAAAAAATAGGCGATAACTGGAAATTCCAGCTACCGCCTATTTATTTATAAATAAAAAAAAATAACCCCGAAACAAAACTCAAATCGAGTTCTGCTCCGGGGTTTCTTGTTTAAAATTATCAATAACATCTAAAAATTCCTCAAAACTTAAATGTCTATGTGGATGCGGTTCAATTATTGCAAATCCAGTTATTTTTACGAATTTTGGATATATCCAAGAATGAACTTGAATAGTTGATAATGGAATTGTTAAATAATAATTATAAAGTTGAATATCATTCATAAAATTTTAATTTTAAGATATATAGAATTGTCTACAATCAATTTTTATATTTAAGATGATAAATTATTCATCTTTAAAATTTTGAATTATCGTAAAAAATAAGCCCGAACTCAGAAATTAATCTGAATCCGGGCTTTTATAATATTTTTTTAATAAATTAACAACATTTGGTGAAACAAATTCGCTTATATCTTTATCTAATCTAATATATTCTCTTATTTGAGTAGATGATATATCCCAAGAAAATCTATCTACAACAAGAAAATTATAATCTTTAATTATTTGTCCACCGTGCATCCAATTTGGAATATCTTTCATAGTATCTTCTCCACATAAAACAAATACTTTATCATTACAATATTTATTTTTTAAAGCATGTAAAGTAGCATAACTATAATAAGGAGGAATAAGTTCTTTTTCTATTGTAGAATAATTTACCCAAGTACTTAATGGAGAATTACCACAAGTATACATTTTATGAGCTTTATGAATTAATCCAGCCCTAAGTATAGATAAATGTATAATTTCAATTCTTTTATCAATATCAAGAACTTTTTCCTCTTTCCAAGGATTTTGCATTGTTGGAACAATAATTACTTTATCCATTTTAAAGTCATTAAGTGCAGATTTAACTGCACTTAAATGACCATTATGAAACGGATTAAATGAACCAAGATATAATGCAATTTTCATTTAAAAAAATTTACTGGAAAACCTATAGAAGCAAGTCTTACCTTTTCTTCTAATTGTTTAATTTTGTTATCTTGTTCTTTTTGATTGATTTCTAAAATCTGTAGTCTTTCTTCTATAGTCATCGTTTAATAGGTGTTATAAAAATTTCATTTCCACAATCTGGACAAACTATATATTGAATTTCTTGATACTCCCAATCTCCAGGAAGTAATTTAAAATCTCTTTTATCTGTTTGAATATCTTCTTGTTCATATTGTAATTTAGCTTTACAATTAGGACAAGTAATTTTTCTTACACCATGTTCTAATACTTTAATCATATTCCAAATATACTCTTAAGATATTCTAAAGTAGATTCATCTGTTGGAGGTTTTTTACCTTGATTTTTAATCTTATAATTAATATCAGCCATTATCATTTGAAATTCTTCGTATCCTGTCATATTTCACTACATAACATATAAATTCTTCCACATTTCGGACAATCTACATTATATTGTGGAGGAATACTAGTTAACACTATATCAGTATGAGCAATAGCATCACTTCCACAATATTTACATTTACATTTTACATCAGTTCCAATCATAATCCTAATTCTTCTTTAGTAGGTTTGATAGGTAACTCTTTTCTTTTATAAGCAGTATTCTGATGAAGTGTCATTATCTTATCAACTCCTTGTTCATTATATGAATCAATGATTCTAATGTACTGGTCTTTTGCTTCACTTGGATTAAAATATTTTTCCTCTGGATAATATATAGTTCTTAGAACATCATCAACTTGCTCATAATTATCTAATCCAAACTGTTCGCAATCTGAACTAGAAACACCATTACCATCTGTTGGAGTTAGCAGGAGACTATTTCTAATAGCATCTCTCTGTTCCTGATTATCTACTATACATAGCAAATAATGGGCTAATTCATATACTTGAGTTTTCCAAAGATAATGTAATCCGAGATTAATATCCATTGGAGAATCTCCACCAACAGTCCAGAAACCTAAGTTCCATTCAGTAAAATTATCATTATCAAGAACTACTCCTTTATAAACTGATGCAAGATGTCTAAGAAACATCATTCTAAGTCTGGCTTTTATATTGCCCCTTTGAATTGAATTTGCTTCTCCCGCATTATATTCAAACTTTTTTCTGATTTCATTATACAAATCTTCAATTTGAATAGTAAGAAAATCAGTACAAAAAGCATTTCCAACTAATTCAGCTGTTTCAAGTTCTATTCCTTTATTTGTACTACAAGGTAAACTTCTACCAATCAAGGAAATACCAAGTTCTTTACATACTGGAGAAGCGATAGCACAACTAACAGTACTATCTATTCCTCCAGAAATTCCTATTACTAAACTTTGTAAATGGTTATCTTGTATATAATTAGATAACCATTTACTAGAATTTTCTACAAATTTTTTATAATCAATCATTCCAATGTTGTTTTATATAATCAAACATTCCAATTCTTTGTTGTTCATAAACTCCAATATTACAATATTCTTTATAGAGTTTAAAAACTTTGTCTAAATCTTTATCACTTGGTAGCATATCTAAATGATTTTTTACATTTTGGACACATGAATACTTCTCCTTCTTCATCTATAGCTTTAGATATACTTATAGTTACTGGTTCCTCACAATGAGGACATTTAATTTTAATCATTGTTTTTTGCGTTTATTGTATCTGAGTAAGTTGTTGTATAAGGATAATATGGAGTATTATAATAATAAGGATAATAGTAGTAATTCTTATTATATAAATCTTCTATTAATGTTACTGTTTCCTCTTCAGAGATATTTCCTTCTTTAAATTGTTTAAGTATTATTTTAACACTACTGTCTTTTATCATAATCCTAGTCTTTCTTTTTCTAGTTTAAAATAACTTAGTTGATCATAAGTTATATTTGAAATCTAATCTGTCATATATTTAAGATATTTATTGTGATTATTAGTCTTAAATCTATGAATTAAATATTCAGTAATAATCATTCTATTCCTAATTGATATTTAGCAATTTCAAATTCCTTATCATCACCTAAGTGTTTTCCAAAATCATCTGATATTTTTATACATTTTCTCCATTTTTGATTTTTATTTATTCTACACTTAGATAGTTTCATAACTATGTTCGCTGGTTTAAATTCTGTATCATTAGTAAGATTGGTCCCAATACCAGCACTTGTACGAATCCTTCCTTTGAAGTACAAACTAATGTCACGATACTTAGGAAAATCCAAAGCGTTAGAAAATACAATTGTTTTCGTGGTCGGGTCAATACCCAATTCTTTATAACGTTCAATAACTTCATTTCCTATTTTATATTCATCACCAGAATCTTGTCTCACTCCGTCAAATAATTTAGCGAATTTAAGAGACATGTTTTTCAAACCTACTTTGGAAGTATAGGTATCCATTAAGAATATTCCTAAGTCTCCATCATAAGTTCTTACCCAATCTCTCATTCCAAGATAATTAGCCTCTTGATAACCCCAAATGGCACCATGAAACATAATCCATTCATGAGGAAATGTTCCTATCGGAGTCATACCATATTTCATAGCAAAATATACGTTTGAAGTTCCAACACAATTAATAGGACACTTTTCTTTTAGTCTCTGAACTATTAAATCATGTAGATTTGATGAAGCTCTTCTACGAGTTCCAAATTCACTAAATTTAAGTCCATGTTTATTTGCTAAATTAATTTTAGAATCTAATTTATCAATAGCATTTGATACATTAACTATTCCAAATTGTTTAGAAATAAGTTCTGAAACAATAGCTAGAATAGGAACTTCATAAAGAGTAACTTTATAAAGTTTATCAGATACTTCAATGTGCAAATGATTATTATCATCTAGCCATACAACAATTTTATCATAGTTAAAATGGAATCTTTGTAACCATTCCCAATATACTTCTGGAATATATGGTATATGCTCAACACACCATTGCTTTTCAACCATAGTAAAATTTAATATTGATAATTTTGCAAATTCTACTTTTAAAGATTCTATAAATTCTTTACTAAATTCTGTATTGTTTCTATCACAGAAACTAAATGTTCCTTCAGCTTCTGGATAAAGTTTCATATAAGCGTAACTAGTACTAAACTTATATAAATCGGTGTCTAATATACTTAAAATCATAATTAATTAATTTTAATCCCATAACCATTCAACTCTATGATATAAATATTTCCAAAATAATCTTTTAGCTTTAGCTTCTCTTAAAGTAGCTTTATGATATATTGGAAATTTTTCTATGAATGATTTTTCATGTTTATTAAAAAACCTCTTTTCGTTTTTAATGTTTACATAATTTTTTAAATCTTTATCAAGAACAATATATGTTTTATATCCAGCATTTAAAATAGCAATAGCTTTATCACAAATATGTCCATATAATTCTGAGTTTTCAACAATATGATGTGTATGAAAATATTCAGACATTCTTTTTAATTTAAATTCAATTAAATCAAAGAAAAATCCTTCATCCCAGTCTTGGTCATCTTTAAGAACTGGATGGTAAGAGAAAGTTCTCTTCCATCCTTCAAGTTCTTTTAAAGATTTACATTGATTTATCCTATCACAAAGTTGTTGTTTTATTCCTTTGATTCGAGACCTTTTTGATAAGCTCTTCATGGTTGAACGCCCACTCATATAAATTTATATTTTTAATTTTTATAAATCTAATAAAATCGACTTCATCTTTTTCAGAGTTTTTAGTAGTAAATAATAATTCCAAATTATTAGCAAGAGTAAGACAGTTTACTACAAATCTAAATGTAACATTCTGTCTCTTGTCATCATAAGGATTATCATTAATACTAAATAGTTTAAAATCACAATTAGGAAAAGTTAATCCTGTTTCCTCTTTTAATTCTCTTGCGGCTGCTTGTTGTAATGTTTCATCATAATCTAAATATCCACATGGAGCACAGTATTTTCCTACGTATTCTGGATCAGGAGTTCCTTTTCCACGTTTTACAGCTAAAATACATTCATCACCATCGTTATCTTTAGCAAATACAAAAACTACTACAGCCATTGATCTGGAAACCCAATATTCTTTTCCGTCTTTACCTTTTACTGGAAAATTATTCATAAACCTAAATCAGATATTAAATTAAATATTATACCTATTGCTTTATCATTTTCAATTCCTCCTACAGGTTGAATAAGATCAATTTTATATGAATATGGAGGTCTGTTTACAACAACTTCTGGATCTTCTTCACCTGAAATTCTTTTCCAATACTCTAGATCTTTTATTAATCTGCTATATTTCATACAATTTTCTCTAATTTGTTTTCTTTAACAAAATTGTTGAATATTTCTCCTCCATCTATTGATACTATTCCAGGCATAAATACTTTTGGAGTAATATTTTCTTTTAATAGATTTTCAATAGTTGACTTAACACAGTAATCACCAGCAATACCACATACTACAAATGTTGTATTTGCATCAGCTACTACTAATGAATCAAAATAATAACGCTCTCCTAGTTCATCTGTTACGAATTCAATATCACTAAAAGCTCCATATTGTTCTACTTCTTCTATTTCTCCTTTCTGACTTACTTCATAATCAAATCCAAAAGATTGAACATATTTCAGAAGTTTCGGTTCAATACAAGCTCCTGGAGTATATTGTACACAATGTGATGGCCACAAACCACCATACTTTTTGAAAGACATATGATTGTAAGGATGCCAATCTACTGTAAATAGAATTTTAGCAATCTCCTTTTTATGATTTTTAATAAACTTCTTAATCTCCTCAATAGAAGATTTAGCACCCTTTACTGACATTGTGCCAGTAATAAAATCATTTTGACAATCTACAATAACTAAAGTAATCATTTGTTTAAAGAATTTAAAGATTAGATAATATGTTTCTTAACTACTTCAGAAATTAATTTTCCATCAGCAGTTGGATAAATAGCCTTAATTTCCTTAATAACTTTACCCATTTCTTTCTGAGTAAATCCGTTAGGATAAGAAGTCATTACAGCTTCTTGAATTTTATCTTCAGAAATTTCTGGAGGAAGAAGAGCTTTTAATACATCTTTTTGTTCCCTATACATATCAGCCAAATCTTTACGATTATTAGCCTCATACATAGAAATTTGTTCCTCTCTAATTTCAATTTGTTTCTTAATAATAGATAAATCTAATTCATTAATTTCTAATTCAAAAGAATCTCCAGTAGTAGGTTTAAAAGTAATTTTATGAAGTATTTTACCTTCTGATTTAGGATTTTTTGAAGAACTATTTAACAATAATTCAGCTTTAATAGCTCTGTAAGCTTCTTTTGCTGCACTAACCTTATCTTTAGTAGCGCATAAAATTAATTTATCAATTTCCATAATTTACAAAATCAATTAATAATATTTCTTTATCAGTTCCTTTTTCAATTATCTTTTTATTATTAAACTTTGCATATAACCAAGGCCACCAATCATCTATGAGTTTTGGTTTACTTACAGAAGAATAATCTTCATGACAAGATGGTTCTGGTCCAAAATCATAATCAAATTCCCAATTATAGAGATTTCGACCACACCACCATTTAATATTTGTATATTTTGATTCTACATATTGACAGAAAGTACAAAAATATTTTTTTGCATCTTCTGTATACTGAGATTTTCTTCTAACTTCATGAATAAGACGAACATAACAATCACCTTTATCATTAATAAACTTTAAATGATCACCAAGTTGTTGATAATCAATCTTAAATTTCATAAAGCCATGAGCTATTGATAATACTCCATAGTCATCAAAAAGTACTCTTAAATCAAAACATCTTACTCCATACTGTTCATATTGAGTTTTAATATCAACTTTTTGACAACGTGCTATAAATTCAAAAGGTCTTAATAACCAGTTTTCAGCTGGAAGATAAGACCAGCTATTATGAGAACCTATTACCATGCTTCTACATCAGTTATATCAATTTCTTCACTAGTATTTAAAACACGTACTTTAACTCCCCAAGCTATTCCACCACAAGGATAAAAAATATATGCTATATTACCTTTTTCTTTATAAATTTTTTCAGCATCTTCATATTCTTTTGGAGATAATGAAAAATATCTTTTCATTTCGGATTGTGGAATGATTCTATTTTCAGTGTTATCGACAAGTTTCCATTTCCTACACCAAAGTTTAACTTCTCTTTTAAACATAATCCATTTAGATGGATTTTTCATCCACTTTCCATTATAATTTATCCAAAAATCTTTTTTGTCTTTCATATTACACAAAAATCATCAATTATCCAATCATTATAACCTAAAGTCTCTAAACAATCTGATGGCAACATAATTTGTTCATTAACAGCTTGTTCAAGAACCATAGGATTATCAAAGTCTACATCACAAGGAAGTTCTATTTTTTTGGTTGAACTTAAAGTTTGAGAAATTGTTACTTTAATAATTCTACATTGTTCATTATAAGGAGCAGTAGGATCTTCTGCTGCTCCTGGAGGTACGTTACTCTTCATTTTTATGATTTTTATTCCATTCATCTGTCCATTCGGCATCTTTACGGATAGCCTTCTTGAAAGCTTCTATAAAACCAGGTTCATTAACAATATTTACTTCTATTAGTTTTCCTTCATCGTTAACTGTATACACTTCACTATCTGAACAAGAATCGAAAGCATAGTCATTACCTAGATAAAATTTATCAGTAGCAATATCTTTCAAAGTTTCATCATCTATTATATCTAAAAGTTGTACACAAGTTAATGCAAAGAATTCTTCATCTGACATATTAGCAAATTTTTCATCATCTGCACAACGATCAAATAATTCATCCCAATCTATATCAATACCAGAAGCAATATCTTCTATAGTTTGATTTATATTGGAACATAATTCTCCTCCTTTATAAGAGAATGCACAAAAACTATGATATAATTTATTCATACGTATGAGTCAAGATATATATAGGAATTATTTCCACATAATAAGGAACCACCAATTCCTAAACATTTATCTTTAATATTTGGATTAACCATTCTATAAAAATAATCTACTTCCCAACCATTAGTCCAATCCCAATCATCCATATCTTCTTCCCAACCTCTTTCTTCAGCACATTCAATTATTAATTGAAGTGCAATAGGAGCTTCAAAACAAATTTCTTTTTCTTCTCCGCTTTCAATGTCTGACAAAGCATTGTTAATAGCTATTCTGAGAAAAGTTATTCCTTGCTGAATATCTGTTTTAATATATTTATTCATTTGTTTTAATTAAATTCCGGTTTTCATCATACACTTCTACAGGACCTAAATCTATAAGAGTTTCCCATAGTGTATCTGAGTCCTCTACATCAATATCATAGTTTATGGCTGCTTCTATAGTTTTGTCATTTATTTCTTCTACCATATAGATGTCTTCTACCCATACTTCTACTTTACGTTGAACATAAATCTTTTTCATAATTAATCATAATTACATTCAGGTTCATAAGGATCTACAGTACAATCTCTATCTTCACAATAATAGCGGATATTTCCATTATTTATTTTAAATTCACGAAAATATCCGCAATTATAACAATTATTATAATGCATCTTATTTCAATTCTTTACCACAAACTGTACAACGCCATCCGTTATTTTTAGAACCAGCCATTTTTTCATTAAAAACTCTTATTCCTTTTCCGTAGCGTTCATCTTGAAATTCACTTTGACAAGTACAAGGAAATTCTTTAGTCATATTAATTTAAAGATTTAATATAATCATTTACTGCTAAATAAAATGAATCTGTATCTGCTAAACCACAAGACTTAAACTCTGGACAAAATCCTCTATAAAAACAGGATGGTTTACAAGCATTTGCTAATTCTGGTTCTATTAAAGCTAATTCTTTTATTACTTCAAACCATATGTTTCTTGTTTTATATTCAGCTTTTCCGCAGAGTCTTACTTTACTAATGTTAATTATTTCTTGTGCATTTAGAAATAGTCTCATGTTCACGGGATCGGTTTTCTTTTGTTCTTCTCTTGGAACTTGATTACCATCAATGTCTGGGCGCGAGG